>Ga0307510_10000750_pt1 | contig 33397 bp, 18 predicted proteins | sample 12_EM_MG_FD_207224 | JGI IMG/M metagenome (GOLD analysis project Ga0307510, IMG submission 207224) | Populus trichocarpa ectomycorrhiza microbial communities from riparian zone in the Pacific Northwest, United States - 12_EM | ecosystem: Host-associated > Plants > Roots > Unclassified | place... | reverse complement strand
AAGTGTGAGACGTTGGTACTGTGGCACAAGGTTAGTTTTTCTATTTTCTTAGAATTTCTTATATATATATATATATATATATATATGCCAATAAAAGTAAGAATATTTAATTTTATGTAATTAATGGGAAATTTTATATCACCAAAAATAGTTATGTTTTTCTATTTATACTAACTCTATTTAGTGTCATTGGGCTGTTTTCTATTTTATCATTTTTTTAGAAGAGAATCCCTTCAATGGAAAAAAAGAAAGAAAAAGAAGCAAAAACTCTTCTGTTGTTCAGCTTAAATCCAGGATAACATTGGGCAATATTTGAGGTGTGTTGATTGTTATTCTTGCAATTTTATTTTTTTTTGTTTATCAAGTGTTAAAAATATATAATTAATTATTATTAAATATTCTGTAATTTTTTTTTCTTTTTTCTGAAGATGATGACGCTGATGATAGTTATGATGTAATAATATAATCTATTTAATGATTATTTTCTTTTCACATACAAAATTATACGCTAAATAATTTTTTTTATTTCTTTTAATTTGGAGATCATTATCAATAATTTAATTTTTTTTTATTTTCTTTTTCCATTAACAATTTATACTTAAATTTATTAATACACCGAATATTTTTTAATAACTAATTTTTACATTCTTAAAAAATAATATTATAATAATTCACTTCCATTTTTTATTCATAGCAAATGCCATCAAATGAGTATGTTTGGCCCCTAATGAGTTGCCTTTGCTATGATTAACGTGTTGTGCTGCTCTTAATTGTGTCATATAGTGTTGAAACAAATTACACAATTAAATTGTTCGGTAATACTATGGTATTGCAGTTTTGGTAAATTTACTGTTTATCTGTTTGAATTAAAATAAATATAAAATGCATAATTTATATAACAAGTTCAGTATCTAAATTAAATTAATTAAAAAAATTACAATATCATATTATAAATGTAATTTTACACTGAATTGTTTTACAATTTAAAAATACTATAAAAATTGACTTATGTATATTTCATTTCAAGAGTAGTATACAACAAGATAAAATATTCATTATTATTTATAAAAGCATTGCTAACAAGTATGAACACATTTATGATAAAAAAAAATATATTCATTATTATTTAAAAGAGAATTTTATTCTAAAATGAAAAAAAACAAAACAATTAAAAAAAATTAAAGGGTTGTTAAAAAAGTCAGATGCGTTCGTCTAGCCTAAAAGGAAAAAGACTAGGCATACTTGGTATTTAAAAAAGATATAGAATGGACACGATGTCCGTTTAGGCAAACAACTTGTCATTTATTGGAATATTTTTCGTGATTAAAAAATTAATTTCTCGAGTTTTTGGACCACTAAAACGAAATTCTCAACTTATTTTATCCCAAAAAAACATCATAAAAAATCATAGGAATGTCACCAACCTCATTTCCAATTCTAAAATATATTCAATTAATCTAAAAACTAAAAATAAAATCAAATGAAAAAAACCTAACGATTCTTGATATATTTTTTTTCAACATGGTTAAAGGGAAAAGCTGTCTCTATTGAACTCTTCTCTTCAAAGAAAACTCATTGACATTAAAATCCTAATTAAAGTTTGAGGACTGAAAAAAAAGTATCTAAATTTACAGGGATTAAATGTGCAAAAATAAAAAATTCAACGACCAAATTGTACTTTGCCATGGATTGGTTGGTGACTATATAGAAAAAAAATATAGTTATAGGATCAAAACCAATTTGTTCTTTGCCGTGCTGCATATTGCCATATGCTACAGAAAAACAAATCTTAGTTTATAGTTTAATAATTTAATTGTGACATGGTATTAAACAACATATTAAACATTATCTTACCCCAATTAAAGATATACCCATATTGAACTGCGTTCATAATCCAATCCATTTTTTTTTAATGTATAACGAATTCTCCTAGCAGTTTATACATAGTAAAATTAAGTAATTTTATTAGATTTTGAATGGGACATCCATAATCAGGAGTGGTATATTTAATAATAATAAAAAATCCCCTAATCTCACATTAGAATTTGACTCATTTTTCATCTACTTCGATAGCAATCAATCACCAAACAATTACACAAATATTTCTCTTGGGGGTACAAAATCAACATTTGTGGCTAATCTTTATTTATTTTTATTACAAAATAGAGGCTCGAACACGAGATTTATTGCCTGTTTAGCTACAAGCTTTTCACAAATTTTGTTTTCACTGTACCAAGCCAATGTTATTAGTTTATCAAAACGTAAGCTTTGGTACAATGATAATGACAAGCCCGTCGTCACGTTGCCTTGTTAATTTATCCACTAATCATGGTGACACCAACGTAAAGTAGGCTTTCTCTTTTGGTTTCTGCCATTTTGACCCTCCTGTGCATTGATTTCTCCATGCAATTGAGCAGGAGTTCTTACACATGAAATTCTTCTACCAATCATTCAATCAGGAGATGAATTGTCGAAAGATTGACTTGGATAGCATGGAGGTCTTCATGTCTCCATAAGTCAATGTGATCACTTGATTTTTCACTTGGGGTTTTGTATCTTACTCTAATTCTTACCTTCATGATACTAATTTGTCTAACTAAGCAACATGTATTTTTTTTAATATTTTTTTTCATAGTATTGATCATGATTCAATGCAACTCCCTTGTCCAGCACTTAACCAACTAACACTAGTACCAAACACTTCTGTTGTATAGTGTCTTCGGCCTCTGTGCTTCCCCTTGAAGAAACAGAAAGCCATTTGTGCAATCATGGTGAAGCCAAAGTCCAGCTAAAGTTGGGTACTGCTTACTTGCTCAACCTTATTAAAGGCCTACCTTACACTCCCCTCTATCCCTATTCAAATTCTAAACACAGCACAACCCTCTTATTCTCTCAAGTCTTTATGGATATTTGTGAAAGGAAGGTGAAAGAGACATAGTCCTAATTGTAGGCTTTTACGATCTTTACCTTCCTGTATCAATGGAATAATTAGAGGGTGAAGAAAACAAGGAGATCAGGTAGTTCAAGAAAATGAGCACAGCTAGGTTCATCAAGTGTGTCACTGTTGGGGATGGAGCTGTTGGCAAGACATGCATGCTCATCTCTTACACAAGCAACACTTTCCCTACTGTATGGATTAGACACTGTTATTGTGTCTCAAGGCTCAAGCTTGATTTTTTTTTTTCATGAAAGGAACTAACACTTGTAATTACAATGTTTTTCTTTCCATGTTTCCTGTTGTAATACCCTTTTTGGTGTCGTTAATCTTGATAGGATTATGTACCTACAGTGTTTGACAACTTCAGTGCTAATGTGGTGGTCCACGGCAGCACAGTGAATCTTGGATTATGGGATACTGCAGGTTAGTATTCTTGCTTTCTTGGGTTTCTGACAGCAGATATTAATCCCTTTCAAACAGAGACTATTAAACTATTCTGAAGAACCCTAAGAACAGGTAGTACTAATTGTGTAGTCTGTGCATTCAGGACAGGAGGATTATAACAGGTTGAGGCCTCTGAGTTATAGAGGTGCAGATGTGTTCTTGCTGGCCTTTTCTCTAATCAGCAAAGCTAGCTATGAGAACATTGCCAAGAAGGTATGATTTACTACTTTCAATTCTATTTTACACGTTTGAATGATTGAGTTTGATTCATCTGAGACTTTTTATAATCATCAAAGCTTGTCTGATTTTGCTGTCTTTTTGTATCAATATTTTGGCCCCAGTGGATTTCTGAACTAAGGCATTATGCCCCAGCTGTGCCGATTGTGCTTGTGGGAACCAAACTTGGTAAGATCAATTTTGCTACCTTCTATGTTTTTTCATTTCAGGTTGTACTAATATCAGTAGGATGCAACGGGCTGCAGATTTACGGAACGATAGGCAATATCTGATAGATCATCCTGGTGCCGCACCAATCACGACTGCTCAGGCAAGTAGCTGATTTTCTTTCGTTTACACCAATTTGAACAAAATGAGTTTTTCCATTTCATTTATGAACCCAGCAACTTTCACATTGAGCAGGGGGAGGAACTAAAGAAGATGATCGGTGCTGCTGTTTACTTAGAGTGCAGCTCCAAGACTCAGCAGGTTTGGCCAATTATTATTATTTCTTGGTAAAAGCAGAGGAGGAGACTATTATCCAAGAACTTAAGATTTTCCCAAATCACTTATCCTCTTTCCACTCAGCCATCAATTTGGTCTTAAAATCCAGTTAGAAGTCATTTTCTTTACACTCACAGTCCCAACAGACTCAATGGGTAATAGTTAACGCCAATTGTTAGCTTTTCAGTCTAGGAGCAACACCCCTGCATAGATTCTTCTGCCAATATTTCCTAATTCTATCAAGTAGCCTGTTGTAGTGCTACTCATTGCTCAACCTGGTCGGGGCAGCTAGTCAACCCGATGACTCGCTGACCCAAAAGGTTTAAAATTAAACTGAGCAAGAGTTAATTTTACTTAGTTAACTCGATGGATCAACATGCGATCCAATTGACATGGTAATAACCTGTTTTGATTTTTTTATTTTTTTATAACGATATTGTTTTAACTTATAAGAAAATATTGAATTTTTTTATTTATCTATACCAACTTGTCCAACCATGACTCGGGCCCTGGGCAGGAGGTTTAATAACTTTGGTGCTACGAATAATTGATAGCTTTAACTCCAGTCTTCACTTCAGTATTGTAGCTTAACTTAATGCTGTAAATGTCTTATCCCCAGAATGTGAAGGGTGTCTTTGATGCTGCAATCAAGGTTGTTTTGCAGCCTCCGAAGCCAAAGAAAAGGAGACAGAAGCGTAGGGCTCCTTGTGTGTTTCTCTAAATCAATATTCAGCTATCAGTTTCTTCCATGAGAAATCTTGATGACCCAGCCAAGTCAAGATCCTGTATGGCTTGGTAGAGTCACGATAGCATTTCTGTTTTCCAATCTCTCTGGGCCTCTAATTTTGCTTTTTTGTAATGTAATATGTTCATATGCTTCAGGAGGATTGTGGGGCAACTATGTGGTAAACTTGAATCTGTTATCATGTAATGATAGTAAAATTTGTGTATCAAAACCCTAATATTATGATCTCTGCCATGTGATTATCACACTAAACAAATACTATGCCCTAGTGAATGTGAAGTAATCCTATCGAACTCAGCAAAGCATGAGTTGTTTTTTTTTTTAAAGGCACATACAGCAGGCATAAAGCTAGAATATTAATTCAGAAGGCATTTTTTTTTTTTATTGAAATAAGCTTCTTGGAGAGCAAAACTATTAGATCTTGAGAATTAATTTTACCAATTTTATTAAAAACGTTTATTTATCTCAGTAGCTCCCTGAAAATCTATATGAAGTTTACAACATGAAAAAAAAATTTGTTTTTGTTTTGACAAAAAAAATTAACAACGAATACATATAAATATAATCCATCAATTAATAAATTAATGTGAAGAGGGAGAAAATTATAAAAAACAGTTTTACTACAACATTTGGAGATACAATCCACTAATGGACCAAATGTTGTAGTCAATTTTTTTTCTCTCTTCATCTTAATTTGTAAATTGCATTTTATTTTATTTTTTATTTGTCAAGTGACATTAGCATAAAAAATATTAAAATATATTGGACAAAACCATATTCAGATAATTAAAGTTGAGAATCTAACAATTGAAATCAAGAACTTGCTTCCCAATTTTACAATTTTCATATATAAAGATTACATTCATCTATTTTTATCTAACTAAAAAAAATATTTATTCACGTGAAAAATAAAATAAAAAATTTGAAAAAATAAAAATAAAATACCATGGTAACTTGGAAAAAAACCCATATAAGATGTTGTATCAAGAAGGAATATTATCTCATGTACCTCTAACAATTGAGATTAGATGCATTCATGTATCTTCTTCAATCTGAGTTTTTTTTCCCATTATCTACTAAGGATAGGATTTGGTAGTTTTCAAATTATGGAGTGATGTCCAAAAGAGAATCCAAGAGGTTATCCCCTCCCCTTTCCTGCCCTCAAACCCTTTCTATCTCTTAAAATGTTACTAGAAGAAACTTCATAATGTTACTAATGGCAGTGCAACTGTATCATTGATAATGCCATCATAGTTCTCTCCAGTGAGTTTCTGTTAAACACCATATAAGATGTTATGTTGATTCCTATTGTTTTGCTTGGCATCAATATAGGGCAAACATGACATTTATGTTTCAATGTTAGCCACTTGGAAATAATTGTCTACTTCCGATATGTTTTTAGCTGACCGGAGGGAAAATTGGTGATCGGTTATAGCTGAAGCTGAAACTAATCTTGCCAGAAATGCGCTTCCTGGCGTGGCAGAGACATATGAGGTCCAGGGGAGGGGAGGACTTCAACTTGGTTTGTTCTTCTTGACACTACATGGTGTTGCGCTATTCTATTTCATGTTAAGCATAAAAAATTCACAGTACTAAGGTTTACAATGACATTAGTTTCATTTTCCTGTCTCTTAAATTTCTGATTTGGTTCTGAACTTCAGATGTTTATGCTTTTCAGGTATCTTGATTGAGAATATGAGACATGAAGGACTTGAGCTGTCTGTCTCACCTCCTAGAGTCCCTTTTCTTATATTTTTTGGAAAATTATTTTGTTGAATCAGGTATAAAACTGAGAGTAAGGAGAAGCTTGAAGCGATTGAAGAATGACCATTGAGGCAAGAATTCAAGATTACAGAACTGGTTTCTTTTCACAAGATTCGATTTTCACATATGATTTTGTTTCAGGTAAATGAAGAGCATGTGGGGTTAGTAATGGAAGCTTTATCTCACAGAAGATCTGAGGTTCTCGATATGGGTCCTGTTCCTGGGCATGTTGGCAGGACTAGATTGTCCTTCACAGGTCAGTTATGAGTAAAAGGCCGCAGGAATCAAATCTATTTTTAACACAATTTTGTGATATGTACCCTGTTATGAAGAGGACCAGAGCAGTAACCTGCTGTATTCATTCTCTTGTCTGCCTCGCAATATTGTTAACGTTCGAAAAATACAAAAGAAAATATTCTGACAAACAAGACAGGGATCTAATATGAGGAGTGCACGTCATCCTCACCTGCAACTATTAAGTCATTTTGCTTTTTTTCCTGTTATTATAGACTCTCTAGATTGTTATGCTGCAAGAGATGCTGGATTTTGTAGCTTGTAATGACATTTTTTGTTGGTGGCACAGCTAAATTTCTCTCGCAAATCCTCCATGATATTGTCCTGTCTTGTGACTCTTGTCTAGTCTAGTCCCATCACGCCAACCCCATCTGTTCACCGAACCCACAAAGAGCAGGGGAAATGCAGTAGCCTTCAGCTACTTGAGATGTTTCCATGCTTTGTTCATCAGATCTTAGTTTCCTACCAGATTCAACTACACAAAGACCAATCTTTGAAATCATTGCAGGGTTGCAAAAAAGAAAGGAAAAGAAAAGAAAAAATTTGAACGTTGCCTGTTCTTGTCCCTTTCCTGGAAGGGAAGTGTGGTGGCTAAGGTTATTGTGAAAATGACAATGACAAACAATGTTGTCAACATCCATCCCACTTTGGTGTTAACATCAAATTCTCATCTGGAAGTGTAAACACAAAGAAAATTTGAAAGTTGAATTGAACATGATTAAAAAAATTAGAAACCCTAGTGGAGATAACGATTGGAATTCAATTTAATTATGAAGATCTTCTATTAATGGAAAAGTATCAACCTTTCAATGTACACATTTTTTTAAAATCTATTTGTGATTAAATAATTCATGTCCACATTATGATTAATTCTGCCATTCCGCGTTATACCTTTTCAAATATCTAGAAGGCTATAAGCCAATATAGATAATTTAGGGTAACTGTAAATTTTCTCAAGAACTTCAAAATAACTTTTAGAAAATCTAAATTAATTAATTAATAAATAAATAGAATGAATGAATGCAGAGAAAACAAAAACAATGTTCAAGACACAATTTTGTTTATAAGATTGTTAAATTATTAATTTTAAAAATGTTTTAAAGTAATAGCTTTGATTATTATTATTATTATCGGAAATTTCTTTTTTTTTTTGTTTTATGAGTATCATAATGATTTTGAAAGAATCTTTTATCATTTAATTAATTATTTTAAAATTCACAAGTGAGTTTTTTTATACTATCATAAAAAAATTGAATCTAAAAAATCAAATGGTTAAAGTACAATTATCAAGCCTACTCCCAAACAAAAATCAAAGAATGTTCAACACTTTAAAATTCAAAACCTCTACACAGATCCACATATAACCCCCCACAAGTCCACAACACAGAAAGGCCAAACCTTTATCTCTCAACATCATTTCCCATATAACAAAAACTAGAGAATTAGCAAAGCAAATGGGTGCTTACAGGGCAGATGATGACTATGATTATCTATTCAAGTTAGTGTTGATAGGTGATTCTGGTGTTGGAAAATCCAATCTTTTATCAAGATTTACAAGGAATGAATTCAGTTTGGAATCCAAATCCACTATTGGAGTTGAATTTGCCACTCGTAGTATCCATGTTGATGATAAAGTTGTCAAAGCTCAGATTTGGGACACTGCTGGCCAAGAAAGGTCAAACCTTCTTGATCTCTGTATCTTTCTATTTTTCTAAGATGGGTTTCTTCTTGTTTTGTGACATTTGCATTTGGGTCTATCAGATCTATATGCCTTAAGTGATTGATGCTACAAAGTTTTGTTTTTTCTTTATTTTTTTATTTGGGTTTTTGATACTATAAGTTTTTTGCAAATTGATGGTGGAAAAGGGGCTTAGTAGATTGCCATTATGGTAGTTGATGGACTTCTGCATCTGTATTTGTTGACATGGATGGAAACCATACTACATGAAAATGGGCTTAGTAGATCTAGTCTCTCATGCCGAAAATGTTAGGAACAGAAATGCCTAAATGTTTTATTTGGAGATATAAAATTTGCTTGAGAAAGGATCAAAGTTTGCACCTTTCTTTACAAAGTGGTTGATGTTTTGATAACAAATGGCTGTTTTTGAGTTGCTGCTAAACTCCGATTTGGATTTGTAAAAGACTGGAGAACAAGAAATATGATAGTCCAGTGTTTCCAATTGATCTCTGTTTTTGATTTTCTATCCTCATTCTGCATCCAGTCCAGGAAATAAAAACATCATTTTGAGAGAGATAGAGTATGACCCCATCTATTCCTCCTGTATGAATTGTTGTTGGCACATGTAGAAAGAAGGAGAGTAAAAGAAAAATGGTTGCATTTTGCTTTGATTATTGTTTCACGTAATTGTGCAGAATGTAATAGCTTTGTGTGATCATAAGACCTTTTCTCTCACTAGTGTCTAGAATATAACCACGTTTTCTATGGTTACCTACTCTTTTTCTTGCTTTTCTTATTGAACAAAAATACTTTCAAGCATGATATCTTTTGTTGAAACTGAATTATTTCCAATCCTTGTATCATAAGGGTGCCTATTTTCATCATTGTTTCTATTCATTGATACAGATACCGTGCAATTACTAGTGCATATTATCGAGGAGCTGTTGGCGCCTTGCTTGTCTATGATGTCACTCGACATGTCACTTTTGAGAATGTGGAGAGATGGCTAAAGGAACTTCGTGATCACACTGATTCAAACATTGTGATTATGCTTGTGGGAAACAAAGCAGATTTGCGTCACTTGCGTGCAGTTACTACTGAGGATGCCACTGCATTTGCTGAGAGAGAAAATACTTTTTTCATGGAGACCTCTGCCCTAGAGTCCTTGAATGTTGAAAATGCTTTCACTGAAGTGCTCACTCAGATTCATCGTGTAGTCAGCCGGAAGGCTCTTGATGTTGGGGATGATCCTGCAGCCTTGCCCAAGGGGCAGACTATTACTGTCGGCAAAGATGATGTATCAGCTGTGAAAAAGGTTGGATGCTGCTCCGCATAGATAGAATAGATGAAAGAAGTATGGTGGTAATAGTTTCTCCTATTTCATAATTTGCCTTTTTGTTATTTGAAGACGCCTTTCAGACACATGAATGTTAAGATGGATAGTTGTAGTCCAATTGCTTGCCTAGAAACTACCAAACTTCTTGAAGTTGAGAGAAAGCTTAACTGCTTAAGGTTATGGATCCAAGAGGCATATGCATTTGATTGCCATTCCTTTTTCCTTCTTTCTTTTGATTGTTCTTTTGTAAGTTTGTTCCTTGGAGTGTTGTAATTTTTAGACAGTTTCAACCCTCTAGTTTAGATTCAATTTTATTGCTTGAATTTGGGAAATATTAAGGTAATCGCTCAACTTGATTGATTGTTCAATTCTTTTTTTCACAATTTATTGTTTTTCACCGTTGACGTCCACACCAACAAAGGTGTCATCAAGCTTGTCATTAACATCGAAGAGATTGATTTTATTTGTTGATGCTTAATGTGTAGGCAGAGAAGTTGCTCTTTTTGCCTTGCTATGCACCGGCTATTGTCCAAATGAAAGATCGATGTTCTTTCATGACTTTGCTGGGTTGCTGCAAACTTTCCTGAATATTAATGCTTGCTTTTTGGCAAACAACCCATGATTTCTCAATGTCATAACTCGTAAGTTAGCAAGCCAAAGCATGTCCTCTGTCGTGGCTTATTGGTCATTTGCAATCGCAGTTCTTCATACTTTGGACGTAGCTCTTCTCCAAACATGATTTATGATGCTGTCATAAATTTATCAAATCATCAACAAGAAGGATATCAATTTATCTGGGTGATAACACCAGTTTGAGTCGCATTTTATAATGTAAAGGCATCAAATTCCCAAACAGAAGTGGAAGACCTTCCTCGTTTCAATAGTTGGTTATGAGAAATGAAGAAACTAGTCTGTTACATCAGCCAAAGACAACCTAGTTTAGTTCCTCCTCCAAGTAATTGGAATGTTCACCTATGAAAGGTGGCTCGTAGGCTGTTTAAGTTGAAAGATCAGACGAGGTAATGCTAATTACGCTGCAACTTCATTTCAGCAAATACTTTTGGCATGAATACTAGTCCAATAATGTAAGAACTTGGAAAAACATAGTAACCTATCTCCTCTTGTACACGGTCCTCCTGGATTAAATATAAAGCATCGCCTAATTGGAGGTGGTTTTCTCATTCTGCTTAGCATCATAATGTCCTAAGTAATTAGCAGACGGTTAATGATGTAAAGCATGGATGACGATACTGAATTGAAGCTTAAATAATATTTGACTGCACCTGGTTTTGCCATTTTAAATCGTATTTGCAAGAACACTCTTCCTCTCCATTTTCGAACTTATGTTTCTCATCGAGCAATTCAACAACAAATGCATCATAAAATTTAAGCCCATCATTCTCGAAAGCATACTAACTGTCTTACCTTGAACAATCTTGCTGTAATCATCTTGTAAATATTGCACACTACTCGGCTGAAATACCATATCCCTCCCACTGCTTCCGTGGTCTTGAACTTGTCAGCCTGAAATGTTTCCATGTAAACGTCTGAGAAATAAACACAGTTCATCGCGAGAGTTTCCCCATCACAAACGAAATTTACATCATACCATGCATCATCGCCTGGATGCCGACATTCCATGCCAACACCTTTGTATACCGCTAAAAAAATTTGATCTTCAATTACTATTTTAAGGAAGAAACAATAAGGGTTCTTGTAATAACAGAAGGTGAAAAATTAATGAAGAGACAAAAAGAAAATGTAGAGAAGGAAAATTCTCTACAGATCACGGTACATATGCTTGTTGTGACAAGAAAGTTGTTAGGAGGGATATGGCTAAGGAAGATTTCTTACCTTATTGTTCTCCAAGGAAGAAACCAATTTAAAATTGTATGAGTTGGGTTTGCCAAAACTGAATTCTTGAATTTCGGAGATTATCAAGGAAGATTTGATGTAGGAGGAGAAATGTTCAAAATAAATCATGGACAATAGAGAGTGAGAGAGTGAAAGGGTATAGAGCTGGCAATATTTAGGTTCCGTTCTCTGTTGTTAAAATTAAGAAGGAGATCGTAATAACGCGTTTTTTTTTATAAGAAAGCAAGTGAAAGGAAAAAACACTATCGTGCTGCAGGGGTTATGAGTAAGGAGGGAAGGTGGTGCACGAGGTTGAATGGGATTGAGGGTGTTCTTGTTGTGTATTTTAGGGACATTTTTGCGGCTTCAGAGATTGATTCTGAACGCAGGGTTCCTGATTCTGTTGATTCTATGGTCACACCAGCTACGAGATGAGTTCTTATGTGTAAGTGGTTCACTGTAGCGGAGATCCAACATGCTCTTCATCAGCAGCATCCTACTAAAGCTCCTAGTCAAGATGGAATGGCTGCTCTTTTCTATCAAGAGGTAATGGCGATCACAGATGCGCAGCATGCTTCTGATTTTTTAAATGGTGAAAGAACTCAAGAGCGTGACGGATTATAGACTAATCTAGGAACCTTCGGCCAATCGGTTGAGGACTACGTCGGAGAAAATTATTTTGCTTAATCAGAGTGCTTTCATACCGAGTAGGCTGATCTCGGATAATATTTTAGTTGCTTTCAAGACTACACATTTTATCAAGAATGCTACGACGGCTAGCAAGGGGAAGATGACTGATCTTAAGCTAGACATGAGCAAGGCATAGAACGGGGATATTTGCGAGTAGGAGTGCAGAAGATGGGTTTTGAAAAGATACACTTAAATTTTTCGTACTTCTTTTTCGTTAGGATAAGCACATCAACTACCTCAATTATTCCCGCTCTTTTCATTTCTCAACCTACTTTCTCATCACAGCCAATCCACAGTTTGAGCCTATGCTAAATTGTTACAATCTTAGAAGTTAAAAGAACTAAGAGAACCAGAGATTTGAGAGCTTTAAACTTCTTCTATGTTAAGTGTATAATGCTCTAGTATAACTAATGTAACGTAGTGTTTAAATTTGAACAAGATATGAATCCCATGAATCATGGCAGTAGAAGAGTTTGCTGAGTAGAGAATTCAGGTGCTTCAATTGCTGGCATGTCAGTTTCATAGAAGGTACGTGTCTAGTCCCTCCCCTGGAAATTCCTAACAAGAAAAAGTCTCTGGTGGATATACCTAGTGTTTTCAGAGGGATCAAATACTATCATTGCTTCTGTCATCAATCTTTGAGGAGGTTTGATGCAGTGAATAGCGTAGAAAACATAAAAATTTTAATAAGCAAAAAGGTTATAGATATGAACTCTAAATTTACAATTTTATTCTACTCAAAAATTTAAATTGTTAGGTGAAAACTTAAGATACAATTTATATTTCTCTAACAAAACACAAGAAACCTTCTGCCAATATGGTTCTGAAATCCAACTCTTCTGGCTCCTCATCTCAGCAGTCCTCTAATGCTGGTAATTACTCTCTTATGAACTATTCCGCTGGCAGCCATTATTCTGGTGATTCCAACTCTGCACATTACCTAGGAGGGCGTAACTATACCAAAATGAACAATCGTTTCGACAGAAAGTGCGTTCCATGCCAGTTTTGTGGCTGAAAAAAAATCACACAGCAGCTACATGTAAGAGAAATTATGAATCCCAGCGTCTCAACTGGCCTTACAACAGAACATCCACTATCAGAAAATTGATAAATATAAACAGAAACATCAAAGAAATTTTTCCATTAATATTTTGTGGTGATATTTACTGAACAAATTTTTCCATCACTAAATCCCTCGGTAAACACTAACGAGAATCGCATTGATCTTTCAATTCTGCACCACTGTTGCCTACTCCCTTCTGCTCACTATACCGATTTTGCTGGTTATGCAAATGCAAATATATCAGTATACCCTCCTCCTCAATGGCATCCTGACACAGCAGCAACTACTAACATCATGCTAGATATTGGAAACTTGTGCTTGGCTGACGATTATAAAGGTTCTGAGATATTAAATATTAGTAATGGTTGTGGTTTAAATATCCCACACAATGGATCGCCTACTTTGTCTTCTCAACATAAGCAATTCAAACTCAAAGACATTTTACATGTAACTTATATTGCAAAACAACTCATCTCTGTCAAAAAATTTGTTAGTTTATATATCGTCAGTTACATGTAATGCTAATTTTATTTATTTAAAATATATTTATTATTAATAAAGATATTTTTTATTTTTAATATTCATTTATATTTGATTAATGAAGTTATAGTAAAAATAAAATCATTCAAAAAAAAATATTTTACAAAAAAAAATTATAAAGTTATTATAATTATGAGATTCATATTGCATAAAAATATTATTTTTTAAATGTTCTTAGTCGATACTTTATTAAAACAATATCTATATATATTATGTTTTTTTTTAGATTAACGTGAGTGTCCGGGCCAACTTGTATGCACCTCGACTAATCCCACGAGCCTTGAAGTTAACGACCATGTAAGCTTTCAGTGGCCCTGAGGTTTGTGGGACTCGAACTGATGACCTTTGAAGAGCAAACTTAGAACCTGACCAATTAAACAACACCCCTCATAGTTTATATATATATATATATATATATATATATATATTATTTTCTTGTTTTTATAAGTTGAGGTATAAAGGATGTTTAAAACAAATATGTAAGTACTTGTTAGGTGATATGTGTATTAAACTGACTAGTAAAAGAATTTCATATGAATAGATTACTTATGTTTATGAAAATATTCATGTTAATGTTACAGTTATGTAAGTGATTTTCAAACTTGAAATTACTAAATTATCTTATTTAGAGAATATTATACTATATTTTAGAAGAGTTTGTGATATTTGTTATATTTTAAAATTAAAATTAAAATACTTAATTGATATATATATTCAAAAGAATAGACACTCAAATAAAGTTTACATTCTTAAATAAATTAAAATAAAAATTTACACTCATTAAAATTATACAGCGTAGCTAATTAAATAGCATGCTTACGTGTCAATTTAATGATTATATAGACATGTATTTAACAAAATCTTACATAAATATTAAATTAAAAAATCAAAAGTTTATATAGAGAAAAACAAAAGTTAATACAATTAAATAAAAAAAATTAAACATCTAGTACACCAAAAATATCTAACCCTCTTTAGAAAAAGTGATTTCCACTTTTTTTTCAGCAATTATATATTGCATTAAAAAATGTTTCAAGGGAAATCTTTTCCAATCAAATCTCAGTCTTGGAACGACCCGATATTTTATAATTATATATGATAGTATGAAATTATAAACACCGAATTAAAATCCATGAATAAATTGAATATAAAGACATTAGGCACTCCTACATGTAAGTTGGTGGAAAATTAATTTTGAAACTGTTTCCATTAAATTCAGTGTACTTGATTTAATTATTTCAATTTAATTCTATACTTTTAAACCAAAGTTTCCATTAAATTTAGTGTACTTGATTTAACTATTTCAATTTAATTCTATACTTTAAAACCAAACCAAACAATTAAATTGAATGAACAGTTAGGTTAAATGTTTTTACTCAAAATCTTTCAAATATAATTGAGATTGCCATTTTGAGTCAATCAAGCTAATCTTGAGCAATAATGGACTTTATCTCTCTCATCTAAAATAGGAAAAATCAGAAAAATAATTGTGGCGTTACATGAGCGGTCCCTCTCATACATAAATATTCTAACAATCAACTCCATGTTATATTAATTACAGCTTGTAGAATAAATAGTAGAATTACAAACTCCAAACAGCCCCCATACTTTTGAGTAAACAACTCTTTGATCCCTGCAAATTTAATAATATCCCACTTTGCTCTCTATTGTTTTTTGATATCCTGATGCATGCATGAGGTTAATTTTTGAGAAAATGAATATTTTTCTTAGTTTATGAATTGTTTTTCTATTCAACTCTTTAAGTATATTTATTTCAGTTTATACTTTGTTTTAATTTTCTCTATTGTTTAAAGTATATTTTAACCTTTTTTTTTCTGAATAACCAAACAACAATATTAAATTTAAAGATATAAAGTAGTTCTATGTAACTAAAGAGTATAGAGATGAGAATATATAGGTCAACATTTAATTTTGAAACTTTTACCACTAAATTTATTGCATTTAGACCCTGTTTGTTTTTGCGTTTTAAAAATATTTTTGAAAAAATTTGAATTTTTTTAATTTTTTTCTCTGTTTCAATTTAATTTTTTTTGATATTTTTAGATCATTTTGATGCGTTAAAAAATAAAAAAAATAACATGCAATCTGGTTATTTGAATTTAAATTCAGAATTTAAAAGCAAAACCTTACCAAAAAAATTTAATTTAATTTATAAATGGATAGTTGAATTCGAGTTAAGTTTGATTCCAAGATCTTAAAACAAAACCAAGATTATATATATATATAAAAAAAAACAATCCACTAAGAGCTAATCTTGAGCTCCTCTACAATGCTTCATCTCTCTCATCCTTTATTATTTAAAAAATTAAATAAAAAAAATTAAGTTCGTAGTACATTTTATATATTGGTTGGACACTGAAAATATATTAATTTTTTTTTAAATAATTTTTAAAAATACACTTTGATACATTTAATTTTTTTAAAATAAAGATAATAGTATTGAAATTTAAATTAAAATATCAAAAACGAAAAAACTTATCAATCTCTAGATTAGATACCCATTTAAAACACATTTTATATTTAGAAACTATACAGCTGACATGAACAACCTACAATTTTAAAATTTAATCTAACTTTATAAATCGATTCATAACTCGGTTGATTCAAGGTTAAAATTAAATCTAGTTTAAAAAAAATAAGAAAATATAAAAATTTAGGTGATCTGGTTAAAAACTAGGGTTGATCTTGTAAAACTCGATTACAAGTTATTAATTAATTATTATTATTATTATTTTTAAAATATTATTTTAATTTATAAAAAAAATTAAGATCAACATTATCCGGTACTTGTCCGGGTTTAAAAACTCTATCAGAGCCTCCATGGAGAGAGAGCCTTCCCAGTTTTGACGAACGGCTTTTTTAATGTTACACGCGCGGTTCCAATGATCAATAAAACATCTCCAACGACCAACCACTGTTTCCACACCTAACTAGCGCGCCAAGAATTACTAGTGTCTTAAAGACCTTACTTTTTGTGTAAAATACACTTTGATCCCTTTATATTTAATAATATCTCACTTTGCTCTCATTTGCTTAAATGCTTCTGATCTCATACATATAAATTTTAAAAAATAAAACTATACTTTTTATGTTACACGTATAATGAAAATTGCGTTGATAAAAAATATATTTAATAATTTATGTATTAATAAATATTATCAGATGGAAAAATTATTCAGATTAATTATAATCATGTGATTCTCTATCAATTCTCTTGGTATAATTTTCATTACAAAACGCATTCCTCTTTTGCGCAAGTGTTCGAAAACTCAGGTTGATTTAAGAGTTTTTTTAAGAATAGAACCCGAAGTGAAATATTCGAAAATCTACAGAGGGCAAACTATATTTTAACATTTTTTTTAATTGTTTTTACTGAAAAAACCAAACAACTGAATTACAAACGGCTCTTTCATGTATATATATATGGCACCTTCATCATTGCTTCTATATACTCTCCTAATCTCTGCAAATAATTATTGTCCTAGAACACAGAAACCTCGAAAGACCAGGCAAAAAATGGCACAAGAATCGTCAATCAACAGGGCTTCACGTAGAACCAGAATACTAAACAACCACCTAGTCCAATCTCCTTCAGACCCCACTTCATGTCTTCGATCAAACTCTTGTTTAAGCTACACTCCACCAGAAGAAACTGAAAGTCTTGATTTCGACACCAAAGAAATGAGAAAAATTCTTGATCTCCACAACTTGGAGGACAGGGACTGGTTGTTTGGTGTTATCAAACAAGGGAAAGTGTTTAATGGGAAAGAGAGAGGTGGGAGATTGTTTGTACTCCCTGATTATAATCAGACAATGGAGCAGCAAAGAGAAATGACTATGAAAAGAATTGAGTATTTTTTTGAAAGAGGTGTTTTTGATGGATGGTTGATGAAAAAAGGGGTGGAAACTGAATTGAAGAAGTTGGCTTTTCTTGACGTTATTCAGAATTTTGATCAGTCTCTTGCTGTCATGCTTGGTGTTCATTTCTTTTTATGGTACTATATTGATTTCTGTTTTCTTTTATTATTTTTTGACAATTGTTGTGTGATTTTTGGGTTTTGAATTAATAGATTACTGTTAGTTTCTTATTGATAATGGTATATGCTGTCATTTGGTTGCTGAGGAAGTTTCAGGGGAAGAGTGAACTGTTTATTTTAGATTATAATTTTTTTTTTGTTCTTGGACATTTTTTTTGGTTAATTTCTGGGAATTTAGAATGAAAATGTAGGCAGTCAAACTATCATGAATCTTGAAATCAGGAACTGAGGTTCACATCATTGCTTTCAAATTACATCTGGATAGTTGGCTTTTCACGTTGAAAAGAAAAATCCTGGGTTCCTAAATTGCATTTAATGCAGTTTGTTGTCTTTGCATTCCAACTGGCTGTTGAAAATGGAGGAAAACCTTGCTGTTCGTTGTTGAGCTTTTTTATTGGATGCAATTCAGAAGGAATATTGAAGAAAAAAGAAATTATAAACCTTGCTGTTCGTGTTCAATTTAGCAAGGCCTGGTTTAGGATTTAAGAGAGAAATTATTGTGCATTGAATTTAAGTTCTTTTTGTTTATTAATTTCAGGGGTGGTGCTATCCAGTTTATGGGCACAAAGCGCCACCATGACAAGTGGCTAAGAGACACAGAAACTTTTGGACTGAAAGGATGCTTTTCTATGACGGAGTTGGGGCATGGAAGTAATGTATGTGAAAGCTGTTAATCCATTTGATCTGTGTCATTACTAGGGTTTATGTAGTTACTTATGCTATCTTGTGTTTATTTGTCATCTTTCCTCGGATGATGTTCTTAGGTTCGAGGAATTGAAACAGTCACAACTTATGATTTGAAGACAGGAGAGTTTGTAATCAATACTCCTTGTGAATCAGCTCAGAAGTATTGGATTGGGGGGGCTGCTAATGTAAGGGTTTCTGTGAACCAATTTGTGTGTTAAGTCCTTTCATTGTTTTATTGTCTACTACGCAATCTTGTCTATGCTGACACAGTTTTACCGATGTTCAGCATGCAACACACACTATAGTCTTTTCTCAGCTCAACATAGATGGGGTGAATCAAGGAGTCCACGCCTTCATAGCCCAGATCAGGGATGCAGATGGAAACATATGCCCAAACATCCGTATTGCTGAATGCGGTCACAAAATTGGTTTGAATGGTGTTGATAATGGTCGAATCTGGTACTAACAACACCTTTTCTTTCTGTTTGTTGCTGATGACTGTTTTATAAGCAAATGCTGAACGTGATTAAGATTTTTTTTCCAGGTTTGACAATCTGAGAATCCCCAGAGAGAACTTGTTGAATTCGGTTGCTGATGTTTCACCAGATGGCCAATATCTGAGTGCAATAAAAGATCCGGATCAAGTAATTATTTTATGTTTGTTCCATGTTCTTTAATTGGTGAGAAAATAACACCAGTTAAGTCAATTGTCATGTGTTCTTTTCCAGAGGTTTGCAGCATTCTTGGCCCCTTTGACATCTGGTCGTGTAACTATTGCTACGAGTGCAGTTTTCTCATCAAAGGTATTGAATTACGATGGTTTGTTTCTATCTAGGTATTTACTTTCAGAATTTTTTACTGAAGACTACAAAAATTTCTGTAAGGATATTGTTTACTGCTAATGCATGTTCCACTTTAAGGTTTAGGATTATGCACCAGCTCTCGTAGCCATATTGGATTTGTCTACAGAACTCTTGTGTTTAGACAATTACTTGAAAAAAAAGTGGTTGATGTACTAGTAGTAAACCTATTTACTCATAAAAGGAATTGGTATAAGGTTGTAAATTATATCATACAGATGACCTGGGAGATGAGTTCTAAGTAATGCAGAAAATTACCTTATCAGAAAGAGTAGTTTTCATCCTACTTATCAAAGCTCTGTATTCGTGGTGCATCATATTTGTACATGGCCTCCATAAATGGCTGTTCCTACAAAATTTGATTTTCCATTAATATGGATGTCATTTTTCTCTTTTCAGGTTGGCTTGGCAACTGCCATTAGGTACTCCTTGGGTAGGCGGGCATTCTCTGTAACACCTAATGGACCTGAAGTCCTTTTGCTTGATTACCCAAGTCATCAACGACGACTCTTGCCTCTTCTTGCTAAGTCGTAAGTATCCAAGTAGTCGCTACTCGGTCATGCTGCAGAATATAATCTATTCACTATTTTGGGATGTCAAATTGTGCTTCGTACATCCAATTTCAAAAGAGTAAGACCCACTGTGATAATGAAGTTTCAATTTTTCTCAAGTTTGCTGTGTTCATCTGAGGGATTTATAATTTTCTCAAGCCCTTGTTTGACATTGTCTTCTGCCTTCTTAATGTGCAATAATCGTGCTGATTTATTAGAATTCTCTTTTGTAGAGCCGTTGTCATTTTTATTGCTGAGTCTGGCTTTAGCATTTTAAGAATTCTAATAAAGGGTGTGCTGTTTTTATGTGAAAAGTCAATATGATGATTACGATTTTGCAGAATGTGGTCAGGAAAAATGAGAAAATGTTATCTTTTATCAAAGCACCGTTTTTACCTCGAAGTTTAATACTAGTTCTGTGAATCGTGTTGCTCCGGTTGTTACAAATCCTCCACCGCCCTTGGCAATGCTAGTTCTGTCTTCTGTGAACTGGCCATGCAACTTGGTTTTGGAATTTCTTCTGCCATGCAGCTGCTTATTGCTTGTAACTGAAATAAATAGAACTCTCGTTCTGACTTGGTTCCTTTCTCTTTCCCCTGGAATGAATCCTTGTCATGAAGGTATGCTATGACTTTCGGTGGAAATTACTTGAAAATGATATATGTGAATAGAACCCCTGGATCAGCCAAAACCCTTCATGTTGTTTCAAGTGCATTCAAGGCTATCTTTACCTGGCACAACATGAGAACCCTCCAGGTGAGGAGCTAGATTCACATATGAAAGTAAGGTTTATGGTTAAACGCCTTGCTGAATTTCACTAGATTCATGTTCATTAGGAATGTCGTGAAGCTTGTGGAGGACAAGGCTTGAAGACTGAAAATAAAATTGGTCACTTGAAAGGTGAATTTGATGTCCAGTCAACTTTTGAGGGGGACAATAATGTTCTCATGCAGCAGGTACAATGTATTGCCTTCATTTGAGTGAAATTTATTCGATGATGACTGCAAGGTTTTGAGTTTTGACAACGATTTTGAGCTTGTCTTTATGTTGACTTGATTCTTCTGTTCCTCATTTTAGAACATCCAAAAACTTGACGTGTTTAATTTAAATGGAATTACATTTACTCGCACTACTTTTAAGATTTCTGTTTCAAGCAGTGAATTCTTGTTTCAGGTCAGCAAGGCACTCCTTTCAGAATATGCAGCAGCAAAGAAGAAAAATAAACCTTTCAAGGGTTTGGGATTAGAACACATGAATGGACCTGTCCCAGTAATTCCATCTAATCTCACAAGTAGTACCCTCAGGAGCAGCCAATTCCAGGTAATATATTGTCAAGTTTGCAAGCACACCTTTCTCAATATATTTCAAACGCAGCTTCACCAGTTGTGCGCATCAGATGAATGCTTTCTGCTTGAGGGAGCGAGATCTTCTGAACCGTTTTGCTGCAGAAGTGTCACTTTATCAATCAAAGGGTGAAAGTAAAGAGCATGCATTTATTCTGGTAGGGATGATTTTCTGGTAATAGAGTTGCTGGGTTCTTGTTCCACTTCTCTCATTCCGATTGTTGTTGTTGATGGGCTTTTGCTTTACTTATCCGTACCAGAGTTATCAACTTGCCGAAGACTTGGGCAGAGCTTTCTCAGACAGAGCTATTCTGCAGACCTTCATTGATGCTGAGGCAAATGTATCTGCTGGTTCCTTGAAGGTAAGCAATGTAGAAACTATTCTCGTATTTATCTACGCATAAACCTGGTGATGTAGTTTTAAGCCATTTTGTGATGTCCTAACACAATTAGAAGGCATGATCGCTAGAGGAGTAGGGCAAAAACGAACTGCAGCCTGAACAAGTTTCTCTCTTACAAGTTCCTTTAACATGCCTTGATAAAATCTATCTCTGATTCACCAGGAAAAATAAAAAGAACTGTAAGTCGTAGTATGAGTAGAAACTTGGAATAGATTTTATGTTTTCCTGATTGTATCAGAAATTCTACTGGTAATCTTCATTTCTTTCTCCAAGAAATTTTGACCTATAAGGGACATCCTTAAAATGCTTGGTATGCAATATATAAAATGTTAGAGAAGGGAGAACCTTATCTAGTTGCTTAATTTTTGGATTTGCTTCCTTTGCAGAATGTCTTGGGACTGTTGAGATCTATGTATGCCCTAATCTGTTTGGAAGAAGATGCTGCGTTTCTCCGGTATGGGTACTTATCGACAGACAATGCTGCTGCTGTGAGGAAAGAAGTAACAAAACTCTGCGGAGAATTGCGACCACATGCACTTGCATTGGTCAGTTCCCTCGGCATTCCTGATGCCTTTTTGGGCCCCATAGCATTTAACTGGATAGACGCGAATTCATGGTCTTCAGTTAAACACTAGTGCCTTGGATCATTTTCTATCTTAAGCAGAAGTTTCGTTGTTTCCTTCAGCTTATTTGCTTCAGTCTTAATAAGAAACCGAGGGATACCTCCCAAATTGCTGTAATGGTGCTCATCTGCACCTAAAACTATCTATTAACCAAATCGATTATCACTGTTTCAGATTTATGAGAACTAAGTCACAATAACTATATGATGTCCTGCTTTAAATTCCCGAAAGTTTCTGTGCGAAGGTTGATGGTCTAATGAGTAGATTTTGGTGGGCGAAATCGGGAAAGAAGAGGAATATCGACTGGAAAAAGCTGCAAGGCCTTAATGAAGTGTGTGTTTATCATAAATAAGTAGTTGAAACAACCTATCACACGTGTATGATATTGTGGCGATCATCTTTCCATATTAGAATTATAGAAAATAATATGAATAGAAATAACAAGAAATTCTTATATTTTATTAGTAAAAAAAAAAAAATGACAAAGAATTCTGACGTTATCGTCACCTAAAACATATAAAGTTGGTAAAGAAGATTCACATCTTTTATTTAGATTCAACCGTATGCAATTTAGAAGTATATAGCTTTACATTCATTTGTTTGAAATTGTCAACTCGATCAACCAAAACTATCAAAATAGAGACTAGTCTATCGAAGAACATGTCACTCACATTCTCTTCGTTAAGTCTGAACGACATGTTGTTTAGGGTTTTTAATTTGGGATTGAAAATTTTGATTGAGTCCCTGTTCTTCCAATTTTTTTTTAATTACACCTATAATTGCCTCCAAACTTTTAATTTCACGCAATTTCACCCTTATCAATCTCAATTGTCAACCCCTAAGTTGACCGTCTTTTTCATTTTGGTCATTGGTTTTAAATTTGTGTATTTGACTTTTAATTGACCAACAAACTTTCATTTTCTTCAAGTTGGCCCCTGATTTGATCATTTACAACCTCTACATTAACGTGTTTTTTCCAGTTTGGTACTTGGTTTTAGATTTCTTCAATTAAATTCTTAATTGACCATCAAACTTCAATATTTATGCAATTAAGCTACTGATTTGATCAAATTAACTCTTAAAAATTACAATTCAACCTCTAGACTTTCATTTCTTCCAATTAAAGTCTAAATTGACTTCAAAAATTATTTTTTCTTGCAATTAAGCCCTTACTAAATTCAATTAAACATTGAAAAATTCCAATTGAGTCCTTAAATATCCAATTTTGAATTTCCTTCCTCAAATTGAATTTTCTTTGTCAATAGAACATTCATCAGTAAAAAATACACTGTTAAATTTTTCAATCTTGAATATATAGATCCTCCTCAACTATTTTTCAGCAATTTCCTGAGTGTTCTGATATATTCTTCTTACTTGTATATTTATTTATTTTCTTCCAATATGTTTTTCAATTTTTTTATATTTTCTCTTTTCTTTATTGTTTTATGTGGGGCTCCAAAAATGGATAACAACACCGCATTTCTCAAAAATTTAATTGTTTTTATTAAAATTAATTTTTTTGTATTTTTGGATTATTTTAATGTACTGATGTCAAAAATAATTTTTTTTTTAAAATAATATTATTTTGATGCCCGAACTAAAAACACTTTAAAAAACAATCACTACCATACTCCAAATTAAACACCCCCATAGATCTTGCATTATATTAAATCCTTAGCTTCCTAGTTTGTTACTTATCCTTCCCATTCAGAAGATCTTGCATTATATATACTCCATTTTATACAAGTTCAGACTTCTACTAAATTTGATCTGTAATCAAGTCTAACTTGTAATTCCTATCCCAAACTTCATCTCTTCTACGTTCACAATTAAGTTTTTGATTGATTAATTCTTAGTGATCAACTTTGAAATTCAAAGTTGTTTATTTTTTAATTAATGTGGATCTCCGGATTAATTTGCGCGCACCTCGACTAATCTCACAGGCCCTGAAGTTAATGATTATGTAAGCCTCCAGTAGCTCTGAGATTTGTGAGACTCAAACTGGTAATCTCTAAAAAGTAAATATAGAATTTGACCAGTTGAGCTACACCTCTTAAACTTAAATTCAAATTAAGTAGTTTTAATTGAGGTAAGACATGCACAAAAAAAATCCCAAAACATGTCCCTCCTAACCTAATAAATCAACTTTTAATATGATGACTTACCAGCCCCAATCCAAGATAACGATCTAATCTTGGTATTGTATTTGCAAAGAAAGCATGCATGCATATGTTTATTTGAAAGAAGTTTCGTGCTAGAGCTCTTAGAGAAAGAAAAGAAAACGGTACCGTATGAATGACAGTGATCAATGAATACTCTACACATAGAAATATGTGTATTCAATTTCATTAAATTTACACATGCAAGTATTAATGACAACAAAAATAAAAAGGAATCCTTGAGAAGGTTTAAATCATTATATATTAGAAATTAGTGAGAAATTTTAAAGTATTTAAGAAATAATTACTAATAATTATTCCATATAAGAATGACATAACATGAGAAGAGAGACAATAGAGATAGAAATTATATATATATATGATTTTTTTTTCTTTCATTTTTGTATGCAGACGAAGAAATCTCTGCATCTCTGCTACTTCTCAAGTTGGTAAGTCATATATATTTCTTCCAAGCTATCCAGGAATATGATTTCTTGATTATTCACTCATTGTCATCATTAATGTTCTGCTTTCAGCAGTTCCAATTCTAGCCAGGATTTTAGCAGGAGGAAACTCTGAAATCAATAAATGGCTGCAACACCTGCATCCCACATAGCAATGTATGTACCCTTGGTTTGCCTTTGGTCACCTTACCCCATTTCTTCAACTTGCAAACAAACTAGCAAAGAAAGGCCACAAAATCTCCTTTCTTCTCCCCACCAAAACTCTGTCTAAGTTACAGTAATTCAACCTCCATCCTGACATCATTACCTTCATTCCAATTACTGCTTCCCATGTGGATAGCCTCCCCTGTTAGAGAATAATATAAATCATATCCTGGGATCTCATCTAATAGCTTAAGCTATTGAGTTGAGATGGTTCTTTGACATGGTATCAGAGCCTTAATGACCAAGTGGTCTCGAGTTCGAATCTCACCATCCCTATTTATTTGATAAAAAAATTAAGCACAATATAATGTGGGTCTGTGCAAGTTTCAAGCCCAAAGGGCTTTCACTTGAGGGGGTGTGTTAGAGAATAATATAAATCATATCCTGGGACCTCACTTAATAGCTTAAGCTATTGGGTTGAGATGGTTCTTTGACACCCCCAGGTGCTGAAACAACCGCAGATGTACCTTTCCCTTCTTGCACCTCATCATGACTGCCGTGGACCGTACTGAGAGTGATATTGAAGTCTTACTTCGCAATTTAAAACCCGATGTTGTCTTCTTTAATTTCACCTACTGGATGCCAAGACTGGCTCGTCGCTTAGGTGTTAAGTCTATTTACTACTGCGTTGTTAGCTCGGTAACTATTGGATATATTATGTCTCCGGCAAGACAACCAAGTGGTAAAAAGTTAACTCAAGCTGACCTTATGCAGCCACCATTAGGCTTTCCAGACTCTCCGAACAAACTCAAAGCTCACGAGGAAGAAGGCTATATTGCAAGAAGAGTTATGAAGTTTGGTAGTGATGTCGTGTTCTGTGATCACGCAATTGGATTCAGGACAAGCAGAGAAATTGAAGGACCCTACGCTGATTATGTTGGAAACCAGTTTGACAAGCCTGTGTTGTTTTCAGGACCAGTTATACCAGAGCCAAACACCTCAACTTTAGAAGAGAAGTGGTCTACGTTGCTTGGAGAATTCAAGGCCAATTCTGTGATATACTGCGCATTCGGAAGTGAATGCACTTTGGAGAAGGATCAGTTTGAAGAGTTGCTCCTAGGTTTGGAGTTCACTGGCATGCTATTCTTGGCAGCACTTAAACCACCTGCGGCTTATGAGTCAATTTAACTTGCTTTGTCTGAAGGTTTTCAAGAGAGGATCTGTGGAAGAGGTATAGTCCATGGAGGATGGGTTCAACAGCAGTTGATTCTGGAGCATCCATCAGTTGGATCATTGTGGACCGGGTTCCTTGTCTGAGGCATTGATAAAAAAAAATGTCAACTGGTTCTAATACCACTTGTAGGGGACCATATATTCCAAGCAAGAATGATGAGCTTGCATTTGAAGGTGGGAGTGGAAGTGGAGAAACGAGAAGATGGGTTGTTCACCAAGGAAGCTGTCTTCAAGGCTGTAAGAACTATGTAATGGAGGAAGAGAGTAAGTTTAGCAGAGACGTCAGAACCAACCGTGCAAAACTGAGAGGGTTCTTGAGCAGCAAGAGTCTAGAATCCTCTTACATTAGCAGTCTATAACAAAGTTTCAATGACCATCTTCAAGTACTTCCAAATGTTACAATTTTGATGAGTGCTTAAGCCCATCCATAATTTCCTGGTTTAAGTAATGAAATCAAAAGGGTGTGATTGTTTAATCCAACCTTTGGACACTTGGACAATGATCAATCTTTTATTAGTTGCAGAATGTGGAAGATGGTCACAAGCATCAGGAACCTGTGTCCATGCTCCACGACAATCTAAGATTCGGCAAAGAAAGCATGCCATGCATATGAGACTATGAGTATGCGTATGAGCATGTGAAAATCGACAAAACAACCATTACTTCAGTACAAGAAGCCAGAGATCGAGGACCGCGTCAAAAATAATACAAGGACCGGACACCAAAGTTGAAAAATACCAGACACATCCAAAAACATTACTCAAGAGCTGAAGGAAGTTTTGCATTCTGTCTTCACCACATTCTAAAGTAAAAATGATGCGCTTCCATATTGACTTCACATATGGTTTGTTAGCATCACAATATATAGACTTAACAGTAGCAGGGAACACAAATACTAAAATGGGTACCATATACTTTACACTTAAAGAAGTCCTCTTCAGTTTTGACCTTTGTCTCCAACTTAACTGATGGAGGTTTAGTCGACTACTCTGTACAATAATTATCTGCCAGCATTTCATCCAGTAAACTGAGACGGCTCTTCAAATCAACAGAAAAAGGTTGGTGTCATCCATTGCAAACTGGAAAGAGAAGTACTGCCAAGATATTTACTAAAGGAGTGAGTAAACTAACTTCTTTATAAAATCATCTGCAGTTCCTCGTAAAAGAATCATCAGAAATACTTTGTTATAGACTTCTGTTAGTTTCCACATTCAGGCAAGATTCCGCAACTATGTTCCATGGATTACACCAAAGCTATTTAGAAAATGATTTTATGAAATCATGGCCCATGGCCAGTGCCAGAAGTGTTCGTCTTTCCCTTATCAGAGGGACTATTATCTGCAGTTACAACAGCAGTGAGTCTTCCCATCTTCTTCTGCAGATCAACTAGTGAATCCTTTGAAACTTTTCCTTTGGGAGTCTTCTTCCCATCAGCAAGTTTGAATTCTAACCTATATAATGCACAAGCATCGCAGTTGTTGATCTCATATTCATATAAATGCCACTCATGACAACCTGGAGGTTGTGGGTCCATATAATAGGACTTCTTCTTCCCCCCAAGCTCCTTCATCACCTGCTTTCTTGATTCATGCCATCCACGCCCACTGTAGTCTGGCAATGACCTCTGCTTCCTATTTCCACTGTCGAATGCTCTTCTAGGCTTATCAAAAAAGAGCCACTCCCTAATTGTTTCACCCTCAAGTAATGAAAGATCAAATAGCTCTGCAACATGGAAACCAGAGGCATCAGCCAAAATAAATACTAACAACTTTCTCTACCATATTAAGTCACCTGAAGAAACATAATTAGCATACCATGGGGGGATCTGATCTATAGATGAATCTTATAACATATCATAATAAATTATTCACAATTGCTGAATGCAAGCAAGCATGATGGAGAACTAATATGCAAGGTCGCAAGCAATTGAACTTGAAATTTAAACAAGGGGAGAAAGGGGGAAGGCATGGATGTAGACTTACCAGCAGCATTCCATGGGGACTTCATGACAGCAGCACCTTCACATTGAGGAATGCCAACATTCTTACCCTGCATCTTTGCAGTAAGAGCATCAAATAGTAAATTATCCTTCAAATTGATGCCTCTGGGCCGCAAAACTGGAGTCATACCAGGGGGGCCTTCATTTAAGGCCAGGGTAGCATGAAAGCTGCTACAGTAGTCCTCGCACCATTCAGCTCCTTGAGCAGGCCTGGTGCAGTCCCATAAAGCACATTTAGGCCCCATAAAAGCAGAAGGTGGAGGGCTGATATACTGTAGATTGTTACTCTCAGAATTTATTCCACACTCTTTGGTGTCATTAGTGCCAACAAAATGCCCAGGGTCAAATTCTTCATCTAAAGTGAACTGATGACAATCCAATAAGGTAGTTATATCGGGGTCACTAACTGCTACATTTTGCAAACCTGAGGAGCCGTTGGGTTGATGAAACCCTTGAAAACCAAGCTCCTGACTATGACTATTCACCAGATATTCCTGAAATGCACATGTTTTATGCTCATCAGCCACCACTCAGTATATCTCTATGCCATGAAAGACCACAATTCAGGGCACTAGGAAATCTTAAAGAGGGGAAAAAGAAAAGGCATACCATGTGAAAAACAGTAAATGACTACTTTAGCTGATCATTGAAACAACACATGGACATATAAATGATAAAAAAGAATCCCAGTAAAAGCTCAAATCGTTAACAAAATTGGCTTGAATGTTATGAATTTTGCATTTAAAAAACACTGCCAATCCAAATCTTTATTTTCATAGTCTTAGACATGTGTCTTCCAAAATCAAATCAGGACAGGGATAGTGTCATCTATTGGTCTTAAAGTTTTAAATTTGAGATGTGCATGGACTTGAACAAACCACAAGGCTAGTAACACGAAACCCGCTTCTCAGACATTTGCTTCACTAAATTAGCTTCAAGCAATAGGCTAGCTTCTTTTTTTTTCTTCAAAAAATTGAAGTAATAGTTATAACATGCAGGTATGGATGACCTGTGAAAAGACAATCTACTCCCTGAATGTCAATCATGGTATCAAGCTTCAAAGTTAAATGATAAGAGAATGGATGCATACTCAGTAAGAAGAAAAAAAAAAAAAACAAGAGGACCATAATCTTTCGGTATAAGACTTTCCTCATGCAAGGAGCTAACATTATTCTTTTTCTTTTTTCCAATTTCCATGTCCGTAAACCAGATAAAAAATACAGTGCATGACTAAAAATTCCAATTCTTACTCTTATAGGTTATCATGATGTAGCATTTAAATCACTGAAAGTGTGTGTCCTATAAAGAACCAAGATGGTATGAACTGTAAAGCATGCTATACTCTACAACTGACTGGTCAGAAAAACATTATAATAATCCCCAAATACGATCTTACATCTTGAAATGTTGTTAAATTGCCGAGATTAAGGTTTTGAAAATTGGGCTCAGGCTGTGTTTCTGGCTTCAAAACTGACTGCATTGTTAATGGACTTGTGGCATCGTCTTCCTCCTCATACAATTGCAACAAGCGGCCTATATCCTCTGAAAAGGACCCCAGACTGATATCCTACAAAATACCCATCACAAATCAACTCATCTAAATTACTAAGAGACAACTCTACACAGACAGACAATACAAATATTTCATTATCAACAGTATCAAATTACTATTAATAAATGGAAGATACTAACAAGCAAAGAATTTGCAGGTGATGGCACATCAAGCTCTGCTTTCCACTCACGAAGGCTTTGACACACCTGCTCCTCCAGCAAAGCAACATCATTATTTCTTCCCTCTTTCCTAGCAGTCTGAATGTTAAAGAATCTTTCTTCAAGATCATTTAGCCGGTTTTTTGCATTATCCATCAACAGATGGTGCGACGTAGATGCACATTTACTCTTTCCACCTTTCTGCATTGACCCTCTCCCTCTTCAAAACCCTAAAACAAACCAGAATCAAACAGTCAACTTTCAATCCAAAAATCAAAACTTCAACATCAAGCATCCAAAATAAGGTTCATAAATATCTGAAGCAGGACAAAGTACAAGCTTCCCTGGAGACAAAATCCAGGGCACAAAACAAACTAAGTAACCCTTGATTCAATTGATCTAAAGATACCCTTTTTACCACTTATTTCAATCCTCAAAGCACTAATATAATTAGCACCAAAATCAAACTAAACATTAAAAAAAAATCTCAATAAAGTCGAATTCTTTGCCTCTTACAATAACAGTATCACACAAATCACAACCCAAAATTGATGACTTTGGGTCTTAAACGTTATAAAAACAAAATCCCACAAGCCAATGTACGGAAATCATCACAGAAACGTAGTTAAACAAAAAGATTAAGCATAAACAAAACTAAAACAATGAAAAAAAAACAGAGAGAGGGAGAAAGACAGGAAATTTATACCTAAAAAAAATTATTGCAGCAGCAGAGGTTTTTTAATGGGGTAGAGATTGGAGAAAAGAAGAGGTTGCAGTGCTGAGTGTGTTGTGCTATGGCTTTGGTATGGAAGAGAAGAAGACTTCACGCTCACCAAACTGCAAAAGCAAAAAGTTCGTTGCTTTAATACATACATAGTACATACGTAACATACCTCTTCTTTCAGTTCCCTGAAAAGGAAATTTAGTGATCGTATTTGTATTTCTGGACCCAGAGCCAGCACGGATATACGGTCAAATTATACTACTAATATTATTTTATTTTATTTATTTATTATAATATATTTGATTTTATTTAATCTGCTAGCTCCAATATTTTCTTTAATACTTTTTTAGAATTTTTACTTTTATTGATACTATTCGTACAAATCACGATCCAAATAAAACAATAAATGTAATAATTTACAGCAAAATGAAGTTTTATTTTAGGTAAATTTCAATTTATTTTGATGATGAAGTTTTGAGTGAATCCGATTTCTTGGATTTTATTAATGCTACCTTTTGAAATTTCATTTATGAATTAACTAATTGAGAAAAAACCCCACTCCCTAAACTTTTAGAATTTGATTCAACAAAATTATTTAAAAATAATTTGATGAGATTAAATTTTTTTACTTTCAATAAAAAGTTTAAATAATGTCATGCTCATCATTTATATTTAAAGGTAGAAATAAAAAATTCTTAAAAAAAAAACAATAGTAGAATTTATATATCGAAATTAAGATTATATGTATAGATTTAAAGCAATGAAAGAAATGCAAATTATTTTAAAATTACTAAAAACTAAATCATTATTTATAAAAGAAACCTAGATTATTAATTTTATTAAAAATAGATCATTTATGATAAATTAACATTATTCAATGTTGTGTATGTCCCTAATTTTTATTTTTATTTTAAAATATCCTGTAAAAAAAAATCAAGAGACTGAAAAGCATAGTTTTGAAACTCGGCCTAGCGGGTTGACCAAGAACCCAACCGACTCGAGGCTGGAATCGGGCCGAGTTGAAGAAAAATAGACATAGTTTTGAAACCCGGCCGGCCCAGCAGGTCGACCAAGGACCTGGTCGACCCGGGGCTGGAACCGGGTCGAGTTGAAGAAAAAATAGAGAAAGAAAAAACTCGGTATGACCCGGTTGCAACCCGTTAACTTTTATTTTGTTTTTTTACTAAAACGACGTCGTTTTGATTTAAAAAAAAATTGACCCGAGCCTTGAACCAGACCGGGTCTGAAAACTACACTGAAAAGTTAATTTTGTGTATGTATATTAGAAAGGTCTACTATGAATGAAAAGTTAAATTTAGCTCCACTAATAATATGAACAAATTTTTTTTCTTACTTTATTGATTCATTTACTTTAAGGCATAATAAATTATGACATATATATTAATGATAGATCCCTAAACTTTTTGGCTCAACATGTAATGATTTCTTCCAATCATGGAAAACAAACACAAATGTGAAGTTTACGTTCAAGCTAAAATGATTAAGAAAACTTTTTCAGGAGTTATAAAAAATGATGATAATCTTGATTTAACACATTCTGATATATGTAAATTAAATAAATATATAACTAAAGAGAAAATAAATATTTTATTACATTCATTAATAATTCTAAATATACATATATTTTATCAATTAGCTGACCTCAGTAACTTGTGGCTGCTGCCTTGCTAGCTTGTTGGGTGGAGCTTCAATATCAGCCAAATCATTTTTATATTGCTGGAAGGCAAAAATTGACATAGGAAACCATCTTCCTTTTTCTTGGAATATTATTTCAGAAATATCACAATGTAAAGCATGGTTGGTCTCAGCATCCTCAAGACCGGCCAGGACAACAATCCAGCAAAACCAGGACGACCCGGGAAAACCTGTGACCCGGTCTTTTGACCGGGTCAACTCCGGATCGGGTTTAATAACAATGGGAAAGAGCAGTTTATGGGATGGAAAAACTTATTAGAATAAAGCATTTTATGCAAAAACAAAATACTACTAAATTAAGCATGGTCAAATAACTATTTAATTATTTTTAATACTACAAAGACTGACTAATTAATTTTGATAAACTATATAATTAGCTCAAAATCAATATTTTGTACCCATTTTCCTTCATTTTGTAATAATAGTGATTGTATCAATTAGCTGACCTCAGTAACTTGTGGCTGCTGCCTTGCTAGCTTGTTGGGTGGGGCTTCAATATCAGCCAAATCATTTTCATATTGCTGGAAGGCAAAAATTGACATTGGAAACCATCTTCCTTTTTCTTGGAATATTATTTCAGAAACGATCACAATGCAAAGCATGGTGAGTCTCACCATCCTCAAGGCCCACCATTCCTTTTTGGCAATGCAGCTAGCCAT
>Ga0307510_10000749_pt1 | contig 33403 bp, 18 predicted proteins | sample 12_EM_MG_FD_207224 | JGI IMG/M metagenome (GOLD analysis project Ga0307510, IMG submission 207224) | Populus trichocarpa ectomycorrhiza microbial communities from riparian zone in the Pacific Northwest, United States - 12_EM | ecosystem: Host-associated > Plants > Roots > Unclassified | place... | reverse complement strand
GTTCGCCGAACTGCGCGCGGTCGAACGTATAGGCGTCCGAGCGGAACGTCAGCGAGCGCGCCGAGGCGAGGTCGTTATAAGCGGGACGGGCGACAACCTTCGAGACCGCGCCGCGGATCAGCAGGTTCGGCGTCACGTCCCATGAGATGTTGAAGCTCGGCAACCAGTCCGTATAGGTCTTGGACTCGCTGTTCGGACTGTAGACGCGGACTTCGCGCTGGCTCTGCGGGATGACCTGGCAATTGCCGTCCGGGCCGATCGGCCGGTTGGGATCGAATGGGCCGCCGGGGCCGTCCACGCAATAGTCGTTCTCGAAATACAGCGTATCGGTCGACGTGCCCGACTGCTTCGTACTCGCCACGCGTACGCCGATGTTGCCACGTATCGGCCCCGACTGGAAGTTCAACTGGGCATAGCCAGCCCAGATCTTCTCCTCGATGTTATAGAGGTTCTGCGGCTGCGGGACCTTCACGGCCGGACCATAGGTCGTGTTCAAATAGTTCAGGTAGCTGGCCATGTTGATCGCCGGATAGGACGACGCCGCGAGCCCGCCGGGGATGTTGGTGATCGAGCTGCTGTAGAAGAACGACGACTGTGCCACCGCGCCCTGCGGCGTGTCCTGGAACCGCAGCAGCGTGGCCGGATTGGCATACCAGTCTAGCTCGCCGGTCGAGCGCTGGACGCGGCCGTCGCGCCACTTGCCACCGACCTGGATCGAGCGGATGAAGAAATTATCGAAGCTGCGCGTCAGGTCGATCTGCGCGTAGCGCTGCTGGATGATGCTGTTGGTGTAGCCCGACCCGGTCGACCCGGTATCGATCTGAGCGATGCCCGCCAGGAGGTTCTTCTGCACATCGGGTGAGAAGGTCATGCCCAGGCCGCCGTTGCTGAAGTCCCAGGCGCTCAGCAAGTTGCCGTTCTGGGTGACAGTACCGGTCAGGCGAGGCTTCACCGCGACTTTCATTTGCTGCGAAGGGCCGCCGGTCGACTTCGTCTTGCCCAATGCGAACGACACGGCGAGGTGGCCCAGATTCCAGTCGCCATGCAAGTCATAGGTGTTCGAAATCTGCCTCTCGCGTTGATAAATGCCCGACAGCTGCGGGGTTTCCATCGTACAGATCGGGTTGTTGGTGAGGCAGCGCTGGCCCGCCGGCGGGACCTCGAAGGTCGCCGACTGCAGGATCGTGCCGCTCTTGTCGAACTTCGCGCCGGTGAAGAAGTTGTCATAGCCCCATTCGGGGATCTTCAGCACATTGTCCTCACGCGTGTGATTGAGCTGGAAGCGGAAATAATTGGCGGTGAGGCGCAAATTGTCGAACGGCTTCACGTCGAGGGTCGCCTGGATGCCGATGCGCTCGCGCTTGTCGGTGGTGATCTGCTCGTCGACCGATTGTGGTGCCCAATAGCCGCTATAGTGCTGACCCGACTGCGTGGTCGCACCCCTGTTCTGCGACCAGTAGGTGACCGCATCCTGGTTGGGGAGCACGTTGCCGTTGACGTCGGTCGCCGGCTTGCCGGCGCGGCCACCATCGACCCACCATTGCCAGCTCTCGGTCGACCCATCCATCTCGCGGTTGGTGCGCTTCTGCCAGCTGCCGCCGACCAACAGGCCGATCGTGCCGGCTTCGTTGCGCCACGAGAGCTGACCGGTGAGCTGCGGTTCGATCTTGTCGGTGACGTCCGCGTCGGTGCCCTCGGCCGAGACAAAGCCCGACCAGGGCCTGAGATCGAGCGGCCGGCGCGTGTGCAGGATGACGGTGCCGCCGACCCCGCCTTCGTCGAGCCGCGCTTCGGGCGACTTGAACACGTCGACGCTGCCGATCATGCTCGACGGCAGCAGCAAATAGTTGAACGACCGCGACGGATCGCCGCTGTCGGTACCGGCGATGAAATTTCCATTGAGCTCGGTCAGGGTCAGGTCCGAATTCAGGCCGCGGATGCTGACGCGCGAACCCTCGCCACCGTCGCGGGAAATGACGACGCCCGGCACACGTTGCAGTGCGTCGCCGACATTCTTGTCGGGGAACTTGCCGACGTCCTCGGCGGTGATGACGTCCACAAAGGCGTTAGCCTCGCGCTTCGCACGCAGGCTGGCCTCGATCGACTGGCGATACCCGGTAACGACGACGTCGGGCTGACCATCCTGGGGATCGGCGGGTTTCGCCGTGGTATCGGGCGTGGCGGGCGCCGTTTGTGCCTGCCCCACGCCGGCGAAACCGATCGCCGCGCCGGCCGTCAACATCAAGTCACGAACCAGCTTTGCCCGCGACCGGGCCCCCGACATGCCCGCGCCAAGGTCGATGTAACGAATGCTCATGTGGATATTCCCTCTCCTAGAGCGAGGGCGTTATCGCCCCCTATTTTTCTTTTAGCTCGGCATCGCGACCGGGCTGGTTAGCAGCCTGCGAAAGCGCCGTTCCCTCAATTCTGAATATAAAAAGCAATTTGTCAATTAAATTGTCCGATCGACTCTTGGCCAGTCAATTGGCCCTCCCACTTATCGTGAAGCGGAGAATCGATGACGATTTCGATATGCGCTAAAGCTCTGCGATTAGATGAAATTATCTGAATGTGGCAGGCGGCTGACGTGCGCCGGAACTCTTCCACAATGGCGCAGCGATCATCGACAGCGCTTCCGGCTGAGCCTTGGCGCGCGCGCGATCATAGGTCAGCAGACCATTGATCTCGTCCTCGACATCGGTCGTCTGGGTGTAGATTGAGGCGCTCAGTCCAGCCTCGCTCGCGGAACGAATCACGCCGGCCATCTTGCGGCGAAAACGGGCGAGGTAGTCGTCCGCGCTGGTCGCAACCTGATAGCTCCAGTTCTTCTTGCCCGGCCGCCAGATATGGCCCGCGATCGGCATCCCGATACCGCCATATTCGCCGATCACGATCGCGCGGCCGGACTGGCGCGTCGGCGTGTTGGGCACATCCTCATAGCTATGGATGTCGAACACGTCCGAGACGCCGGGTGCGACATCGAGCCAGCCGCTATCCGCATCGACCAGCCGGCTGGGGTCCATCCCCTTCACGTACCGGGCCAGCATGGCGGAATCATACTGCCCCCAGCCCTCATTATTGACCACCCACATCACGATCGAGGGGAAGCCGCGCAGGTCGCCGATCATTTCGGCGAGCTCGTTCTGGTTCTCGGCCATCGCGTCCGACGACAGCACTGCCTGGCTCTTGCTGGTGCCGGTGACGAACTGGTCCTCGCCGCCGCCAGAGGGCATATCCTGCCAGATCAGGATGCCGAGGTGATCGGCGTCGTAATAATAGCGTGCCGGTTCGACCTTGATATGCTTGCGCAGCATATTGAAGCCGGCTTTCTTGAGGAAGATCAGGTCGCTCTTCATCGCCTCCTCGGAGGGCGGGGTGTAAAGGCCGTCGGGCCACCAGCCCTGGTCGAGCGTGCCGTTCTGAAAGAGCGGTTCGTTATTGAGCAGGATCGCCGGCTGGCCCGCGACACGGCCTGGGCCGACCGAGATCTTGCGCATCGCGAAATAGCCATCGACCGTGTCGCGCGGCGTGCCGGTGATGCGCGCCGCGGCATAGGTGCGATCCTCTCCTTCGGTGAAGCGCGCGTCATAGGCCTTGCGGTCGCGCTCGTCCTGTCCGGCATAGGGGTCGGCGACCGTCACGAGTTCGGCCTTGAGGTCGTAGAGAAAGGGATCGTCGGGCGACCACAGCCGGGCGTCGGGGATGACAAGGGTCGCGCGGCGATTGGCGCGGACGATCGTCGACGCGATCACCTTGCCACCCGCGCTCGCGGTCAACCGCACCGCATCGGTGTCGTTCGCCCAGCCGCTTAAGGCGATGGCGACATCGATGACGCCGCGGTCGATATCGGGCGTCGCGCGGACATCCTCGATATGGAGTTTCGGCACCGGCTCGAGCCACACCGTTTGCCAGATGCCGCTGACCGCGGTGTACCAGATGCTGGACGGATCGAGGATCTGCTTGCCGCGCGGCTGGGTGCCGGCGCTGGTCGGGTCGGCGACCTGCACCACCAGTTCGTTCTGGCCGGGCTTCAGATAGTCGGTGATGTCGAAGCCGAATCTGTCGAACCCGCCCTTGTGCGTACCGACGACAGCGCCGTTGACCCAGATCGTCGCGGAAAAATCGACCGCGCCGAAATTGAGCATGACGTGCTCGCCCGCCCAATCCTGCGGCACGGTGAAGCTGCGGCGATACCAGATGCGATCGTCGGGCGTGACCCTGCGCGCGACGCGCGACAGTTTCGATTCGACCGGGTACGGCACCAGGATCCGGCCATCCATCCGCGTCGGCGGTGGCGCCGAAGCGCTGGTGATCGCGTAATCCCACAGACCGTTGAGGTTCACCCAGCGATCACGCTTCATCTGCGGTCGGGGATAGCTTCGCCAGGCATTGTCGGGTGTAACTTCCCTCCCCCACCGGGTCATCAGGTCACTGGTATAGACATGGTCGCTCGCCGGCGCGGTCTGCGCTGGGGCGCCGGGAGCGCTCATCGCCAAGATAAGGGAAGCGGTTGCTCCGATCAGCGTGCGCATGGCCTTCTTCCTCAAGGGTCGGACGTCAGTCAGCGACAAAAGCGGGGAGCCCAGGGCGCGCTCGATGGCTGCAGCCCTGGACTCTTGCCTCCGTTCAGGGGGAAGGGGGAACGGAGGCAAACGGCATGGCGGTTCAGGGTCTCTGCGACATGGACGGCGGGGCGTCGGCTGGTGTGGCTCCCCAGTTCTTGTTGGGCACCGGGCCCATCACCAGCACCAGCCTGGCGCCATTCCTGATGTCGTCGTGGCTGAACCACGGCCTGGTCCAGGGCCGGCCGTCGAGCGTTGCCGACTGGATGTAGATGTTCGCCGCGGAGTTGTTCTTCGCCTCGATCTCCAATGTCTTGCCGTTGCCCATCTGAAGCTTGACGTCGTCGAAGATCGGACTGCCGATGATATAGGCCTGGCTCGACGGATCGACCGGATAGAAACCCATCGCGCTCAGTACGTACCAGGACGATGTCGCGCCCTGATCATCCATTCCGGGATAGCCATAACCCGAGGCGTCGCTGCCATACATTTCGGCAAGAATCCGGCGAACCAGCGCCTGTGTCTTCCATGGCTGGCCGCCCCAATCATAGTAATAGGCGGCCTGCTGGTCGGGCTGGTTGCCGTGCACATATTGGCCGATCAGCCCGGTGCAGTCGCGACAGATGCCCTTTGGGTTGTAAGGCGTCGCGAAGAACCGATCGAGCTTGGCCGTGAATGCGCGGCGTCCGCCGAGCAGCCTGGCGAGCCCCTCGACGTCGTGCGGCACCAGCCACAGGGTCGACCAGCCAGACGCTTCCTTCATCATGAAGTTGTAATAGGGCTCGCCGGGATCGAACGGCGAAATCCATTTTCCGTCGTCGGTCCGCCCGCGAATGAAGCCGACAGACTTGTCGAACACATTCGCGTAGTTATGTGCCCGTTTGAGGAACATGGCGTAGTCGTCCATCTTCCCCAGCCGCCTGGCATATTGCGCCATGGCAAAATCGTCCCAGGCATATTCGAGCGTCGTCGCCGCGCCCGCCTTGCCGCCGGCATAAGGCGGACTGGGATTGGTGCCGGGGACCACGTCCGCGATCCAGCCCTTCCTGTCATATTCGGCGAGATAGTGACGCGGGCCGGCGGGGTCAGTCGCGTTCTTGCGGAGATACTCGTACACCGCCGGATAGTCGAACAGGATACCGCGTTCCCACGCCCCGAGATACATGAACACCGCATTGTCGCCGTGGAACGACGTGTTCATGAAGCCCTTTTCGCGCGCCATATCGAGTTCGGACTGCATGATGTCGCGCATCGTCCCCGGCTCCATCAATTCGAGCAGGACGATCTGGTTGCGGCCGGTATCCCAGAACGGCACCGGGCCGTAGCGGTCGTGCGTCGCTGTCTGCACCTTGCCGTTGGTGTCGGTGAACTTCTCGCCCTGGGCGGCAACCAGGCGCGGGCTAGCGAATGACTGGAACAGCGTCGAATAGAACAGCATCCGCTGCTTTGCGCTGCCGCCGGTCACCTGGACCCGGTCGAGCAGCCTCGACCAGACAGCGCGTGCCGCATTGCGTACCCGGTCGAAATTCCAGCCGGGCAGTTCGTCGCGCAGACGCTGCTCGGCCTGGGCGTAGCTGGTACCGTGCGCGATCTTCATCAGCACCTTCTCTCCCGCTTTGGTGCGGAACGTGACGTAGCTGCCGGCAAAATTGCCCGAGATCGTGCGCTGGCCGGGCTCGACCCTTTTGTCGCCGATGCCCCAGCCCCGGTCGTCGCCCGGCGCTTTGCTGAAGGTGCCCAGGCTCACAAATGGTTTCGAGAATTCGGCGACGAAATAGGCGCCGTCAGCGCCGCCGCTATCCTTCGAAACGCCGCGCACCGTCTGATTGCCGACGACTTCGATATCGCCGCCATGCTCGGGGAAATTGATCAGCACATTGGCGCGATCGCTTTCCGGGAAGGTGAACTGCATCAGGCTCGCCCATTGCGTGGCGGTCAGTTCGGCGGTGGTCCGGAAACTGTCGAGATAGACTGAATAATAGCCCGGCGACGCGATCTCACGCGCCTTGTCGTAATGGGATTGCGCATAGGCCGGGGGCACCGACCAATCGCCCACCACCGGCATGATGATCGGCTCCGCGCGGCCGCCGTACGAAGAACCCCCGCCGCCGGAAAATCCGATCATCGTCGGATTGGTATAATAATAGGGCACCTCGACGCCATTCGGATAGGTGAGCGCGATGTTGTTGTTGATCGGCGCAGCTGCAACCGAGCTATGCGGGAGGCGGGCGCCCGGCGAGGTCTGCCCCGAATAAACCGGCTCGCCCGGCGGCGGCGCGTTGCCGATCAGCTCCGGGCGATCGAGCGGCGCAGTGCCGACCAGGGGATTGGCCTCGTCGATCGGCTGTCTGCGGGACGTGGTTTGCGCACCGACCGCCGTCATCGCTGCGAGCGCGACCGCCGCGATTGCGGGAACCAGCAGCAGGTACCGTTTCCGACTCGGCACTTTCGGCAATCGCAGCGTTTGGCGGATGCTCATCGTGCCTCCCCGGTTTATCCGGGGCAACTTGCGCCCCCTGGCAAGCGCCCCCTTTGGCCCTCAAGCCTGCGAGAACGTCTCGACCAGCACCGTCGATTAAATTAAACATTTTGTCAATTGAATTGGCGCGCGGATTCACACGCCGCGGCTGTGATCACGATTGGCCTGAATTCCCACAGGGAATCGGTGCTTTTTCGCTTCGCTGGATCAGCGCGCCGGCTGGATCGCCCGACTGCTTGTGGCGCTGGTTGCCGGAACCTTCCACAGCGCGCCGGGCTTGGGCAGCAGGAAATGGCTGAACGGCAGGATCGCCGCCCCAACGGCCGGTGCATCGTCAGAAAGTGCTGCACGCGCAACCGGCGAAATAACCGGCACGTTGGTCGCCTTGTCACGCAACAGATCATGTGCCCGCGTCGCGAGGCGCTCGACGATTGCGCTCGGCAAGCGCCCACCGACCAGCACGACGCCCGGATTGATCAAACAATTTATCGCCTCGAGCGGAACATAGAGCTGCTCGGCGGCTCGCGCGATCCACTGGTCGATACTGCGCTCCGCCGCTGCCGACAGTTCAGGTCCGTTCATGATGTCGGGCAGGCCAAGGCCGTCGCGTTCGAGATGCCCCGCGAGGCCCGACAGTGACACCATATCCTGGATTTGCGCCTGCGCGCCATTGCTGCCGGGCGCGTGCATGAAGCCCAGCTCGCCGCTCCGCCCGTCGGCACCGCGGAAATAGGCACCGTCAATGACCAGGCCGCCGCCAAGCCCCGACGAGATCAGGATGTAGAAGAAGGTGCCGTATTTCTGGCCGTGGCCGAGTTGCATTTCACCCATTGCGGCAGCGGCAGCGTCGTTCTCGACAAAGATCGGCACGTTGAACGGCTTTTCGAACAGATCGCCCATATCGACCTTGTCCCATTTGGCATAAGCCGTCGGCCGCCCGGGCAGATCGACCAGCCCCAGATCATCGGGCACGGCAACGCCAAGGCCGACCAGACTCGCTTCCTTGATCCCCGCCGATCGCATCATGTCCTTGATCGACCGCCGATAGAGCGACCGGACATGATCGGGGAGCGCGAAATTCACCTCTTCCGATACGCGCGCGAGCGTCTCTCCGGAAAAGTTGACGAGCACGATGGTGATGTGATCACGATCGATGTTGACGCCGATCGAATGGCAGGCATCGCGGTTGATCACGAGCTTGGTCGGCGGCTGGCCGCGGCCACCGCGGCGTTGTCCAGCCTCTTCGATCAACCCGTCTGCGAGCAGCCTTTTGGTGATGTTGGCAATGGCCGGCGCGGTCAGGCCAGTGATCGCCGCCAGTTCGACCCGGGTCAGCGAGCCGTTGATGCGGATCGCGTGCAGCGTGACGCGCTGGTTATGGTCGGCGGCGCGCTCCAGATTTGTCCCGGAGAGTCTTTGACGGGTCGACAACGGAGTCATCTACGCGCGCCTATTCCATGGGTGGGGCAAGATAGCGTCGAGGAAAATTGTCCTGCCACGTGTCAACCAACTCTCCATTGCCTCGCGCATAACGAGGCTAATCGACGCCATCTCTAATGCGACCCGCGCGTGATCGGCAATGCACCACGCTGTAATATTATTACGGAGCATGCCAATTGATCTTTCATTCGAAAAACCTGGACACGATAAAATGTCGGCGACACGCCGACTCGTTCTCCCCGCAAGACCCCGGCCCTGACGATTATCTCTCCTTCTCCCGAAGATGCCCGATCGTCGCCTCCATGGCTTCCAGCGCCACCCCTCGGGTCTCAGGGAAAAAGCGCCACACGACCAGGAATTGCACCGCCATCGCAGCCGCAAATATCCAGAACGGTGCCGCATGGGTGTATTTGGCGATCACCGGAAAACCAAACGCGATCAGCGCATTCATCCCCCAATGCGTCGCGCTGCCAAGCGCCTGCCCGCGCGCGCGGACCGCTGTCGGGAAGATTTCGGACAGATAGACCCAGATCACCGCGCCTTGCGAAATCGCAAAGAACAGGATGAAACTGATCAGCGCGGGCAGCAGCAGTGCCTGCCCCTGCCCGCTCGAGTAGATCGACGCCACCATCGCCAACGAAGCTCCAGTGCCCGCCGCGCCGATGAGCAGCAGCGGCTTTCTGCCGACACGATCGATCAGCGCCATACCAACGAAGGTCGCGACCAGGTTGGCGAGCCCGATCGCAACCGATTGCGCGTCGGCGGAAAGCCCGTCGAATCCGGCGGCCGCGAAGATGTCGCCGAGATAATAAAGGATCGCGTTGATTCCGGAAAGCTGGTTGAACAGGGCGATGCTGATCGCCAGCAGAATCGGCTTGCGGTACTGGGTCCAGCGGAGCCGCATATCCGCCGTACCGGTTTGGCCGCGGCGAAATTCGGCGGCAACCATTTCCGGATCGCCCATGCCAAGTGTCGCGATCGCCGCGCGCGCCTCGGCTTCGCGGCCGCGTTGCATCAGCCAGCGCGGCGAATGCGGGATGCGCAAGAGCATGACGAGAAACAAGGCGGCAGGCAACGCGGCCACGCCCAGCTTCAATTGCCAGACCACATCGCCCGTTATCAGTCGTCCGATCACGAAGTTGCTGACATAGGCAACGAGGATGCCGGTCACGATATTGAGTTGGAACAGGCCGACCAGAAATCCGCGCCGAACCGCCGGGCTCACTTCGGCGATGTAGACGGGCGCCAGCACTGAGGAGCCGCCGATCGCCAGCCCGCCAAGGAACCGGAAACCGACGAACGCTGCGAGGTTCCAGCTTAGCGCCGAGCCCAGCGCCGAAACGATATAAGCCACCGCGATCCAGATCAGCACGGTCCGGCTACCGTAGCGGTCGCCCGGCCCACCCGCCCCAAGGGCACCGATCAGTGTCCCGATCAATGCCGCGGACACAGCCGCTCCGAGCCCGATGGCGCTGAGGCCGAACACCAGTCTCAGCGCCGCCGTGACGCCCGAGATTACCGCTGTATCGAAGCCAAACAACAACCCGCCGAGGCTCGCAGCGACGATGGCGTTCCCGTTGACGCTTCCCGCTGGCGTGCTCATCCTGTTCTCCTGCCCGCTTCGAACCGCGGCGCTCGATTCATTATTTAAATTGATGTATTAATCCTGCCGCCAAGTCATGCAAGAGGGTTGCGCGACGCCGGTTTGATTTCCCGGCACATGCCAATGGCTGCCGCAGGCGGCTGTCGATCAATGCATTTCGGCCGTTGACAGTGGCGGCTCAGCTCATGGCTCATGGCAATAAGCCAGCGCATCAAAGACTTCAGCTTCCGTAGAGATTGGGTCCGAAACCGATGCTCATGAGGTCACCGTGAAGGTGTAATCGCCCGATCCGATCCCAAGAACGAGACGACCATCGCGGGCAATCGGTTGAAAGCCGCCTCGTCGCCCGATCTGGCGTCCGCCTTCACGGACACTGTCGATCGACCGGGTCGGAAGATGCACGGCGCAGCGCGCGTTGGGTGGAACGGAGATCTCCAGCGCGAAGTCGCGATCCGATCGCCATTCCCAAGCCGTAGCGATCAGGCCCGCCTGGCTCTCGTACCGCCCGCCGGCCTTTCGCATCCGCGCGTCGAAAACCGGATTGAACGCGAAGCGGGCGAAACCCGGCTCGATCGGATCGATGCCCGCTATCCGCCGGAACATGAAGCCTGCCACAGCGCCCAGTGCATAGTGATTGAACGAGTTCATCACGCGACTGCCGACGTCGCCGTTCCACCGCTCCCATATTGTCGTCGCGCCGTGCGCGATCATATAGCCCCAGGAGGGATAGGCGGTACGCAGCAGCAGGTCGTAGACGAGGCCGTCATGGCCTGCTTCGGCAAGCACATCCAGGCTGTACGGCGTGCCCAGAAAACCCGTCGAGAGCAGTTTTCCGCGACCTTCGATATCCGCCACGAGCTTTTCCGTGGCCGGCTTGCGGAGTTCGTCAGGCAGCAGATTGAAGTGCAGGGCGAGGATGTAACCGGTCTGCGATCCGTTCCCAACGATACCATCGGGGCGCACATAGGCACTGTTGAAGGCGCGCACAATCGCCCCGGAGAGTTCGCGATAGCGGCGATTTGCGTCATTGCGTCCCGTCGCCGCAGCCATGTCCGCCATCGCATCGGCCGCCGCCTTCCACATTGCCGTGCCGACCAGATCTTTGGGCGTCGTCGGATCGCCCGGCTCCTTGCCGTCCAGCGACAGCCAGTCGCCATAATCATTGCCGCGACGATTCTTCCAGAGCAGGTCGGGATTGGGAACCCGGATCGATTCCAGGAATCGATCCATCGCCTCCCAATGCTCATCGATGACGGCCGTGTCGCCAAAGCGCCGCCAGCTCGTCCATGGGATGAAGACGCCGGCGTCTCCCCAACCCGGCGAAGAGCCCGGCCCCGTGAAATTGGCACGATCGCTATCGGGCGCCATGTCGGGAAAGGATCCGTCCTCGCGTTGGCCGTCTCGCAAATCGAGCATAAACTTCCGGGTGAACGCCGCCGTATCCATGTTGAAGCAGGCCGCGTCCCAGAATACATGGGCATCGCCCGTCCAGCCCAGGCGCTCGTCGCGTTGCGGGCAGTCCGTCGGCGTCCCGAAGAAATTCGATCGCTGGCTCCACAGCCCGTTCTGCCAAAGCCGTTGCGGCACATACTGGCCCAGCGTCAGTTGTCCTGTTTCGGGCAAACTCGAATGCACGACCACCCCGTCGATCGCGTCCGCGGCGAGCGGTCTCGAAAGGCCGTGAATCTGGACATATTGAAATCCGTGATAGGTGAAGAGCGGTTCGAACACCTCCTCGCCCTCCCCGCCGCGCACTATGTAGCTGTCGGTGGCGCGCGCGGCACGCAAGTTGGACTGATCGACATCTCCCCCTTCGGTGAGGAGTTCGGCAAAGCGCATGGTGAGTTTCCGCCCGCTTTCGCCCTGGACACGAAGCCGGACCCAGCCGGCGAAATTCTGCCCGAAATCGACGACCGTACTGCCATCACTCCGCCTGTTGATGCTTTTGGGTTTCAGTAGCCGGGAGGGCCTGATCGGCTGCACCGCCGCACCGAGAAGCGCGATCTTTGCCGTCTCGACGGCCTGGGCGGGTTCCCAGAGCGGCGCGCGCGGCGAAAATCCGACATCTGCCCAGCCCGGTTGATCGAGCCGAGCATCGACGTCCTCGCCGTTGTAGATTTCGCTGGAAATGATCGACGCCCGTGCCAAAGACCAATGATCGTCGGACGCGATGATCTCCCGCCGCCCGTCCGCATAGTCGATCTCAAGTTGCGCCCGCAGGCGGAGCGGCGCGGCGCCAAAGCCAAAGCGACCGGCCGGCGCGAGATAGCTGCCGTACCAACCGTCCCCGACCACCGCGCCCAGTACATTCCCGCCCGGCTTGATCATGTCGGTCACGTCATAAGTCCGGTACAGTGCGTGACGCCGAAAGTCCGTCCATTCCGGGGTCACCTGCTGGTCGCCAACGCGACGCCCGTTGAGCATGGGAACATAGGAACCGAGCGCGAGCATATAGAGCCGGGCCGACCGCACGGATCCGGTCGCGTTGAACGAGCGCCGGAGCAGGAAGGCGCCTTCGCCCGGGAAAGCGGCCCCCTCTCCTTCCGCCGTGCGCACAGCCTCCCAGTCTTGATCGACCGGTCCCGGTTCGTTCCAATGATCTGGACGTCCGGCGGCGGTTCGGGCGCGCGTGCCATCGACGCGAATGGTTTCGCCGGACTCCAGCTCTGCCCGCACGAGCATAGCACAGCGCGGCGGCTTAGCACCAACGCGCCCGGGCACGAACAACGCCAGGACATGCCGCCCCAGCTGTGCCGACATCGTCACCTTATACGGCGGCGGCGGACCGAAGGCATCCGGGTCGCGCGGCGGAAGCGGCACCGGGCTATTGTCCATGAACAGCTCGGGCTGGCGATTGACATTGAGGAAGATGGTCAGCGTGGCGGGCTGCGGCAGGTCGATCGAAAGGCGATAGCTGCGGCCAGCCTGACCGGCTCGCTCGTCATTCGAGCCGCCAAGCCAGGGCAGGCCCGCCAGGCGATCCCCGCGCATAATCGCGGTTTCCGCACCGAGCCACGCACTGGACCAGTCGGCCTCCCGCAACAGCCCCATTTCCCACGACGCAATCGCACTGCGCGCACGGGCACCCTGATCGTCCCAGACCTCCACCTGCCAATAGCACCGGGTTCGCGAGGCAAGCGGCGTTCCCCGATAGCCTATGTCAAAGCTCCGCGCGCCGTCGACCTGCCCGGTGTCCCACAGGTCGAACGCGCCTTTCATCGCCTTCTCTCGACTGCTAGCCACGCCGACACGATAGCCCCGCTGCACCGTGGCGCGGCGCGCCGACTGAAGCTTCCACGACAGACGAGGCGCTGCACTATGCAGATTCAGCGATGTCGGGATGCCGTCCACGCACAGGTCCGTGATGCCTAGTCTCTCCGCCGGGCGCGCGTTCACCCCGGTGCCGGCAATCGCAGCGACACCGGTCGACGCGACGAACCCTCGCCTGGAAATTCTCAGCGGCATCGCCCTTCCCTCCCTGATCGCACCTTCTCCAGATCGGCGCCGGTGCTGCCGCTTCGCTCAGCTGATGTCTGCTCAACGGCCGACACCGCCGGCCCTGCATGCTTGGCAACCGAATGGTGCTCAAGGAAAATCGGCGAAGGACCGTCGCCGTCCGGGGATACCTGGTTCACCGTCTGGAGCCTTCGCTGAGGCGCGATCCGGCACTATGCTTTTCGATCCGGACCTCGGCCGACACCTTTCCCGCGACAAGGGCCGAAAAAACATCGCCAGTGCATCACCAATAGACGCTGGCGGATTCCTCTGGATTTTCGAGAACAGTTTTGACGCATTGGGCACTGAACGGCCTGCGCCCCGTTCCAGCGCCGCCCGATCGAGGCACAAAGGTCGATTCGCACTAGCGCGCGGGCCATTCGATCAACCTGCCCTGATTTTGCATTGGAATACCGGGCAGTTCGTCTTCCTTCATCCGAGCATTGCTAATGTAGCGACTACGGCAAAAATCTGTCGATCACTGCCGGCGGCAGTGATCGCTCAACTGGCCTTCAAGGCGGTCACCGAGCGTCGTCAAATATCATCCCGCGGAGAAACGGCGAATTTAACATGTCGTGTCCGAGCGCTCACCGCGCGGCGGCGTGGCGAGCAACCGGCAAATCCTCACGTAAATTAGGCGGCTCCGGTTATTTCATTCGCTCTAATGATATTTGTGCCGCGGCGAGGCGGGCGATCGGCACACGGTAGGGCGAGGCGGAGACGTAATCGAGGCCGATCTTCTCGCAGAAGGCGATGCTCGCCGGATCGCCACCATGCTCGCCGCAGATGCCGAGCTTGATCTCGGGGCGGGTCGCCCTGCCCCGCTCGGCCGCCAGTTCGATCAACTGGCCGACGCCTTCGACGTCGAGGCTGACGAACGGGTCCTTGGCGTAGATGCCGCGCTCGACATAGGTGGTGAGGAAGCGCGCCGCATCGTCGCGGCTCACGCCAAGCGTGGTTTGCGTGAGGTCGTTGGTACCGAACGAAAAGAACGCCCCGACCTCGGCGATCTCGCCCGCCATCAGTGCGGCGCGCGGCAGTTCGATCATCGTGCCGACGAGATATTCGATCGTGCGGCCCTTGTCGGCGAACACCGCCTGCGCCGCCTTGTCGACGACGATCTTCATCAGTTCGAGCTCGCGGCGCGTGGCGACCAGCGGGATCATCACCTCGGGGATAGGCGCGGCGCCGGATTTCTCCGCCACCTCGACCGCCGCCTCGAAGATCGCGCGGGCCTGCATCTCGTAGATTTCCGGGTAGGTCACGCCGAGCCGGCAACCGCGATGGCCCAGCATCGGGTTGAACTCGTGCAATTCGGCGGCGCGGCGCTTGAGGATATCGATATCGACCCCGGCGGCACGGGCCACCTCGGCGAACTCGGCTTCCTCGTGCGGCAGGAATTCGTGCAGCGGCGGATCGAGCAGGCGGATCGTCACCGGCAGGCCGGCCATCACTTCGAACAGCTGGACGAAATCGCTGCGCTGTTCGGGCAGCAGCCTGTCGAGCGCGACGCGGCGACCGGCCTCATCCTCGGCGAGGATCATCTGGCGCACCGCGGTGATGCGGGCGGCGTCGAAGAACATATGCTCGGTGCGGCACAGGCCGATGCCCTCGGCGCCGAACTCGCGCGCGACCTTCGCGTCGAGCGGCGTCTCGGCATTGGCGCGGACCTTGAGACGGCGCACGCCGTCGGCCCACACCATCAGCGTGCCGAAGTCGCCAGCCAGTTCGGGCTGCACGGTGGGCACTTCGCCCATCATCACTTCGCCGGTCGAGCCGTCGATGGTGATGACGTCGCCGTCTTTGATCTCGCGACCGGCGACGCGCATCACGCCGGCCTTGGCGTCGATCGAGACGGTGCCGGCACCCGAGACGCAGGGACGGCCCATGCCGCGCGCCACCACGGCGGCGTGGCTGGTCATCCCGCCGCGCGCGGTGAGGATGCCCTTTGCCGCGTGCATGCCGTGAATGTCCTCTGGCGAGGTCTCGATGCGCACGAGAATGACGCTCTCGCCGGCGGCGGCGCGCTTCTCTGCCGTGTCGCTGTCGAACGCCACCTTGCCCGAGGCGGCGCCGGGGCTGGCGGGCAGGCCCTTGGTCAGCACGTCGCGCACCGCCTTGGGGTCGAGCGTCGGATGGAGCAGCTGGTCGAGTGCGGCCGGGTCGACGCGAGCGACGGCCTCCTCGCGGGTGATCAAGCCTTCCTCGGCCATGTCGACCGCGATCTTCAGCGCGGCCTTGGCGGTGCGCTTGCCCGAACGGGTCTGCAGCATCCACAGCTTACCCTGCTGCACGGTGAACTCGATGTCCTGCATGTCGCGGTAATGCGTCTCGAGCAGATCGAACACGCCGGCGAGCTCGGTATAGGTTTCCGGCATCGCCTCTTCCATCGAGGCGGGCTTGGCGCCGGCGGCTTCGCGCGCGGCCCTGGTCAGGTACTGCGGGGTGCGGATGCCGGCGACGACGTCCTCACCCTGGGCGTTGATCAGGAACTCGCCATAATAGGCATTGTCGCCCTTGGCTGGGTCGCGCGTGAAGGCGACGCCCGTGGCCGAGGTGTCGCCCATATTGCCGAACACCATCGCCTGGATGTTGACGGCGGTGCCCCAGGCGGCGGGGATGTCGTTCAAACGGCGATAGACCTTGGCGCGCTCCGACTGCCACGAGCCGAACACCGCGCCGACCGCGCCCCATAGCTGGTCGTGCACGTCCTGCGGGAAAGGCTTGCCCCATTGCTGCTCGACCAGGCCCTTATACTCGGCGACCAGCGCCTGAAGGTCCTGCGCGGTCAGGTCGGTATCGAGGAAATAACCCTTGTCTTCCTTGGCGATTTCAAGCGCTTCCTCGAAACTTCCATGATCGAGTTCGAGCACGACGTCGGAATACATCTGGATGAAGCGGCGATAGCTGTCCCAGGCGAAGCGTTCGTCGCCCGAGGTAGTGGCGAGGCCCCGTACCGTTTCGTCGTTGAGGCCGAGGTTGAGCACGGTGTCCATCATGCCCGGCATCGAGGCACGCGCGCCCGAACGGACCGAGACCAGCAGGGGGTCAGCGGCGTCGCCGAACTTCTTGCCCGTGACCTGTTCGATATGGCCGATGCCGATGGCAACTTCGGCCTTCAGGCTGTCGGGGAAAGCGCCGCCCTCATCGTAATAGCGCGTGCACATCTCGGTCGAGATGGTGAAGCCGGGGGGCACAGGCAGGCCGATCGACGCCATCTCCGCGAGGTTCGCGCCTTTGCCGCCGAGGAGATTCTTGTCTCCCTTGCCACCGTCCGAAACACCGCCGCCGAAGCGGTAGACATATTTTGAGCGGCTCGATGTCGCATGCTCGCGCTGATCAGCCATCGCATACCTCTTTCACAGCGCAGTCGACCTGAGTGCTTCGCCGCTCATATTCTTCCTTAGCCCTCGCCTTCGCGGCGACTTCGCTGGGTAGATCCATCAGCGCGCCATTTTGGACGAATTCGTCCAAAATCCCTGCGCTTGAGCCCCTCCCCGGCAGGGAGGGGCTATAGATCGCGGTCAGCAATCTCTGGAACTACAGCTTATAGGTGAAACGCACGCCATAGGTGCGCGGTGCACCGCCGAGATCGCCCCAGGCGAAGTTGATCGCCTTGGTCTCGGTATAATAGACGTCGAACAGATTCCGCCCGAAGACGGAGACCGACCAGCTGTCCTTCGTGAAGCTCAGGTTCGCGTTGGTCAGACCATAGGCCGGCTGGGCCAGCCCCGGTGTATTGGGAAGATCGGTTTCGAACCTGGAGCGCCAGTCATAGCTGACCCTGAGGCTGACCTCGCTGTTCAGCGAGGCCACAGGCTGGGTATAGGTGCCTGCCAAATAGACGGTCCATTTAGGCACCTTGGCGATCTTTAGCTGCGTGGGATCGGCGACACCGGGAACCGGCACGTTGAACTTGAGGAATTTCGCGTCGGTATAGCCGACATTCGCGTTGAACTGGAGCGCGCGAACAGGTTGCAGCGTCAGCTCGGCATCGACGCCACGGATCCTGGCGCTGGCGGCGTTGAGCAATGATTGCACCACACCGTTGCCGGGTGCGGTCAACACCTGCTGAATGTCGCTATACTCGTTCTGGTAAATGCTCACATTGGCGCGGACGTGGCGATCGAACAGATCGCTCTTGACGCCGAGTTCATAGGCGTCGACCCCCTCGGGGCTCGCCGGCCCGACGCCCACGCCGCTCACATCGGTCGTGCGCGGGTTGTAGTTGCCGCTGCGAAAGCCCGCCGTGTAGCTCGCATAGAACAGGATGCGTTCCAGCGGCGTCCAGTTGAGCACGACGCGCGGCGAGAAATTCGTCCAGCGCCGCGACGTGCTCAGGAACGTCTGCGGACAGGTGCCGAAGCCCTGGCCCGTGCAGCGCGTGAGGGGCGCATAGGTGATGGATTTCTTCTCGTTGCTGTAGCGGCCACCGACCGACAGTTTGAGATCGTCGAGAATCGAAAGGTCCACGCTCAGATAGCCGGCAAAGGCATCGGTCCGCTGCGAGAACTGGCCTTGCGTGAAGACGTTCGGCTCCGCCGCGCCCACCGGACCCGCCGTCTGGCGCTTCTCCAGCACGTTGACGTCAGATCGCAGCACGAACAAGCCGGCGGTCAGCTCGGCACCCGCGCCCAGCGTCACATTGTAGCGCGTTTCACCGCTATATTCGTCGTTGCGCTCGACATTGTCGCGGAAGACGAATCCGACAAACGGCGTGCCCGCAAGGTTGCTGGTCGAATCGTAGGAGACATGGCGGTAGGCCAGCGTCGTGGTCAGCTTGCCCGGCCCGATCTCGTCAACGAATTCGCCGATGACGTGGCCCGCGCGCAGCCGCAGATAACCCGGATCGCCAAGATTGGTGCAATAGCCTTGGCACGTCGGCGTGAAGCCGTAATCGGTGGTGATCTGGGGAATCTTCAGCCCCGCCGGCTGGAAATTACGTGTGACAGTACCGTCGTCATTGTAGCGCTGATATTGCGTGAACAGCGTCAACTGATGGGCATCCGAGAATTTGAACTGGAAGGTCGGTTTGATCACCAGCTCGTCGATATCGCCGACATAGCCGGTCGGGTGCGTTGACCGCGCGCCCGTGGGATTGAAGGGCGCGGCCACGAAAATGCCCTCGTTCGTGTTCCTGATCGTACCGGTGTTCGAACGATAGAGCACCGCGATCTTGCCAAGGACGTTCTCGCCGGCGATCGGCCCTTCAACGCTGAAATTCGCGTCGAGCGCGTTGAAGTTGCCATAAGAGACATCGGCGAGCAGCTGGAAATGATCCTTTGGCGTGCGCGTGCGCAACACGATCGCACCGCCGGTCGCGTTGCGCCCGAAGAGCACACCCTGCGGGCCGCGCAGGATCTCGACCGATTCCAGATCGAAGGTCGGCACGACCGCACCTGCCTGATAAACCAGCACCATGCCGTCCTGGATGATGTTGATCGCCGGATCGACGCTGCGGATCGACGAGTTCACGCCGATGCCGCGGATCGAGAAGTTCGGAAAACCGGGGAATGTGCCGACCGGTGTCGTCTGCACGCCAGGTGCCAGCGCCCCTATGTCGGCCAGGCTGACGCTGTTGGTCGTCTTGAGCACTACCTGATCGACCGCGGTAATGGCGATCGGCACGCGCTGTGCTGTCGCGCCGGCGGCGCGGCGCTCCCCGTAGACGACGATGTCCCTGAGCCCCGAGGAAGCTTCCTCGGTGGCGGGGGCTGGTGCGGAAGCCGCGGGGACTTTGTCGGACGCCGCACCCGCCGCCGGTGGCGTCGTCGTCTGCTCCTGAGCCTCGGCCTGGCTCGTCATGAAAACCATCAGTGCCGCCCCGGCAAGTAAGTTCTTTTTCATTTTTCCCTCCCTTTTTGTTGTTGAAAATACGGTCATATTGCCTGTGGCTGGATCACGCGCGGGCTGCGCAGCATGCCGAGCCCGCCGAGAAGCATCGCCGCAGCGATCGCGCAGACGGACATGGGCAATGACATCGCCTCCCGGCCCACGCCGGCCGCGAAAAGGCTGCCGACGACGAGCGGCGAGAGCGCGCTGCCCGCGCGACCTATCCCGAGCACCAGCCCGGCCCCGCTCGCCCGCAAATGGTCCGGAAAGGATCGCGAGACGATCGCGTGCAGGGCGCACATCCCCGCGAAGAGCGAGGCGCCAAGCAGAATGGCCATCCAACGCAGCAGACCCAGATCCGCCGGCACATAGCTGAAGCCGGTACAAATCACCGCGAACAGGACGAAGACGCAGAGGCCGACGCGCTGCAGCCCGAGGATACCGGCGAGCCAGCCCAGGCCGATGCCGCCGGCGATACCCGCCAGATTAGCGGTCAGCGAGACCGTGGCGGCCTCGGCGGCGCTGAAGCCGAGATCGGCGACGAGCTGCGGCAGCCAGCTCAGCACATATTGCGCCGGCACGACGAACAGCAGGTTGATGAACGTGACGCGCACGGTCGTCGCCACCCGGCTGGTCTCGAACAAGGCCGAGATGGGAAGCCTGCCATGCCGCTCAGCCGGCGCGGGCAGGGTGGCGGTCGTCGGCAGGCCACAGCGCGTCATCAGCGCATTGACCCGCGACAAGGCATCGTGCCGCGGCCGCTCGATCAGAAAGGAGAGCGGCTCGGGAAGCCATACCCAGACAAGCGGCGCCGCCGCGACGGCGAGGATCGCGCCAAGGTAGAAGACCGAGCGCCAGTCGAAATGGACGAGGATGAGGCTGGCCGCGCCCGCACCGATCACCCCACCGACCGGATAGCCGATCGCCATAAGGCTGACCGACAGGTCGCGGTGCCGGTCGCTGGCGAATTCGGTGGCGAGCGGGTTGATCAGCGAAAGCATCGCACCGATGCCCACGCCGGCGACGACGCGCGACGCCATCAGGAGAATGATGCTGGACGAAAGGCCGCCGGCAAGCATGCCCGCCCCCATCAGCGCGAGGCAGGTCAGGATCAGCGGCCGGCGACCGAATATGTCGGCGACAGGCGCGAGGAACAGGGCTCCGCCGGCCATACCGGTAAAGCCGGCAGCGAAGATCATGCCCAGCACGCTATGGTCGATGCTCCATTCCCGGCTGATCCCGGGTGCCGCCAGGGTCACCGCGAGCACATCGAAACCGTCCAGCGCGGCCAGCAGGAAGGTCACCGCCACGGCGGCCTTTTGCAGCGCGCTCATCGGCGCCGCGCGCATCGATGCGCGGGGATCGAGCCCGCTCATGACGGCACGTCCCCATGGAGGTCTCCCACCGCGACCTCGACCTCGATGAGCTTTGCGAGATGCCGGCGGACGCGCACCGCCGCCGAATCGATCGACAGCAGGAGCGGCTTGAGCGCCCAGAAATCCGCATCCCCCATGCGCGCCTGCACAAGCTCGATCATCGGCTTGTCCTCGGTGCCGAAGATATGCTCGCGGGCCGTGGCGATACGCTCGTTGAGCGCGGCATCGTCGACGCCGTAGTTGCGCGTCGCGGCGAAGAAATAATGCGAGGAGGTCGGTGTTTCGGGCGTCACGATATGCGCGTTCACATTGGCGAGGGCCTCGTCCTCGGCTCCGCCTGCCGCAACCGTAGCCGCCGTCAGCCGCATGACGCCTGGCGCGAACCACCGCACACGCTGCCAGAAATCGGTGGTTGCGGGCAGATCGGGGAACAGACCGGCGAGCAGCGGCGACGGACGCGTGTTCGGCGCGAACCAGGTGACATCGACATAATCACCGGCTTCGACGATCGTCGGCCTGGTGCCGGTGATGCCCGCTCCGCCCAGCGTCGTGGGGTGAAGATAGTCGGTGTGGCTCAGGTCCATGATGTTGTCGACGAAGACCTCGCAATTGCCCTTCGCGACGATATTTCCGCAGCTGAACGCCGTGTCCGGCGCCGATGCGAGGTAGGACAGATCGGGGATGAGCGCCGGATCGGCCCGGTCCTGCTCTCCCATCCAGATCCAGATCGCGCGATGTGCCTCGTGGGTCGCGAAAGACGGCACGGCCATGTTGCGCAGCACGGGCCCGTGCGGGTTGCGGGCACAGGCACCGGACCCCGCAAATCCCAGGCCATGATAGCCGCAGACGACGATATCTTGATCGACATGCCCGGCGCTCAACGGCGCGAACCGGTGCGGGCAGCGGTCGAGAAGCGCCGCGGGCCTGCCGGCATCATCGCGGAAGAGCACGACATGTATATCCAGCAGCTTTCGCGCGAGCAGCTGACCGGGGCCGATTTCATGACCCCACGCCGCCACATACCAGGTGTTGCGCAGGTAGTTCATTGCGCAAGCCATCCCTGCAGTCCGCCCGCGGCAGGTTCGTGCGCCTCGGTTCGGCGTCCCCAGCCGGTAACCTCCCCCAGCAGCCCGGGTCGCCATTGCTCCCCGCGCCAGGCGACATGCTGATCCGGGCGGATCAGCGTCAGTCGCTTCGGGTAGAGCTCGCGTTCGTCATCGCTCTCGATCGCGACGCCGGCAATCGATACGCCGCCGGCATCCGCCTCGGCCAGCGCGGCGGAGATCTCCGCGCCGGCATGGTGCAGCAGCGTGAAGCCCGCGCCGAACAGATCGTACAGCGACCGACCGTCCGCGCGCCAGGCGTGCGGCGCCAGGCAACCCGGCCGGCTCGACGCGATATATCCCTGTTCGCCCGGCCCGCCGGTCTCGGCGCCGCTGCCATCGGTCACAACGATCGGGGAGGATGTGTAGCAAAGGCCGAGCACGGTGCCGAGCGTGTGAAACTCCCGGCTCTTCTCGTCGGTGATGCGATGGCCGACCGCCTTGCGGGCCGCCGCCGCTTCCGGTGACGCGTCTTCCAGTCCGTCCTGCCAGAAATCGTTCGAGAGAATGGCGTGATTGGCCTGGGCTTCGGCAATGACCTGCTGATGGACCGGGCGCCGTTCCGCTTCGTAGCTATCGAGCAGCGCGGAACCACCCCATCCCTGGACAAAGGCAGCGAGCTTCCAGCCAAGATCGACGGCGTCGGAAACGCCCATGTTCATGCCATAGCCGCCGAACGGCGGATGGAGATGACAGGCGTCCCCGGCGAGCAGGATGCGCCCCGCTCGATAGCGATCGGCGATCAGGCTGCTCGCGACCCACTCGTCGCGGCTGAGGATCGTATAATCGAGATCGATCCCGGTGGCCCGGCGGATCAGGTCCGCCGCATCGGCATCGGAAATGGCAAAGCCATCCTTGAGCCGGGTCGGCATGAAGAACCACACATCGTCGCGGTCCATCGGGCCGATCAGGCTGGGCACGTCCGGATTGACCTGCCAGTACATGCTGGCCGGACCGTGCCGATGGGCGTCCGACAGGCCCGGCGCGCGAAACACGATATTGTAGTTGCGCGACAGGCCATATTGGCCGTCCATCGAGGCACCGATCAGGTCGCGCACCGCACTGCGGGCGCCATCGGCCCCAACGAGAAAATCGGCGACAACCTGTTGCTCGGCGCCGTTGTGACGATCCCGCAACGTCGCCGACACGCCGACCTCGTCCTGCGAGGCGTCGACGAACTCCGTCGAGAAGCGGAATTCGACCGCCTCGAGGGTGGCGGCGTGGCTGCGCAGCACCTCCTCCAGCTTGTACTGCGGCACCCATTGCCCATGCTCGGGATAGAGCGCGGAGCGCATCGGCGCACAGCTGGACGCGTTCCTGATCGTCGCCAGCGCCGGCCCCGCAAGTCGGGTGACGAAAGTGACATCCGACGGATAGCCCACGCCGAACGGAGAGACCGCGGCAAGCTGATCGGCGATGCCCCACCGCCGCAAATGGGTGCGGGTGCGGACGTTCGTCGTCTTTGCGCGAGGGGCATAACCGACGCGATCATTGCGTTCGATGACAAGACAGGAGACCCCCCTGCTGCCGAGTTCGATCGCCAGCGAAAGGCCGGTTGGCCCCGCCCCGACGATCAACACTCGCCAAGCATCTGCTGTCATACATTCCCTCCGCTACCGTGGTTCGTCGACCAAAGACGGTTGTCAGCCCGTTCTCACCGGCAAGCTTTGGATAGCGGGCAGGATGCGATAATAAATGATGGCAAAAAGTCTCTAGTGTTCACCTTTTTGTATCATACCGCAGACCACACCCAGATCGACGTCGTTCGCGTTAAGCGCCGTGGCGCGCCGACACCCGTCGCGGTCGTAACAAGCACGAACCCGACAGGAACTGTTGGAAAATGAGGATTGCCGACGCCCGCGCTCATGCCGGCAAAAAGATACAGACGGTCCTTAGGCGGTCATGGAACATCACAGCGGAATCACCGCCGAGATCGACAAGAACTGGCCCGATGATCTTAATCCGCGAGCGTTAGTCCACGCTTGGCGCAGGCGAGCGAACCGAGATCCTCGTCCGGTTGTTACCACCTTCATTGACGTCGAAAATTTCGACACCATCAGCGGGCCCGACGATTGGCCGGATCGGGCTGCGGAACCTCAAAATGCGTATTACGGCTGTAGCCCGAGCCAGCGGAGGGCCACCCCTTCCGATGTGAAGCAGCGAAAGCGCTCGTCGGGGACGATGCGCTTAATTTGCATCTGCTGCAGCATACTCGATACCAATGTCGCCGACTGTTCTACTCCGTTGCTTGCGGTCCACCGCATCTGATCCTGAATGCTCTTGACGGCGGCTTGCGGCAGGATCCCTATTTCCCGGAAGTCGGCCAAGATCTTGAAGCCCCCATGCGTCATCGTCAGTTCGGTGATTACGGCCCTAAGTTCGCCGCGGAATAGATCGACCTTGGTTTCATCGAAAAATCCGGTTGCCTTAAAGCGGATCAACCTCCGGACTCTGTTGGTTTCGATCTTGTACACTGACGTACCTTCAACACGAGTGCGTATTTCGATCGCAAGTAGAGTATATTCAGATCCAGAGTTTGTGGTCAATTTCGTTATGATACGTAGGTGCCAAGAGTCGGGAGCAACTCCGCGCCGACCGATCTGGTCCCGAACAATCCGCGAGGCAGGAAGCAGGAAGGTTGGCACATGGTGCGCCGCGCGACGAGCACGCAGAGTTCAGACGCGACATCCCGTAGCGAGCAACTGCATCGCCAGATACCGGCAGGCGAACCCGCTTGCGGGTTCAAGACCCGGACGAAAGGATGCTTCGATACCGCGTCGCACGGCGACCATCGGTCGCGACAAATACCGCACTGCCGTCGCGGCGAATGGCATAGCGGGCGCTGGCTGTTCGACGCGGCGATTTCCCGACCGCCCGCCGCAACCCCAAGCAGTGAACGCACCGAAAAGACATCTTCAATGCGGCGCGCCTGCCAGCGACAGGCCGTGATTATGTCCCGCGCGCCGGAATAGATCGCACAGGCACTCAGCGGCCGGCGTGAGCGGCAATCGCGTACGGCGAACGATGCAGATTGGTGGAGCGGGCAGCATTTCCGCGACCGGGATAAGGTCGATCGTCCCCGCATGCTGGAAATAGGCGAACCATTGTTGCGGTAGCATCGCCAGCAGATCGGAATGTGCTGTCGCGATCAGCATGCTGAGCGCGGTCTCGGCCTGCAGCGCGATATGAGGGCGGGGAAGGCCGTGGCTTTCAAACATCGGCCCCAACTCCGCATCGACATCCATTGTGATCGCCGTCGTCACCCAATGCGCGTCGACCAGGTCGCCAAGCGAACGAGCATTTGCGAGCGGATGTCCGCAGCGCCCGACAACGACACGGCGGTTATCGAAAAGTCGCTCGACAAGAAGCTCTGCCGGTTGAACATTCTCGGCAAGCGGGCCGACATAGAAGTCGAGCTTGCCGTCTTGTATGTCCGACTCCAGCGTCGGGAAAAGCCCTTCGAACAGCTTCAGGCGCACACCGGGGAAGCGGAGCCGGAAAGGCTCGATGATTCGGGGCAACAAGGCGACATGGGCCACGGTCGACAAGCCGGCGGACACCGTACCGACCGTCTCGCCGCGCAGTTGCTGAAGCTCGTCTCGCACGCGCTCAACATCCAGCTGGATCGCTGTCGCGCGCCGCACAAACGCCTCGCCCATCGGTGTCAGGATCATCCCCGTCACACGGCGCTCGAACAGGAGGACTCCCAACTCGCGTTCCAGTTCGCGAATGCTTCGCGTCATGACGGGCTGCGCCACCGCCAGTTGCCGGGCGGCGCTGCGGATGCTGCCGCGCTCGGCGATAGTGAGGACTTCCCGGATCTGGCTGAGTTTCATGATATCCCCTGAGTATCATACTCTCGTATATGCCATCGCGGCGTATCGCCATCCGCTCGCTAATGGAAGGGTTATGACGCTTTCCATGCCTCGGCCGAGCGATGACAGGGGACTGGCGGCGCTGCGCTTTGCAACGTTGCTGTTCTTCTTTCAGCATCCGATGGCGAAGTTCCTGCACGTGCCTGACGTGCCCAGCCTTGCCCATGTCGAATTGCTGTCGCTGTTCGGCGCGGCGGGGGTGATCGAAATAATCTGTGGCATGTTGCTGCTGGCAGGTTTCTACGGGCGGGTCGCTGCGTTCATTCTGTCCGGTGAAATGGCATTTGCTTATTTCATTGGTCATGCGCCGCGCAGTTTCTTCCCCGCGTTGAACGGTGGCGAACCGGCGGCACTCTATTGTTTTGTTTTTCTTTATCTGGCGTGGGCCGGATGCGGTGCCTGGAGCATCGATGGGCTGAACCGGGAGGGAAAATAGTCGCAAGCGCCTGTCCAGGCGAAGGTTTATCAAAAACAATGTGGGAGGGGATAATGTTGCATCATAATATCGCGCGGCTGGGGCTGTTGCTCGCCGGCACGGCGCTCGCGTCAGGAACGGCGATGGCGCAGGAGGCCGCACCCGCGGCGCCGCGGCAAGCTCCTGCCGACGATACCGGCATTGCGGATATTGTCGTCTATGGACAGCACCGGAGCGCTGGCGAATCAGCCCAAAAGGTACCGATCGCGATTACGGCGGTGGACGCGCGTCTGCTGCGCGACGCGAATACGGTCGATATCACCAGCCTTGGCTCTCTCGCGCCCAACGTACAGACACCAACCGTAGGCACGACACCGGGCTTTCCCAACTTCTCGATTCGCGGCATCGGCGTGAATTCGTCAATTCGCAGCGTCGATCCCGCCGTCAACATCATCCAGGACGGCATGGTGCTGGTCTATCAGGCCGGATCATTGGCCAGCACGTTCGACCTGGAAGGGGTGGAGATTTTGCGCGGCCCGCAAGGTGTGCTGTTTGGACGCAACGCGACCGGCGGCGCGATCTCGCTCCGCACCAGGAAGCCGCGGGCGGCATTTCAACTCCTCGCCGATGTCTCCTACGGAAACTTCAACTCACTGGACGCCAATGCCAGTATCGAGGGCCGGCTGGGCAGCGATGCCGTGCTCGGCAAATTGGCCGTGCTCTATCGCCGAACCGACGGTTACATCACCAACACCAACAAGGGCATTTTCGTCGCCGCTCCCGGCAATCCAACCGGGGCGCCGATCGTCCACCCGACCGGACAGATTGGCGGCCTCGACGAGCTGACGATCAAGCCAACTTTCACCTTCAACATCTCGGATGGCACTGAGCTGACATTGTTCACCCAATATCAGCGCTACAATGACAACGCATCGTCGCCGCGCAATTTCATCCCCACGACAGGCGCAGCGGTCCCGCTGCAGACTGTTTACGGCTTCACGCCGACGGCCGGGAAATATGAGACCAACCTGGTCGACGATGGCTATCTGCGCCTGCGCGAATGGCATGCGATCGGCGAAATGGTGAACACGATCGGCACCGCCAAGCTCACGACGATCGCCGCCTATCGCCATGTCAGCTTCGACTCGACCGTTAACCTGGCGGGAGGCCCGTTCACGCTTTTCTTCTTCCCTGACAATCAGGAAGACAATGAGCAGTACAGCTTTGAGAGCCGGTTGAACCTGCCGTTCGCCCAGGATCGGGTAGAGCTCACCGCGGGCGTCTATTACGTCAACTCGAAAATCAATGTCTTGGAAAATCGCCAGCAGGCGGGCGGGGCGGCGTCACCGCTGACCTTCATCTTCACGCGCGGTACGTTCAATCAGCAAACCGAGGCAATGGCCGGCTTTGCCAATATTGACTGGCACGTCACGGACCGGCTGACCTTTTCGGCCGGTGGCCGGTACAGCAGCGAGAAAAAGGACTTTACCGGCGCGCCGCTCACTACCTGTATCGGGCAGAACTTCACCAACTGCCCGCAGGTTTTCACCGCACAATCAAAACGCTGGACCGACTTCTCGCCGCGCGCAGTGGCGAACTTCCAGGCCGCCGAACATGTTTTGCTCTATGCGAGCTATACGCAGGGATTCCGCAGCGGCAATTTCAACAGTCGCGTAACCAATGCCGCGGGATTCCTGCCCGCCGATCCGGAGACGGTCAACTCCTACGAACTGGGCATGAAGGGCGATTTTCTCGACCGGACGCTGCGCGTGAATATTTCGGGTTTTCGCGAGGATTATAAGGATATTCAGCAGGTTCTCACCGCCAATATTCCAGGATCAGGCCCGGTCCAAACGCTCATCAACGCAGCAAGCGCGCGGATCATGGGTGTCGAGATGGAAGTCACGATGCAACCCACCCCAGCGTTTCAAGTCGAGGCTAATTTCGGCTATACCGATGCCAAGTTCCAGACCTTCACCGTGCCGATCCCCGGGGTTGCGGACCCGACCACGCTCGCCTTCGGCCGCATCCCCAAATACACCGTGACCATCGCTGCGAACTATCATTTGACGTTGCCGGGCCTGGCCGGAAAGCTCAATGCGCGCCTGGCCTATGACTGGCGGTCGTCTTTCTATTCCGACCTTCAGAACACCCCCGAACTCCGGCAGCAGGCATATGGCCTGCTCAACGCCAATCTCAACTACGATGTCGGCAAATGGTCGCTCGGCATCTTCGCCCGCAACCTGGCAAACGTCGAATATCTGGACGTGGGCGGGCGAAACCTTGCTTATGATCGCTGGGGTGGTCAGCCACGCACGTTCGGCGTGCGGGCTACCTTGAAGATCGATTGATCCTGGCTGCTTCGTGCTCGCCGTTCCCGGAGCGGCGAGCACGTGGCGGCTCACGGGATGATGGGAGCGCAAATGCCTTTTCTGATGAATGCCTGGTACGTCGCAGCCTGGGCCGATGAGCTGAAGCCGGACGTGATCATCTCAAGGCGTATCCTCGACCTGCCGATCGCCCTGTTTCGCCGTTCCGACGGGCGGCCCGCAGCCATACTTGACCGCTGTCCCCACCGCTTTGCACCGCTCAGCGCCGGCCGGGTCAAGGACGATGCGATAGCCTGCGGGTATCATGGGCTGGCGTTCGATGGCGAAGGGCGTTGCGTTGCAAACCCACATGGCCCCGTTCTCCGCAATGCGGCGATTGCGGCGTGGCCGGTTCATGATGCCCATCGTGCAACCTGGATATGGATGGGCGACCGGGATCGTGCCGATCCGGCACTGATTCCCGACCTCTCCTATCTGGATGATGCGCCCGATACTGCCTTCAGCGCCGGCCAATTGCTGTCGGGTGCGGGCCAGTATGAGATCTTCGTCGATAATATCATGGACCTAAGCCACACCGATTTTCTGCACCCCACGACACTTGGCGGCGGTGCCGTTACCTCGGCCAGGCAGGATATCGAGGAGGCGCCGAACCATATCGACGTCACCTGGTATTCGCCCGACACGCCACCAGCCCCGCTCCTGCGGGAGCTGTTTGACGACCTGCCCGCCAGCACCGATTCCTTCCAGAAGGTCCGCTGGTATGCCCCGTCGGTGATGCGTCTGATCGCGGCGACCGTTGAATCGGGCCAGCCCGAGGAAACCGCGCTCGCCAATACCAACGCGCACATTATGACCCCGGAAACCTCAACCTCGACGCACTATTTCTTCGCGGCAACGCGCAACTACCGTGTCGACGACGCCGCACTGAACGAGCGTATCGCCACGACACGCGCGCGGATATTTGCGACCGAAGACAAGCCGATGATTGAAAATGTTCAGGCGCGCATGGGCGACGCCGAATTCTGGTCGTTGAAACCGCTGCTGCTGCCCATCGATGCGGCGTCGGTGAGGGTCCGTCGACGACTCAAGGCATTGATCGACCGCGAAGCGGCCGGCGGCTGATGCCTGGCAATCCGGTCGAGGACCCGCGAGACCTGTTGCTCGCCGCACCCATGTCGCGGTTTCAGGTCCTCGCAGTCGGTATAACCGTTCTGCTTTGCGCGCTGGATGGTTATGACGTCCTGGCCATAACCTTTGCAGCGCCAGGCATTGCGCAAGAATGGGGTACCAGCAAAGCGGCGCTGGGTATCGCCATGTCGATGGGCCTGGTCGGCATGGCATGCGGCTCCCTCCTGATCGCGCCGCTCGCCGATATCATCGGCCGCCGACGCATGATCTTCATCACGCTGATATTGATGGCGACGGGCATGACCGCATGCGGGCTGGCAACAAATGTGGCCCAGATCAGTGCATGGCGGCTGGTTACCGGCCTGGGCATCGGCGGGATGGTTGCGATCATTAACCCGCTCGCGGCCGAATATGCCAATGGCCGTCGTCGCGACCTCGCGGTCGCATTGATGGGCATAGGCTATCCGATTGGCGGAGTCCTGGGGGGATCGGTCGCAGCGATCTTGCTCGAGCATTATGACTGGCCAGCCGTTTTCTATCTCGGCGCAGGTGCCGCATTGGTGATGTTGCCTATCTGCGCGTTCTCGCTACCCGAACCCATCGGCTTTCTGATCGAACGACCAAAAGCCGGCGCACTTGCGCGCGTGAACTGGTTTCTTGAACGATGCGGGCATCCGCCCGTCAACACGCTACCCGCGCCGACAAAAGGGCGCGGCGTCCCCTTGGCAGAGGTGTTTCGGCCGGCGCTGCGCGGCGCAACCATTGCCGTGACGGCGATCTACCTGCTGCAGGTCCTGACGGTTTACTATTATCTTAGCTGGCTGCCTCAGCTTGTTGCAGACTCTGGGTTCTCCCATACCGTTGCCGTGCAGATCTCGGTTTGCACGAACATCGGCGGCGTGGTTGGCGGATTGGCTATTGGCTGGGGAGCGCAATTCCTCGGCCTTCGGACCGTCGTCACGATTGGCTTTCTCGGTCTCGCTGCCTTCTCGACACTGTTCGCACTGGCCCCCGCGGATATCGATCTCTTTCGAGCAAGCTCTGCCGTCGCCGGCTTTTTCGCCTTCGCCAGCATGATCGGGATGTATGCTATCATTGCGCGTACCTTTCCCGCCCGGGTCCGGGCGACAGGGACCGGATTTGTCATCGGCGTCGGAAGGGGCGGCGCCGCGCTTGCGCCGGTTCTCGGCGGGATGCTGTTCGACGCCGGATTGAGCCGGCTCCTGGTGACAGCGCTGATGGCCTGTGGCGCAATCGCGGCCGCCGGAGTGCTCAACAGATTCTCGCTGCCGTCGACATCGGCCGCCAACCGAGGGATGAACCGGCTTTATGGATAGGCTCGAAATCCGGGACCTCATTGAGAATTGGGTGATCTGGCGCGACAGTGGACAATGGGATCGGTTCGCCACGCTCTGGCACGCCGACGCGCGCATGGCAGCGACGTGGCAACAGTCTTCGGCTTCCGATTTCATCGCGGCATGTCGGATCGCGTGGGAAAAGGGGCCAAGCGGGCTGCATAGTCTCGGCGGATCTTCAATCGACGTCGCCGGAGCGCGCGCGATAGCTCAGACAAAGATGACCATCCATCAACGAGCACCGCTCCACGGCGTCGTGGTCGATGTCGCCTGCATGGGGCGCTTTTACGACTTCCTCGAGAAACGCAGTGGCCGTTGGGGTATCGTTCTGCGCCAGCCGATCTATGAGCGCGATAGCCTTCATCCGGTCAATCCCGGCGAACAGGTCCAGTTGGACCGCAACCTGCTGGAGAAGTTTCCAGAAGGCTATCGGCACCTCGCCTATCTGCAGCACAATATGGGCTTGCAGGTGAAGACCGACATGCCCGGACTGGCTGACGATATCGTCGAGAGCCTCTACGCGAAAGGCCGTGCCTGGCTGGCAGGCACTTTAGGCTACCCGGGCTGATGGGCGATTGTGCGTGATCGCCGAGGCCATCGCTTCGAAAACAGGGATCCCAGGCTTCGAATCCTGTCGGGCACCACACTTTTCAACGACTTAAATCCAACGCCCAAAGCAGCCCTAAGATGCTCAGCGGAAATCCTGCCGCGGCGTAGCCGGGCAACTTCGGGTTGCAGATCTGTCTAGACGGGCTGAGACGTTGGGGCGCAGCACGCACTCCATGACTATCCGGCGAGCTCCTTGTAGTGGCGGAGCGCGACAATAGTGATGGCAAAGAGTCTCCGGTGTTCCCTTTTTTATATCATGGCGCAGACCGCGCCTCCAGATCGACGCTGCTCGCGTCGAGAGCCGTGGCGCGCGGTACCCTGTCGAAGCCGTGACAAGCACAAGCCCGACATGAACGTCTGGAAACAAGGATCGCCGGCCCCGGCACATGCCGGCCGGAAGCCGCGGCGAATTGCCGGGCCCGGCTCCGGATCAGGCTGTTAGCGCGCGCTCGGAGCGGCTTTCGAACGCGACGGCGTCGGTCTCGTAGTTATGGACGAAATCGCCCGGGACTTCCGGACCCCAACTGGCCAGGCTGTCCTCCATCTCGTAGTTCGTCGGCGTCCACAGCGCGTGGTCGTCGATATGGTCCATGTCCGAATAATATTCGAACCACGAGCCCCATGGATCCTGGATATAGTGAAAGAAGTTCGATCCGATCGTGTGGCGGCCGAAACCCCAGTCGCCGCGCCCCGCCTTGGCCAGCAGGGCGCGCCCGCCTCGCCCCACCTCGTCGGGATCGCTGACCTGGAAGCTCGCATGGTGAAAGCCGACACCCGGCGATTTTGCGAAGGCGAGGACGTGATGGTCGCTGTTCCGCCTCGCGCAGGTGAAGGCGATAATCTCCTGCGCGCGATCGGCGAGCCCCATGCCAAGCACGTTGGTGACGAACGCGACGCTCCTCATCACGTCGGGCGAGAATACCAGGATATGGCCGAGCCGCAGCGGCCTGGCGGGAGGATAGGCGGCCTGGGGAAGCATCGCCGACCTGCGGGTGCGCACGACGCGACCCGGCGCGTTGATTTCGAATGGCGTTTCTGAGGGCATGAGATCGGCATCCGCCGGTAGATCCGTCAGGTGAATCCGCATGCCGTTCGGATCGACGATCCACAGGCCGTTGTCGCTGAAACCCGGCGGCGGCACATCAAGCATGCCACCTTCACGTTCGACCCTGGCGGCGATGCCGTCCAGATCGTCGGCACGCAGCGCGACATGGTGCAGCTTCTTGCGATCCGCGCCGCCCAGCAGAATGATCGATTCCCGATCCTGCCCCGCGCAGTGCAGCCGGGCGACATTCCCGTCGACCTGGGCAGTGAGACCGGCGTCCGTGTAGAACGCCACGCCCGGCTCGATCTCCGGGACCTCCAGCGTAACCGACAGGGCGGCCAATACTGCCATCGTCTCTCTCCTGGGGTTATGTGGCTGCGACCCGGTTTTCGATCGCGCCGATCCTTTCGATCTCACAGCGCACGACATCCCCCGGTTGGAGGAAGACAGGCGGGTCCATCCCCACGCCTACCCCTTCCGGAGTCCCGGTCGCGATCAGGTCGCCGGTTTCGAGCGTGAAGGCGGCCGAGAGATAGGCGATCTGTGACCACAGATTGTGCAGCATCTTCCCGGTGTTGCTCTCCTGACGGAGTTCGCCGTTCACCCAGGCGCGCAGCATGAGGTCGTGCGGGTCGCCAAGCTCGTCGGCGGTGACAATCCACGGCCCGATCGGCCCATGGGTGTCGAACGACTTGCCCATGGTGAAGGTCGGGGTGTGGAACTGCCAGTCCCGCGCGGACACATCATTGGCGACGA
>Ga0307510_10000748_pt1 | contig 33407 bp, 50 predicted proteins | sample 12_EM_MG_FD_207224 | JGI IMG/M metagenome (GOLD analysis project Ga0307510, IMG submission 207224) | Populus trichocarpa ectomycorrhiza microbial communities from riparian zone in the Pacific Northwest, United States - 12_EM | ecosystem: Host-associated > Plants > Roots > Unclassified | place... | reverse complement strand
GCGTGTCGAGTCCCAGGGTCACCGCCTTGGACTTGAGATTGGTTCCTTGACGACCGTACCGTCTTCAAGGCCTCCACATTACGGTGGATATTCGAACTTCTTTGGGGGATCTGCGATGGTGTCTCGTTACTGGCACTGGTGTTCATTGAAGGGAGGTGGCGTACCTGAGGTCATCTGCCAATGTGGACACTCACGTACAACGTTTGTAATAGCTCGACTTGCAATGACTATATTTCGCCACTGGCGTTGCACTGTTGATTTTACTCTGTACCATCATTTGTACCGCCCCCCGTGGACGCCACCACATACTATCCACGGTTTACTTTCTGGGCTGTAATTGGGCGTCATCACAAAGACATCAACCGAGGTCTATCGCATGTTGAGAAAGCTCGATAGTCCTCCTAGTTCTACGATGGCTGAAACCCTTCACATACATCATCTCTAGCTTAGGGTGATACGTTCTATAGGTCCCTACGACCTCTCAGTGGTTCCACAATGATAGTATAAATCGCTGCCTGAAGCACGTTCCCACTCATTATAATGTGTAATATTGAAAAGCCGAAAGTCACGGTACAGTTAATAGACTACGATAGCGTTGGAAGGGTTGAGTATGGACCACCACAGCTATCCAATCGTTGTTTTGGCCCGTGAATTAACGACACTATACCCCGTAGTATTCAGAGACAGGTGAGTCAGTAGAAGTACAACGTAGAAGAGGACGACAAAATTTGTTGTGCTGGTCGCACAACCTACATGGGAAAGCCGAGAGCCTGAAACTTTGACCGATGTCCACAAAGTTCGACAAAACTGAGGGCAAGTCTGAGGGTACGGTCCATGAAACCGTACGTGTGATGACGCTTCTCAATCTGATATGACATCTCTTCTATCAAGGCCTGGTCCAGAAGGGCGCGGACATCGGATATATCTGCTCCCACTTTGGCACGGAAGTCCGCACGACGTGATGTCCTATGGTCCCTCCATCCCTGCATCTTGATGACGAGGAGGTCAAAGAGCGGCGTAACTGGGATCCCTTTGAAGAGGTAGGTGTCGCGAGAGAGGACTCCAGGGATCCACAGTCTGGGTTTGAATGGGAGCAGGATATCGACTTTAACGCGACGCCATTCCTTCTCCCAGCCAGGGAGACGGCAGAAGAGCACCTGATACGTCGCTCTGGGCTTGAGGGAAGGCCTGAGATAATAGCGATCGTCTGCGTCTACGATGCTCTGCTTGATCTCTTCTGCGTCGAATTGTGTGGAGGGAGGTGGTGTGACGAGGATGTCGACATCCTATGTGAGAAAATGGTATCAATGGTGAATCGGTCACGGTAAACAGGAACGTGCGTTGGGGACGCGTTTGATATCAGCCCAGAGTGTGGCAGCTGCGCTGCCAACAAGGCAGACGTTCGCCGCTCCGAAGTTGTTCACGATTATGTTGATGGTACGACGAGCAATCTTGCGTATTTCATCTTCAGTTGGTGGGCTGGGTGGCATGTCATCGACGTACGCGGAAGAGAATGGCTGCTCTGCTCTGACTCGACTCAAAGACCGCGCGTCCTTTTTGGCGTCTGTTTGTCTTGTCCCAGTTTCTGTACTGTGGTTACGTACTGGACACTGTTTTAGACGACATCATCCAGATACCTCAACACAATGACTGAATCTAGCTCCTTCATAGATTCCTCCTTTGTTCTCATAGGCACAGAACAATCTCAAGCTCTGCAACCCTCACGGCCACCCACAGTGACCTCGGACACGACGTTTCCATCCAGTATCTCAACGCCGACATCTCCCATAGACTCCAATGTGTCCTGTGTTGGCAACCTTGAGGTCCTTAATCATTTTCTTCCTCTCCGTCTCTCTCCACCTGACAGTCCATATTTTTTAGCCGGTGCATCACCCTTCTGCTGATGCTGCCTATGTCGTGGGGTCCACACCGTCCTATGCCCACGATTGGTCTCGGGGTACGACTGGCGGCATTCGCACGCACGGAAGACACTTTGTCGACGCGTATGGGCGCGTGTGCAACCTTCGTGGGGTGAACCTCTCGGGGAACTGCAAGACGTGCGTCCTCCTTTACTGCCTTACTTCTCTCACTTTATGCCCCATCCGCAGCCCCGTCAACGACAATCATGCCAGCTTTCCTGCTGGTGCTGAGGCCGTCACTTTTGTTGGGCGTCCATTTCCGCTAGATGAGGCGCCGCAGCACCTCGCTCGGCTCCGCCGTTGGGGTCTCACCTTTGGTGGGCTACCCTTTCTTTGCGCTTTCTCATCTACTCATATCTTCTACCTCCCTTTTTCGGGCCTTCATAAATCAAGTTCGTTTCCTCATAACTTGGGAGGCTGTTGAGCACGACGGCCCGTAGGTCTTCCATCATCGTCCCCTAGCCTTCCTTGGTCCTGCTGACCACCACCACGCGCGTATGTAGGGGCATATATGATACTTCTTACCTTTCCTATCTCCGCGCGATTCTCTCGATGTTACCTCAGTTCGGCCTCACCGCCTTTGTCGCCTTACACCAAGACGTCTGGTCACGCTACGCCGGCGGGTCCGGCGCACCGGCGTGGACACTCGAGCACGTAGGCTTCGATCTACACGCTCTCGAAGAGAGTGATGCGGCATGGCTGCGTGGCGTACGCGGTGGCGGACATTCGGAGGCCGAGCGAGGGCTGTGGCCGTGTGGGTATCAGAAACTCGCAGCCTCCACAATGACGTGGGTTTTTTTCTCCGCATCACCTTACAATGGCCGTCTCTGATATCCGCTCTGCTGTACAGGACATGCTTCTGGGCTGGCGACACGTTCGCTCCGACGCTTCGTACACGCGACGGTATCCCGATACAACGCTTCTTGCAAGAGGCGTTTCTGGACATGTGGGAGACTGTCGTCCGCGCCGTCGGCGACCTTGACAGCGTTCTCGGGTTCGGGGTGCGCGCCTCACCTCTTGTTGATCTGTTCTATTCTATTCACACGCATCGCGGTTCAACGCGCGTAGATGATGAACGAGCCACATCGCGGATATATTGATCTTCCCTCGCTGCACAAGTTTGACTACAACACAGACCTACATCTGGGTACTGTCCGTGCGTACATCTCAACTTGCTACTCAAAGGACCTTATCTCATGCTGGTGTGGGCTCAGCATCCGCCTTCCAATCATTCCTCCTTGGTGCGGGCCATCCAACTACCGTGAATCGTTGGACGCGATCTTTTCCCATGCCAACAAGGTGTACTGGCCAAGAACTCCTCAATCCACAGAGTCGCAAGGCCTGGCGCGAGGATGGGCCAACTAGTGGTCGGGACCTGTGGGAGATGCACGGGGTGTGGCGATGGGATAGCACCAAGCATGCTGGGACAGTGCTCAGCGAAACCTATTTTGTAAATGATCCAGCTACTGGTCGCAAGGTATGCCTTCTTTCGCTCTGCATCGTTCACTTTCATGGGACGGGCTGCGCTCATGGTGTCACAGATCGACTGGTACACAGATTTCTATTACCCGTTTTTGAAGCGCTGGACAGAACGTGTACGCGGGGCCGTAGCAAATGGACGTGGCCATGAAAAGCTATTCTTTGTAGAGCCGATACCCAATGAGGTCTAGCACTGTGCTTTGGACTTATCATTTCCCAATTTACTTACGACCACGCCAGTTCTGTCCGCCGTCATGGACACCACAGCATCAACCCTCAAACATGGTATTTGCACCCCACTGGTTAGCCTTTTTTCTGCCTCCGTGGTGCTTGTCCTCCTTACGAGTGTTGATTAGGTATGACCTTCGCGTGTTGTTCGAGAAGGCTCACGGCGAGTTTTCTGTAAATGTTCAAGCGCTGTCTCGTGTATGTCGCGTTGCTCCTCATTTTGCCACACTAATCTGATATCCCATTGTTAGGGCATGAACCCTCTCAAAACCTTCTACTGGGGTCAAAAAGGAGCACGTGATAATTTCGCCACCCAGATCCGCACTCTCGCAGAAGCTGGTTACCGCACTCTCGGCGAGCGTCCTGTAATTATTGGCGAGTGCGGCGTTCCGATGGATATGAATGGTCGCGCAGCGTTCAAAACCGACAACTGGAGCTGGCAACGGCGCATGATGGACGCGATGATCACTGGTCTGGAGCGGGCCAACATCGGCTTCACGTATGTTAACCGCATCCAACTCAGCCCTGTAATTAACTTCGTATTTTTATCTTTGTATGGCCAATCTGCAGCTTGTGGAATTATAACCCGGAAAACGACGACGCGCAGGGAGACAACTGGAATGGCGAGAACTTTTCGTGGTTCAGTAATTCGCGGGCAGTACCCCGTACTTCAGGAAAGACGCTCGCGCTCGCACAAGCTACGAAAGAACTCGACGCAGGCGGCCGCATCCTTGACGCAGTCGTACGACCGTATGCGGCCAAGACGGCAGGTGTGCCGTTGAAATTTGAGTACGAAATGGCGACTGGCTCGTTTTCGTACTCATGGGCTGTGCCACTCTCGAGTCTTGCCTCAGGAACAGGCGAAGAAAACACAGCAGCCCAACAGCAGGCTCGTGCGAATGGACCGAGCGTGCACACACCACCACTCACGGGCCACCCGCCGCTCCTCGCACGAGAGACCGAGATATTCGTGCCCGCACAGCTGGCGCATGGCCGCAAGCTCATAGTGGAGGACCTCAGGGACGGCGACTCGTATACACATGATGCTGCACGCCAGACGCTCTTCGTCTTGCCTGGAGTACAGATAGGAGACCTAGGGAACGTGCAGGCGCACGTTCATAAAGTGAGAGTGCGATTCGACCCTCCCGTGAGTGGGGAACTGCCGAATGACTTTTGGGGTGACTTCGCGGCGCACATCACTGCGGTGTTGGTAGTCTTATTTGCATTCGCTACGTACTTGCTCCTGTAGGGAATATAGGTGCAGATTGGATAGATTTGGCCTCACGTGTAGCAACGATCATGATGGAATTGGGGCTCCAAGTTGGGTTTGAATCGCCCATTTATCACTTGTTCCCCAACTTTCTACTTCATGCGTGTGGTTCTTACCTGGCACCTGGCGAGGGTGCAGACTGTTTGGACTGTCACCACTATGTCACCCTGACCACAGAACGGAAGGGGCACCCTGTAAAGTCAGCTCAAGGAACGTGTGTCTCAGTGAAACACCGCAATGCGGGTGTCAGTGCGTACTCAGTACGTTCAACGACTCGGAGCAGTGAGTGCCAGAAGATGACAATGGCACGGGGCGAGGCGCCAAGCGGTGGACCCAACGCTGATACAGTGACCAATTGGGGCTATTTCGGACGCCAGAAGAACCGTGATGTAGATTTGGGACTGGTGGTGATCTGTTGTGCCTATAAATGATAATACTCGCCTTAGCCTGACAGCCGCAAGGACTCGGACGAGGGTCGTAGGAATTCTAGTGAGGTGGCGGGCAAAAGTTTCGGGTTGAAGGGAATCACACCGATTACGTTGTCAAGGAAGGGCCATTGTAGTACTGAAGCCCAATATAGGGGAGTAAACGACTGATTTATTTCCGTACGGTGCCCTTCATACTGAGCAAGTATTATAACACATATGAGGATGGGGCTGAACGATGGGAATGGATGAAGCACAAGTCATGCGCGTCGTGGGTTCATGGCAGTGAATCATGTACATATACAGTACATCGTGCTCGTGGCATTAGAGTGGCATTAGGGATTTGCATCACACACTGGCGGATGTCGATTACGTAACGTACCACAACTGGGGCACGTGCATTCCTATTCGGTTGAGACCAATCAGATTTCAGCTTAACCGACTGAATTGGGATACATTGGAAAATTTCCACAGTCACTCAGTGTACATAAAGCAACATAAGTTGAGCGTCGAGTTCGATCAGTGGGTGGCGTTGCGCCCAATTATCATGTTGAGTCTTTGCCAGCTTCTCTCTCGTACTTTACACCGCAGTTACCACACGCAACCTTTGCAGATCGTGACCTTCTACAAAATTTCGACCTGGTGTAGGCGTCGGACAAGCAAGCGATATATATACCCGGCCGTACTTTTAGAAGGGGACTGAGGCGTTCAGTTGGTCACCATGGCTCTGATGGTTCCGCACTCGTACCGATCTCTCTTTCGCTACGGCTTAACATGGCATCGATATCCCCATCACGGTTTTTTGTCTACGATTTCTACAATGGCAATCACTGCGAAAACAGAGGGACTCGACATACCGTCTTTGAATGCGACATTTCCCTATCGCTGGCTCAGGGACGCATGCACCTGCTCGTCTTGCATCCATCCCTCCACCCAACAGAAATTGCATCGCACCTCCGATATACCCGCAGCCATAACACCCGAGAGCATTGAGACAATCAATGATGGTGTACACATCTCCTGGGCTTCAGTGGACCGGCATCGTTCCTTCTTCCCGAAAGCATTCTTAGCAGCACATGCGAGCCCCAAGGCGCTTCATTCATTCCACAACGACATCCCCACCGCGTTGTGGCCTACGGCATCCGCGCTGTTTGCCGCCTCTGACGGAGATCTCGAAGTGCCGTATGGCGACCTCGCAAAACCACGTGGGCTTTTACGTGCCATCACGCAGCTGCAGCGGACAGGGCTTCTCATCCTTCGCGGCGTTCCCTGTGATGGTCAGAGCGACGAGGGCTGCGAGGTCCGGAAGGTGGCTGCGCACTTTGCAGAGATGCGTGGGACATTCTACGGTGAAGTATGGAACGTAAAGAACATCGTCGAGAGCCGCAATATCGCATACACAAACCTCTTTCTAGGGCTGCACATGGACCTGCAGTACGTACACAGTCCTGTTTCAGTTATTCCCTCCTCTATCTACTCGTTCCCCCGCACAACGAGGCAGAGATATCTAAATGGCGCCCTTCTCACACAGGTACTTCGAATGCCCGCCTCGCTTCCAAATATTGCACTGCTTGCGTAATCGCGTGCACGGCGGCACCTCCCTCTTCGTCGACGCCTTCGCCGCTGCGGAGGCACTGCGTGCCACGCACCCTGCGGACTTTGCCCTCCTGGCTACGATGCCCGTCACATTCCAGTATATCAACGACGCGCGGCACCTCCACCACGCGCGTCCCACCATCACTCTAGAGCCCGCCGCGCCAACTGACGGTGGAAAAGAGTCGCGCGTCACGGCGGTGAGCTATAGCCCACCGTTCCAGGGACCCCTTCCGTGCGACACACCGCATGAGTTCTACGATGCGCTCGCCCGCTTCGCCGCCCTTGTCGAGTCGCCCGCTACTGTGTACGCTCATCGGCTTGGTGAGGGCGACGCAGTTGTGTTTGATAATCGTCGGATTTTACACGGACGTACCGCATTTGAAGACAGGCTCATGCATGGGGATGAGGCCGATGGCGAGCCGAATCGGTGGCTCAAGGGTTGCTATTTCGAGGGCGATGCCATGGCTAGCCATGGTAGGGTGCTACGTGCCAGAATGGCACGCGGTGAGGTTTAATCCCCTCTGTTTTCTGGACTGCTAATCGCAGTGTGTATGGACTGCGCCGACGTTATCTCAGACTTGTGCACTGGCAGATAACTTGTTTTGTAGGCGTATTAGTATACCCTTTCTCGCTTCATCGTGCTTGGTGTATTTTCGCAATTTCATGCTCACAGTTGGCTTCTTTCTGAGTTGTTTAGTGCGTGGTCGGTTCCGAGTCAAGCGGACCCTCGGTGACAAGTTTATGTATATTCCACTTACGGGACCAAGGGGGAAGCGTGATCTTACGCAGCGTGTTGTATAGTATCCGTAATACCTTATATGGATGCGTGTGCGTGGGAAACCTTCTGTCTGTAAGAGGGCTGGCGTCAGAGAGGCTTGAAAGAAGGGAAACAATGAAAACATGGTCTTTTTGCTCAAAAAAAGTATGAGTGGATTCACATTTTTGTCAACTTTCACATGGAAGTAAGACCGAAGTTTTTTTTTTTTGGTTGTGTGTCTATGCAGATTTGTCTCGCTACCTGGTGGCTGATGTCAGCTGTCTCGTATCTACGTGAACACCAGTACAGAGACCGAGATGGACGCTGCTCAAGGTTGTGCTACAGTAGTGTGTCACGGTCGACGGTCGAAGAGCTGATGTCCTTACTAACCCTTACTTGGTTAGACGCCGCGCGCAGTGTCCGAGTCAATCACCGTACCCTTTCGTTGCACTCTCCTCCAACACCGCCAGTGCCCCGGCTCATGTTTATGGCTCAGGCTTTCATCGCCTTTGATCCGACTGTCATGGATGGTGTATCCGCGGGATGGGATTAAATTTGTACGGTCGTCACGTGCACATGCCAACAGCTTCTCAAAAGCCGCCAACAGTACAGCATCATCATACAGTGGTACGTGTCGTGGAATTTTGGGCAATGCCATCGCTTTACAGAGTTACTCAAGTCTCCACTCAACTTCCGGATCATCCACTTTCTGTTTACACGTATGCAGTACCAGACTGATGTCCTGCACTTTCCCGCAGTTTCACCATTCAAGTTTCCGCAACTGCCGGTGACTGCCCGCGGTCCTCAGGCTCAGTGCACCCCATGGATTTTGCGCGGCTAGATGCAACTCTAGTACCGTTCAAAGATGTTGATGAGTACGATCAATCTTCTTATATGTCACACTGCCCACGTTCTAGAACATGTTCGACCCGGCAAGATACAGCTTAGGCTGCCATTTGAGGGTAATCTTATGGAATGGGTCGAGAAGATATGGAGGGTAAGAGTGGTGAGTGGCGGTATTCGATCGAATCCTTATTGTGGTGCTAAGATATTAAGTAAAACGGGACTTTTCACAGCCACCGAAGTACAGTCAATCATGACGAAAATTCTCAAATACGCTCTCGATTTGTCGTGTCTAATCCCCCTGTGAATACCAAGTGACCACTCCCCACGTACTTCCAGGGCCCGGCGGTATTCTTGAATATTCGAGCGTTTCATGAAAAGGCTTTTTACTCTGCGTACGTCGGCGGCACTGCCAAATGGCAGTCATGCGGTCAACCAATTTACTTAGATGGGCGGGCGGAGTTATGCCAAAGGCCGAACCCGAGGAAGAAGCACAAAAGAAGAACGAGGCATCAAAAATCAAGTAAAGAAGCTGGTGCACCCCAGAGGGCAGGTTTATTCCCGCGAGAGAGACGCCGCGGGCACATGGCCGCCAACCCCGTGCTTATGTTCGAGTCACACGGAATGATTGATGATGGACTATGCAATGGAGTTTCTCGATACAGACTCGGGAATAATGATGGGTGAATCTGACCAAAGGAAGATATTTTCGTTGACACTACGCGGAATCTCAAGCGGCCTGAGAGTCTGCATCCTGTTCGCTGTGCCTACACCCACAGTAGGCCATCCCATATTCTTGCAGCACATATTATTATGACATAGGTGGGAGCAGGAGACACATCTATGGTCTTTCTATCTGCGGCAAGGCTTGCTAAAGGCGAGTGTTTACCGTCTCCGAACCAGGTAGTTCGACGGCGCTGAGCCGCAGGAGAAGGCTTCTTCCGCATGCTTCGCATCAGTCCTGACGGTCATCATTATCGTGATAGTTATATCACGTTTCACAACCCTGTGGGAATAACCTCAACTTTGCATGTTTGGGAAACGGTATGACACTTACACCTTGCGGTATCTATATATGAGCTGTCAAGTTCTGTGAGTAACTCTGCTAACCCGAACCACGCCCCCGCTATCCATCCCGGCGCTCTCTGCCAGTAGGGATGGTTGACTTCCAAGATCCTGTCGTAATAATCGATGAATACCGTGCGTTTGCTCCCCGGCCCAGTTCCACAGTTTCGAAAGCTCATTGGAACTATCTTGTGACAGAGGCATTCGTAAAACTGTGCCACGCTTTGGGTGGCCTCTACATGTGAGTCGGTCCGATGGCGCCTCCCTGGCCCTCTGACAAAACGAGGCGTCTCAACCTTCCATTATTAGCTGGGAGTTCTTGACTACTCTTGACTACGAGTGGAATGTCATCCAAGGACGTCGGCATTACCGGTGGACAATATGGGTCTGTACTCACGGGCTCTTTTTGGGGTGCCTCGGATTGATTTATTCCTTGCGTAGATTTACTCCTTTACGCGCGTGGCGACCCTCATGGCAATAATCCTTAACCTGATCAGCCTTAATGTCACGAGGCCGATTAATTGTCAGGTGGGTGCAATGTCCTGCATCCGTCTCGTCATACATGAGCCTGACGGGCTTCGATCCCAAGGTCTGGGTCACATTCAACTTTGTGAGCAAGGCCTCCGACGGGCTCCGGTGTCCAATGAGATAACACTTCGCGTTTACTCTTCGTCTTTCGTAGGTCTTTGGCTACCTGGCCCTTTCCTCTTCTTTACTATTGATCGTGCTCCGTATGTAAGTCCAAGTCTTCTTTGCTTCCCCATCACATGAGTTTTCCGACGTGGATGCTCATAGAACTTGCCAGCATCGCCATCTGGAACAAGAATAGAGCTGTTATAGTTCTTGGAACTTGCGTATGGGGCATCTACCTAGCATTCTTCATCCAAGGCGAGTCCTTTTCTCTTCTCTCCGATAGGCGGACGGAAGCCGCTTACTGGTGTTATTCGGTATCAGGGATCTCGCAGGTGAAGAACCAATTCCTGACATTTTATTTGTCCTCAATTGTGTATAGCTCCGCTCTGAATGGTTACCTGGGTTTGATACCTGCACGCTGCCCAACATGGAGCGCGACAAACTAGCCTTCATTATTACATTCGCCATTGACCTCACCTTGGTTCTCACCATGTTTCTTGGGTTGCTCCGTTTGCGCGGTCGCGGCGGGGGCATGTTTGGTCTTGCACGCCTCCTCTGGAAGCAGGTGAGGCCGTGGCAATTATCGGAGGCCGAGGTGTTCTCAACCCCATGATGTATTTTCTGTTCGTAAGGGCGTTATTTGGCTCTTGTTTGCCACAGGAACCGGGCTCATCACAGTGGTAAGTATGCCGAGTTTTTCTTGCATCATTTCGCTCAGACGTTTCATATTGTAGGTGTTCGTCTGTTTAGACCTAAACCGTATTTCTTCCTTCCGTTTTCCCCTGAAAGATGTTGACGTGCTCTGAATATCAGCTCTCCTCAATATTGTATGTTCTCTACTACTACGAGTTGGAGAGAGCACCAGCTTCTTACTTCTCCCCATATAGATGTTCCTGATCCCTACGCTGATTTCGATGTCGATCACCGCAACACGGCTATACACCTCTTTAGCGGACTTCAGCTCCTCCGCGGACATGTAAGACAGCCTTTCCTTATGTTCTTCTTCACGCTCAATGTGGTCGATGTCTTTGTAGTGTGGTGGACTCGGACCTTGAAAGAGGTCGGCGTAAGAATCCGAATACCAAACGAATGCCCGTGGTGCACGTGGCTCGCGAACAGTTCCCCACGTCGCAGAGTGCCACTTTATCTCTTGATATGAGTGAGCAGCTGCGCGACAAACCGCAAGGACTGAGCTTCGACAATAGTCTGGAAAGCGGGGTCGGAAAATGACTCGGAGTCTATGGATAGAAACCCTGACCAGATGATACAAGCAATGACGGCCGTGTGCATGACTCGCTACAAATCTATCAGTTTACGAATAGTAATCGCAGTGAACTTGAACGGTTGCATCACCTGGTTACTGTGCACCTGAGCATTGCTTTCATGGTAAGTCTGTTTGATGTAAGCGGTGATGCATGGCGATGCTCGGCACCTCAATGCCGTACGCCCAACCCCTGCGCGAGTCTTACTAGTACAATGCGCTCCCCCACCTTCGCCCCGCATGTCGAAGGGCGCTCATTGCCGAGTACGCTTGTGTTCGATTTGCCTGATTTTGCATGGACGCACCACGTTTGAAGACAGGTGTGCGAATGCGGATGAGGCCGATGGAGAACCGAATCGGTGTGCTAAGTCACTATTTCGGGGGTGATGCCATGGCTAATTGTCAGTATGTGCCAGCATGGCACGCTGTAAGCCCTGGTCTCCTTTCCACTGGACTGCTTGATCACCGTATATTACGCAGGACGTTATTGGCTTTGCGCAGGTAGATAGTTATGTAATAGACCACATCATACCTTTTTTTCATTCATCATTTCTATTCTGTTTTCACGATGCTTTTTCTTCCTCATGGAGTTACTACTTGGTACAGAGTCGGTGCAACTCGGCCCTTGATAGGCTAGCCATGTACAATGTCATTTGCAGGACCCAAGATAACAGGTTCTTTACCCAGTGACCTCTTCATTATCCGAAGTGGTGCATCACTCCGATTCACTCAGTGGGAATCAAAATATTACTTTGTGAGTTGAGGTACTTTTGAAAAACAATCTACTTTTTTGACTGGCTCAGAAAGCACTCTGGCAAGTGAAGGACTGGGTTTTTTGTGCTTTTTCTACCTTTTTCCTAAAAGGTTTAAAAAAAAAAGTAAATGAGGGGTTTTCCTGATGCTAGGTGTCTCCGTCCCATCCACATGACCTTTTCCTGGCCCGGGATATGCCGTATCGCATTACATCCCGATTGTCGGACGCCATGTCATGACTTCCTTTGGTCGGAATAATATCCGGAAGATTGTGTAGTATGGCCTGCATCCTGGGGTGTCTATGTGCTGTCAAGTCCGAGTTCTGTAAACAGCTCAGTTAGCCCAGACCTACTTCGCGCCATCCATCTCCCCTCCCCCTACCAGTCTGAAGATGGTTGATTTCCACGATCCTATTGTAATCGCCCAAGAATCGTGTATGTATGCTCCAGGCCTAATACCTCCGTAGTTTGGAAAAGGGTTCATCATGTGTCTTGACAGGGGTAATCGAAAAGGTTTTCCACGTCCTTGCTGGCCTCTACATGTGAGTTGGTTAGGTCGTGCCTGCCTGGCGATCTAGCAACTTTCTGTATGGCTCAACACTCCACCCCTAGATGGGAGTTCTTCACTACCCTTGATTACGAGTGGAGCGTTATCCGAGGACGTCGTCTTTGCCCGTGGACAATATGGGTCCGTACTCGGAGCGTCTTTGAGCGTCACGAAGCCTCTGATCAATCCATCCCTTGCATAGATTTACTCTTTTGCGCGTGTGGCAACATTAATGTCCGTAATCCTTGACCTGGTAGGTCTTGATGCTGCACAACCGATCGATTGCCAGGTGAGCGCTGTGTCCGGTGTCCACCTCGTTACGCTGGTATACGAGTCTGATTGCCTACAATCTAAAGGTCCGGCTCACCTTCAATTTCGTGAGCAATCCATCCGATGAACTCCGATGATATAACGGTTTTCACCTTCCCTTTCTCATTTTCCAAGGTGTTTGGCTATTTGGCCCTTGCCGCTTCTTTGCTATTGATTGTGCTTCGAACGTAAGCCCGAGCCCCGAAACTTGCTTCTCCATTACCTTGAGCTTTCCGAAGTGGATACTCATGGAGCCTGTTAGCATCGCCATCTGGAACAAGAATAAAGTTGTTATAGTTCTCTCAACCAGTACATGGGGCACATTCCTGGCGTTCCTTATAGAAGGTAGCTATCACTCTTTTCTCCCACGGACGAAACGGGAAACCCTGACAAATGGTTCGGTATCAGGTGTCTCGCGGGTGAACGATCATTCCCAGATTTTTTTTTGTTCAGCTGTGCTTAATTATTCGCAGTTACACTCTGAATGGCAACCTGGGATCAAGATATGCACACCACCCAACATGGAGAGCAACAAACTTACCATCATCGCCATGTTCACTGCTGACACCGTCTTGGCTCTCATAATGCTTATCGGTTTGCTCCGTTTGCGTGGTCACGGCGGCGGCATGTTTAATCTTGGACGTCTCCTCTGGAAACAGGTGAGCGCTGGTGGAGATACAGGGCCGCTGTGGTGCTCTCGGTCCCCTAACGCATTTTCTGTCCGCGAGGGTGTTATTTGGCTCTTGATTGCCACCGCAGCGGGGCTCATTACAGTGGCGAGTACAGCGAGTTTTCTTGTAATCCTTCGCTCTCAGACCTTCTATACCGTAGGTATTTGTGTGTTTAGACCTGAACCGTACGATCATCTCCAATTTACCCTCGAAAGGTGTTGACTTACTCCAAACTATCAGGGCCCCTCGATATGGTACGTCCTCTCGGTCATGAGTTACGGAGGTCGTCAGCTTCTTTCACCCCTCCCCAATGTAGATGTTCCTGATGCCCGCACTGATTTCAATGTCGATTACTGCGTCACGCATGTACATCTCTCTGGCGGACTTAAGCTCCTCCGCTGACATGTACGCTGATCCTACTTTCCATTCTTTAATATACTCACTGTGCTCGATGTGTCCGCAGCGCGAGGGGATTGGACTTCCAAAGAGGTCCGACTCATCGCACCGCATTGAATGTTGAGCCTGAGGAGATCCCCATCGTACACATGGCCTGCGAGCAGTATCCGACACCACAGACCGCCGTTTTGACTATTAGTGTGAATGGTCAGCAGCGCGACAAACCGCGCAGACTTAGCCTCGACAACAATCTGGAGAGTGGCCTGAGAAAATGAGAGTCCCTTTGGTAGAACACTCCTATACAGAAGATACTACTGGATTGGCGGATGATGCGCGTGCACACAGTGTGTTACCGAATGCTTTACAATAGCGGTACGAACGATTGTCGTGGTGAAACTATACTCTTGAACAGTCCAGCAGAGTCTGACTCTGCCCAATGGTATCGAACTTGAAACTCGGTCGCCGGTTCGATGCCCGCCGGGCTTTTTCTCCCCAGGGTTGCGTACTGTCTGAGCTCCCTGCCTCGCCCCGCGTCCTGTAAAGTAGCAGGCTGGACCCTCCATTCAACACCCGGAACTGATCGGTGTCACTGTCAATCTGTCATCGTGGTGTCCTCCATGATGCTCCAGTTCCACATCAGCCTTCTGTTTTGGCACCGCGGCCTCGTTCGGCACTGGCGTACTCTCAGATCTGTTCCCATCCAAGCATTTCCATTATGAGCGAAAGGAAGCGCGGATCTCCTACTCGGCTGGCCCGGATCTCCCTTCATTTGCGACTCGCCATGAGAGGAACAATATTAATTACCCAGAGCCGTGAGAAATGCGATGTATTCGGCCATAACCTGAACAGCCGGATAAAGCATTCTATCGGGATCATAGCTCCACAGCACACAAACCGGATGACCTACACTTGGGAGCCTTTGTAGAAAGCATGAAAGCTAAGAAGTGAGCTACGGGTACACATCAGGCCTCAGAATGGCATAGTAAACACAGGAACTATGGATATACTGCTACTCACCTCAGAACAGGGCAGGTAAACTTGAACACAGGAACTGAGGGCACAAAAATCAACTACCTATGGTATATAAATGAAAATTCAGGTTCTAGGGTATTGAGCTAAACGAGTGTGAGACTAAACTCCTGTCAAGGCTGAGGAAGGCAGGGTGCCGCGCTGTGCATATCTTATTGATCCGCTCGCATGCCCAATTTGCTACAGCCTTGATTCCACTGTCGGTCGCAGAATTGGCAAGTAAGCAAAGCATGCAGAAAGCGTGCGCACCGATGTCTACACTATCCACTGGCCCAAGTCGTCCAGTAACACGCGACTTTCCACGTGAGACCGATGCCAGTGGCGAATCGACTCTCTGGCTCAGGGATGATATCTTTTCTTGCTGGACTGCCGGTACCACATTGCAGCGTGTTGCGCAGACAACTTCCTGGATTTGCGAGGGTAGGTAGCTATATGGACCATATCACACCTTTTCTCCCTTCATCATTTCTGGACTTTCACCACGTTTCAATGCCCAGTGTCCTTGCCGGATTGTTCAGCACGGGGTCGGCGCAATCACGGTCTTTGATAGCTTGATGGCCTGATCATGTACTAATCCATTTACAGGACCCAAGGGAAGAGGATGCCTCACCTAGGGTAAGTAACTTGAAGCAGCACAAACCACGCTCCGCGAACAATAGAACATGCCAGTGTGGGAGGTAATCAAGGATTCCTCATCCTCCACTTTTCTCCCCCGCTCGTGTGATTTCCTTCTCTGCTTCTCTAACCCAGTGCGCTATCAATTATTCGCCGTGCATCTCCGGGAGTGAAATGCGTGTGCATACACAACCCCTCGTGTGTGTGGGAGTTGAGATCTAAACGTTGAGAGTTGAGGTCGGTATCGTCACGTGCCGTCCTGGAGGCGTGCCAGCTGCGCCGTTGGCTGCCGTCATGGTTATAACCCCACCCTCGTACTCACACCAACTCCACCCTTCCTTGCTGCGACACAATCTGAATTCTTTCCGCGTATGCATGCTACGCACCCTACCACCTCTGCACTACGACGCGCGACGATTGCCCACACGAAAGCTCACCGCCACATCACGCGAAACATGTAATTGCCAAATACAACATCCCAAGGCGCACAATAATGGAGTTCGATAAACACGTGGTCTAGTCATCTTACTGAATCTAGCTATGCAGCTGCTTATATGCAGCTTTGCACCTAGGACCTAATTTCTCGTTTTGTGGCGCGGTGATGTCCCGACGTAGATTGGCGGAATCGGTGGAGAGCGGCGCCTTCTGCGGTCCGGCACGCTGTGCACTCAATGGCTCAACACGACCCACATACTCTCCGCCCCACATACTGCGAGTTCTTATACTATAGTGCATCACGATAGCCTCGCCACGCTGCTGACGTTGGCCGCGCTGCTATAATGTTGATGGTGACGGATTTGAAACCATGGTCCAAAAACTAGTGAACACGCCCACATGAATGAGGCAGCGTGTTTTAGCTGAAGGTCATTCGAACCGGCTGGTATGGTCATGCCGAAGGCAGGGTCCGAGGAAGAAGCACATCGAAACACTGAAGCCTGAGGCATCGAAGATGAAGATTGTGGCACATCCTTGGGAGAGCACGTGCATTCCTTATAACCGCCGACTGTATGACCGCTGATCGTATGATGATCTTGTCCTTTCACTTGCCCCAAGGAAATAGTACAGGGGCATACACTCAAGTTACTGATTTGGGTTGTCTCCCACCAGATCTCACTCCTTGACCAAAAGACTCCGAAAGACAGGTGTTCATGTCATTTGGTTGCAAACTGTTGCTGATGGACGCCACTCAGGATTCCGAGCAGCGACGATAACCCTCGGTGTTCTGGGCGCGGGGTGTGATCCTGTAAAGCACCATGATAAGAGTCTCCAGACACAAATGAAATGAAGACACCCAACGACACCATGCGACTTGGCGTCGCGTCTCCGTTCTAGCCACATGACTCACTCTCTTACAAGACACTACACCGCAATGGTTAGGCCCTGGCGCCGAGGCTGTGTGCGAGGCGACAAAAGGGTAATGCCGTCCCCGTCATTAGTCCTTGTGATCATCATGATCATGATGGAAGGTAATACGTCTTCGTTCGGTGGCAATACCTGTGCCTGCTTCTCTGTTTGGGTGGTGCTGTGGTAGCACTTGCTTCTTGCAGTATCTGTATATGAACTCTCGAGTTCTGTGAGCAGTTCTGCCGACCCAGACAATGCTCGCTCCACCCTACTGCATTCTGCTGGTCTGAAAATGGCTGACACCCAAGATTTTATAATAATCGTCAATGAGTATTGTGTGTTCTCCTCTGGCTACTTTCACCCTAACTCTGAGAGCTCATTGGGACTGTCTTGTGACAGGGGCATTCATGAAGCTTTGTCATGCCTTAGGTGGTCTCTACATGGGTCCTACCTCGCCTCGCTATATCTCTGACAACCCGCCACGTCGCTCGACCTTCCACCGCTAGCTGGGAGTTCTTGACCACTCTTGACTATGAGTGGAGTGTCATCCAAGGACGTCGTCCTTACCGGTGGACAATATGGGTCTGTTTTGACGAACGCTTTTCTGGGTCTCGTTGCCGACCCGGCAGTGTCGAATCGACTTATACCTTGCGTAGATTTACTCTTTCACACGAGTAACCACCCTCATGGCCGTAATCCTTATAATGGTCAGTCTTGACGCCGCAAGTCCGATCAACTGTCAGGTGTGTGCCATGTCCTGTGTCCACCTCGTCATACACGAAGCTGACGGGCTACAATCCGGCGTCCCCAGGTCTGGGTCATATTCAACTTTGTGAGAAAGCCGTCTAATGTGCTCTATTCTTCGATGAGATAACGCCTTTCTCTTTCTCCCTTTCTAGCTCTTTGGCTATCTAGCTCTTTCCGCTTCTTTGTTATTGATCGTGCTCCGCATGTAAGTCTGAATCTTCCATGCATCCCCGGTACTTTGAGCCTTCCAAAGTGGGCATTGATGGCACTTGCCAGCATTGCCATCTGGAACAAGAAAAAGGTTGTCATACTTCTCGCAGCCAGTGTATGGGGCATCCACCTGGGATTCAGCATGCAAGGCAAGTCCCCTCTCCCTCATCTCCCCTGCAGACGAACTTGACCAATGTTATTCTATGTCAGGGGTCTCACAGGTGAAGAACCAATTCTTTGTTTATTTTTTGATACCTTGCACTTAATTGTTCACAGCTCCGCTCCGAATGGCTACCTGGATATGAGGCTTGCATGTTGCCAAACATGGAGCACGACAAACTTGCCCTCATTATCATGTTCGTCACGAACGTTGTCTTGGTTTTCATCATGTTTCTTGGTTTGATACGTTTGCGCGGTCGTGGCGGAGGCGTGTTTGGTCTTGGAAGCCTCCTCTGGAAGCAGGTAAGGCTGTGGTAGCCGGGGTGTCCTCAATCCTCTGATGAATGTTCTGCCCGTAAGGGATTTATTTGGGTCTGGTTTGCCACAGGCGCTGGGCTCATTACAGTGGCAAGTATCCCAAGATTTCCTGTACATTTTCGCTCAGACTTTTCATATTGAAGGTGTTCGTTTGTTTGGACCTAAGCCGTATGATTTAATTTGTTCCATTTTATCCTGAAGGATGCTAATCTACTTTGAATATTAGTATTCTTGAATGCCGTACGTTCCTCTCTGCTACTGTGCTACAACCCGCGGAGAGCACCAGCTTCTTATAACTTCCTCCAAATAGATGTTCCTGATGCCCGCGCTGATATCGATGTCGGTCACCGCGACCCGGTTATACACCTCTCTAGCGGAGTTTACCTCCTGCGCGGACATGTACGATGGTCTTTTTTACGTTATTCCCCACGCTCATCGCGGCCCATATTTTTGTAGTGTGAGGGGCTCGGACCTTGAAAGGGGTCGTCGCACGGCGTCGAATGCCAAGCGGATGCCCGTCGTGCACTTGTCCTACGAGCAGTTTTCCGCGCCGCAGAGCGCCACTTTGTCCCTTGAGATGAGTGGGCAGCTGTGCGACAAACCTCAAGGACTGAACTTCGAAAATACTCTGGAGAGCGAGGTCAGAAAATGAGTCCGTCGATAGAAGGTTAGAAACTGCGTTCCGAAATTATTATTTTTTTGAATATATTGTGTACACTGGTTTGACCAGTATCTGAACTTTGCTTTCATGCAAAATCTCGATGTGAGTTGCTATGCACGGCATTTCGATGCCATACGTCATCTCCACTCCAGATAACGATGGCGCCAGCGACAGAGCCGCGTGAACCTGAGTCTGGGCCGTATCACCACGGTGGAGAAACTGGCACTGCCATGGGACCTCCTTCACCGCGCATGTTGACTCCGAACTTGAAGTGCGCGTTTCCGTAAATGCCCATCATCTTGGCAAGGGCAACTCAGGTAATGTAAGGTGGGCATGTGCTGTAGCCTCGGAATCGAGCACCTTCAACCCTTTGTCTCCACCCTCGTCGTCACACAATCGACACCTTTCCATTTCAGCCAAGTTTCCCCTACTCGTCGTGCCCCAATCCTCATGGGCAAAGACTCGCGGATCGCCCACATCACATCGGCCAACGTCAAAGCGCGAAAGACCACTGCTCCATGTAGCACATGTCGCTCGTGACGCCTCGCCAATCGCCCCTCGGTCTGGACCATGCCGTTATCGGGAAAGGACTTTACTGTGTATAGGTTCATCCAGGTGACGTTTTCCTATCTCCTTTTGCTTTAGACGTCTTGATCTCCATTCTACACCTTCCTATTTTACTTTAGACCTCTTTAAGTTACCTTTGAGCATCGCCGCGACTCCATCACTCCCGTTGTCTACGCACTCCCCGTCGCGCACGGCACTACCATTCAGTAAAATTTCCAGGTTTTCGGACACCACTGTTCGTTGCTTACGACGCCATGCGCTCTGTCGCTCGCAGTACCATATAAAAACCCCGTGCCCGGCCTTGTCAAAGGCACTCGTCTGCGGCCCATTTTCCCTCCTCTTTCGTTTTCGCATGCTTTTGCTCTTGCCAGACCGTCTGACAACGAAACGAACCCGCCAAGCCGTACACTTGTCGCTCTGGTCCTGCGCTTTTATCTGTTCTCTCACTGTTTCGTTGCCTTAGACGACCGCTGTATGCCTCGCTATCGACATCCGCCTTATGCCTCGCCACCGCTCAACGCCTGCCGGCACCGACTGTCCTACGTTATCGCTAATTGCCCCACGTCTCGCTCAGCTTCCTCCTGCACGTTCTCGCTCGCTCGGGATCGCGGCCTCTAGTCCTCAAGAACTATTCGAACTCACAAGCTTGGACCTACCTTGAACACTACGGTAATCACAGGATGTTGCATGGACGCACCGCGTCTGAGGACGGGTATGTGAATGTGGGGTGAGGCCGACGGTGAACCGGATTAGTGGCTTTAGGTGAATGTGTAATTTCCAGGTGATGCAGGCTCCCTGGGCCACATCCGAAGGCTCACAACAATAGAATTCAAAATATGCACCCCCCAGGTCATATTACCGAATATGCCTGTATAACTTCACGCCCAGGTCCCAATTTCTTGTTCTATGGCGCACCGATGTTCGGAATGTTGGAGGGACAGACGACGCGCGTCTTGCATGTGCGTTCGGATGGAGTCGGACACGGACTGATTCGGACTTTTCTATACTGAAAAGGACAGTAGTTACTGTTTGCTCATTCCCGTACGTTTGCACTTTCTCCCCAACGCTTTGACCGTTTGGAATGCATACATGAGCTTTATATTGCGTAACATGGAATGACAAAGGGAGCAAACGATACCCTCGTTGACTTACATGGAGCTTCTAAGAACTGAGAGTATGTCCCACGTTTTCTGATCTGGAGCCACACCGCTGGGGGCCGGTGTGTCATCTCATTTCGGCATATTTATGAGTAGAGGAGGTAACTATGCTGTCTTTCATCCCGCGGCTGTGGCATGGCCGTGACTGTCACCTTTCAGCAAACGCTTGGCGTCTCTATTCTAGCCACTGAGCGACTGGCACATGACACTCATACAGGACATCCCGCATCACCTCCTTACCTGAGCCACATCTTGTAGCGTAGTTGGCCGAATATATAACGTTTTACGTTTTACCTCACGATGGTTGTAGCTTGTCACTTGTGTTCGAAGGTACTGGGGGAACTTCCTCCCGTATTGACGTTAGATCATCGTGGTGTCACATCGAACCGTAGTCCAACTACCTGGTTGGCCGGACCCATACCCTGCTTGCGACTCTCAGCAGAGGAGCGATGAGAAATGCAATGTATTCAGCCGTACCGGAGAAGTAGGGTAAAGCATTCTATTGAAGGGATAGCTCCGCAGGGGACGTAAATGTACGAAACTGAATAACTTGCGCTTGAGTGTCTTGGTCCCACTGCCGGTCGCAGAGGTTGTAAGTCCACACGGTCACACGCGGGAAAAAGAGAACAAATAAAAGCCTGCGCACCAATATCTCCGCTATCCACTCGTCGTCCAGGAACACGCGGCTCCCCACGTTCTCTTTCCTGATCGACACAAACGGCAGCTCGGACACAACATCCTCCTCAAAGCATGGCTCAGCTGACAGGACCGCCTGGTGGATGGTAGTGCCAGCCATGGTCGCAGTTGCGGTCTTGTTCGGTGCGGTCCGCGCGCGGACGCGATGTGGGTTAAAGTCGCGCAGGTCGAGTACGAAGTGGTCACGCAGGTGAGAATATTTCACAAGGACACACCGCGAGCCTGCGAGACTAATCGTGTCATTCAGAGGGTCCAGCTCCGTCCAGTGTGTCGTTCGCGGGCCCCAGTCTCCCCACGCTCTGGTGACAGGCGGTATGCTGGCGCCCTGCGAGGTAGTGGCAAGCGAGCGAAGAGTGCGGCGATGGGCGACGAAGACGATTCTTCTCCCATGGTCATCGCGGAAGTATACGTCGAAGGCGATGATATCGTCCTCGGGGTCGCTCCTGAATGGGAATACTGAGAGAGACTGCTGGGAGGGGGAAAGGGGATGATTCCCAGACAATGGTGAGGGTTGGGATAAGCGAAGGTCAACAATTTGTTGACTGCTGAGGAGGCTAGGAAGGTTAAGTAAGGAGAGGGTCTGAAGGATGGGAGCGGCTTCACTGCCGGCTCTGGTTAGTTTGCAAACTTGAAGCGCGAAAGTCTCTTTGAGGCCAAACAGGAGGATATCACGGGATAGAAAGGTGACCAGAGCACCATACGTTCCAGGCTTCGCGACTTGAAGCTGGTCTGCATCTCAGGGTGCCGCTGACGTTGGATTATGCGCGTACTCGCCTGTGTGATGCGGCCAACCCTCCATTCTATTAAGAATATGTAGTCGCCAGTCCCATCTCCCTTCCTCTCTCCATCGAGCATAACCGCGACAATGTTGTCCCCACAACACTCCATGCAGGTGGCTTGAGCGATCGCGACCTGATCAAATTCCAGACAATAATTTGCGGCGCCTGGATGCCTCCTGCCTGTAGAGAATTGATGGAACTGTAATTTTGGGGGGCCACGTCGTCTATCTGGCCTATGACACAGAATCAATTCATCCTCGCTACCACCATGCAATGGGAAGAAAGCGATACAGACTGAAAAGTGATGGCCATGAGGTCACTTTCTGGGGCATACGCCCAAGATTGGACATAGGCATCGCCGCCTATGTTGGGAACGTCAGTTCGAGCGACAACCGTTAGTTGATTGAGCAGGTGTAAGAAGTCGAGATAATAATATGCTCCGGAGAGGTGAATGTTGTTGAATTGAGTGCCAATAAGGATGCCGCTCTGAACAATACACCTTTTCGGGTCGTCTAGACCAATAGCCGAAATTTGAAAACGTTGAGAGGGTTCGCTCACAGAAAGCTCAAGCCAAGCTCTCTCCCATATTTCCAGCGATTTGATACGCTGTGGAATGGAAGTATCGGTGATTAGAGGATCATGGAGGCCATTACGCATGGTCCGGATGAGGTATTGCATGAGGGACGACTGTGCAATCAGAATGAAAAAGTGGCGGCAGGAATGATTAAGAGACAGAAGGTCGGCAAGTGGCAACTTTATCGCCATGGAGAGTAGGACCTCGTCCGGTAGGGCGAGTAGATGGCAGTTTGCGGACATGACAGTCAATCGAATACAATCCGAGTCCGAGAACTGTGTGAAGGGAAGCACGTGGTCCGGGCCGGGGATGACCGTGGGTGGTTCGGCAATTACCGGCATGTCAAAGGCGTGGTTGTTGTTTCGCCTGATCGTGCGAGATCACACAGCATTACTTTTTTGCCTTTACCCACCACACTCACAATGTCCGACTCTGATGGCGACTTTTCAGACGAGCTCTTGGAACTTGCTGGTGCTACAGAGAAAAAGCGCAAACGCCGCGAGCGCTCCTCAAAGAGCGAAGCTAAGCGTCGGAAAGCAGAGTGAGTGCGCGCGACATCCTTGCTTACCCTACTCACTACCAACCCCTTTTTTCTTTGTAGCCCCGGAATGGACAGTACCTCGGATGCTGATGGGCCAGAGAGTGAAGAAGATGGTGTCGAGGAGAATCCTTACCCACTTGACGGCAAATACATCGATGAATACGACCGCCAGCGGTACACAGCCACTTGCGCCCACTGCCTTGCTTGCCCAACTGACAATTCGACAGCCTCCTAGAAATGCCGGAGATAGAACGCGAAGAACTGATCGCACAACGCCTTGAGGAGCTCCAGCGCATCACAGACAAACGGAATCTGGACCAAATGCTGAAAGCTCAGAAAGACGGCGACGGTGACAGCGTTGCTAAAGCAGCCAAACGTGCGTTTTCCAACACTTTCCCACATGCGCATCTGGACCGTGTTTACAGGCCAACACACTGTTCGGGGTGCCACCAAGGAAAAGTCGCGCAAGCTTGATGAGTTGAAAGCGAAACGGAAAGCGAAGGACGAGAGAAAGCGAGTACGTGCTTCACCCCCACGGCGCATCTCCCTCTCTCAATCCTGTCCAAGTCTCATGGCTCTCCGAAGCGCGATCGATCCTCGTCTCCTATGGAAATGGAAACTTCCGACGAAGAGGCAGAGGATGGCCAAATTACCAAGTTTGAGCAAGAGGAGGAGAAAGAACGCAAGCTCTTAGGAATGACACTCCCCAGTGATGAGCCCATGACTATCGTGGACCTTAACAAGGTCCGGTTGACTCGAGACGCCCTCGCTAAACACTTTTTGGCTCCTTGGTTCGAAGACTACGTCAAAGGTACCATCAGCGCTATTTTTAGCTCGTCTTGTTTGACGATCGCCATTAGGGGCGTATGTGCGTTACCTTGTGGGAGTGGACAAATATCGCATCTACGAAATTAATCGTGCGTGCTTGTTTATTCATCATTGATTTCTGTTGAACGCCTCCTAGAAGTTCAGAACCATCCTAAACATTATAAAATTAACGATAAGGTCACTTGTAATCTGGCTCTCGAACTCAAGTATGGTACTTCTGTGGAAGTCGTCCCGATGGACAGGGTCTCGAACGTGGACTTCAATGAGGTGAGCAGGGATCGGAGACCATCCAGAAAGCCACCACTAAGTTGGCTTAGGGCGAATTCAATCGTTTCAAGATCACTTGGGAGGCTGCTCGCATGAAGTTACCGACAAAGCGCGAACTAGAAAAGAAGAACACACAGATAACAAAGCTCATTAACCAACCGATGACCGAAGTACGCGCTGCGTCATCGTTTGGTTTGCTTCATGCTTAGTTATGAATTCTAGAGTGATATTACTGCCATGCTCCGGCGGAAGAGCCAGTTGCAAGGTGACGTTGTCAAGCCACAAGCCAGCAGGGTTTCATTGGAGAGAGCAAAGTTAACGCAAGAGCGCAATCTTGCACTGAGACGCAACGACAAAGAGGAGGTCGCCAGGCTTGACATACAGCTCGCGGAGCTTGCCGTAGAGAGCCCACCCGTCCAGTTGGAGCCCGCTGAAAGTTCGAGCGCCCTCCTTGCGAAGGTGAACGAGCGCAACCGCAAGGCGAACCATGAGGCGATCCGCCGGGCGGAGCTGCAAGAGGCGGAGCGCAAGCGGCGGGAACGCCGTCTCGGCACTCCAACCATTGTCGACCCCAGTGCGCGCCTACGCACTGTGCCACGGATGTTTGCATCGAGGTACGAATTTCCATCCCTTCTTATGGCCAACTTCCGTAGTTCCGCCCGATTGAGATCGAGACGTGTTTTACGCTCAGGTCTACCACGCCAAATCCAGGCGGTTCACCCTCGCCAGACTCGTCGACCAAGACACCGCGGACGACTTCCGAGCAGAGTCCATCCAAGGGTCCTACCGGGAAGGGCGATTTCCACGCGCGTGTTCTCGATGCCATCGAGATTGATTTGGGCGACTTTTGATGTCTTCCTCCTCTCCCGTTTATCCTCGTTTTGCTTGGTTATGCTGCCATCCTGTGCTTTATATGTAGTATGCCGTGTCTAGTTGAGGCGGAAAGGCCATACCCTACGTGGACGATGCCCCATCCCACCTCTTAATAGTGCTTTAACTTGGTTGAATGTAGATAGATATTCGCGTTCATAGTGGGTTCTCACGGAGGATCGCAATTATCGGCTTGCAATCCAACCAACCTGCCCCGAAACAAATTTCGTCTACCCAATGTTACCCAACTGCATGTTCATCCGTGAATACTTGGAAGTAGAGGTGCGCGAATGGTTGTCACACCATCGATCATGAACTGGAGTGTACTTATATGATGACCCATTCTAGGTGCCAGAAACACGCTTTAGCGTATAGGGCTCAACCGCAATGCTCGGCACAACGTCGCGCGCCGTACCCTCTTCAGCATCGTACGGGCTGGTACGCACTTCCCTGTTCGCTTGATAGCGGCTCGGAGTCGTTACTCCGGCTATGCGTATGTCCCTACTGCCAACTCTTCTGCGAATCCCGCTCGCCCATACTGTATCGTATTGCGTTATTTCCGGCTAGTGCTCTTTTCTTTTCAAGTCCATAGTCGTTGCAGACGCTCAGAGATATTCCGTACGTATTGCATGTACGTTTTGACTGTTCGAATTGCCAGCATGGCGATCATCTAGGGTGCATACCCTTCTACCCCTGAACTTGGGCCTGGGATTGATACTCATACCGATTGATAGACTGAACATTGCCCTTGATAAATAACTGTTTGATTAAATCCCGCTGCGGGTGGTGGCCAAGGCGTAGATTGTACACGATGACAACGTATGGCCCGGGGTATGTGTAATAGGATTCGAATTGTGCAGATCAGTAGGTTGGAAGTCTAAGCTCATTCGAAAAAGACGGTGCGATGACCAGGATTTCATAATGCGTCGAAAGTTTCTTCTTTAAGATCGTAGTAGGTGCGTGGCCTCGCGGCTGGGAACTGGGCACAGCGTCTGACTTATTTCTAAGGCCACTAGCCGCGCACTGGCAGTGGGTGCGTTTGTCAGGCTGGCTTGGGGGACACTATGAAGCTCCACTTGCGTGGGCCTTCCGGCCAGACTGCGGGTAGGATTCAACTTGAGCTGCCAAGGCATGTACTTGCCATGCCGACTGACTCAAGCCTCCATTGCGCTCCAGCGCCCGGAGATCAGCAGTGTCTCACTCAGTGGACCATCAGATTGATATCGTTTATCATGCCTTTCCCATTGGGCCGGAAGATTCCCGTCAGGGAGTGATACAGGTTGACCTACTATCTGGTCCACCCCATACAGTATTGTTTTCCCCGTGAATCCGTGGGCCATTCCTCAGGCTAGGCTATTGAATCCTTATTTCTAGCTGATCTTGGAAAAGCTCTTCAGGGCCAGAGCTTACGGGGCTCCTTGTTTGGGAGGGCTGCACCCACCACTTCAGGCTGCTCACCATCCCACGCCGCCCGTGATGATATGATCAAAGGAAACACGCAAGGGAACGCCGTGACGTTCTGCCTTTCACAATACCGGGCCGGGGCATCCGAAAGGGGTGATATGAGATTATTATTAATGTCGACTCCACTTTCACACCTTCACTTCTCTTTCACTTCGCATCCACCATTCACCTATGTCCTCTGACGGACCTGCCTCCGTCCCACTCCCACGTACCACCACGGACGGAAGCCTTGCAAAAAAAAGGCTACCCGTATGGCCAATCGACGCCTCGGCGCCATTCGTGCAAACCCCGCTTCTTGCAAAGTGTGCACGCCATAACCGCGAGGGCGAGATTTGCTGCCAAGAGTTAAAAGGAGACGACGAACGTCAGCTCATAGACCCGGACGTCATTCGTGATGTGTGAGTCTCTGTCTCTCCATGTGATTGAGGGGGTGGGGGCGCATTCACGCTCGTTGATCCCGGACGCCTCCTTGCCTGACACGGTTCGGAATAAGAGCTCTAACTATCCATGTCTGCCTTTTAGCGTCATTGGCCTGTCAGATGGCCTCACTGTCCCCTTCGCCCTCACTGCAGGCCTTTCGTCGCTTGGCGAGTCCAAACTGGTCGTTCTCGGTGGTATTGCCGAGCTCATCGCCGGTGCAATTTCGATGGGCATCGGCGGCTTCCTCGCATCGCAGGCGGAGCGCGACCACCACCGCTACCTCCGCCGCATGACCAAGGCGCGGGTACAGCGCTCGTGTGACGGCGAGATGGAGCGTGAGGTGCACGCCGTGTTGGGACCGGTTGGTGTGGACCAGAAGGTGTCGCGGCAGGTGGCACTGAACTTGCTGGAGGTCGAGTCTACGACAGCAGAACAGAGTGAAGGCCCATCGGATCCGGAGCATGGGCTCAAATGGAGTCAGTCCGTGGGCCTTACCGAATTTTTACTCAAGTTTGGTCAAGGCATTGGTGCGCTTCCACATCCGGTCTGTTTGTTGCGTTATCTTGGCTCATGCCACGTGCTTAGAGGATGTCCCAACGCGCCGCATGTATTTATCTGCCTTTACGATCGGGATGGGCTATCTCATTGGAGGCGTGATCCCGTTATTCCCCTACTTTTTCATCCCCAAAGCGCACATTGCGCTCGTTTACTCGTGCATCTTCACTGGTATCGTTCTACTCATATTTGGCGCTGTCAAGGCGAGGGTTACCGGTGCAGCAGGCAAAGGGGCGGGTGGATACATATGGGGAGCAGCAAGTACATTAGCAGTGGGTGGTGCAGCAGCAGCAGCAGCCTATGGCATAGTTGCCCTCTTAGAAGCGGATGGATGAATTGCCTTACACCCCCCTTTTTTCTGTTTTTGGTTCCATTGCTTTGTCTTAGTACCTTCAAGACCTCCAGGGCGTGCTGTTGCGGAAGTGGCAGCCGGCCAGGACACGGCCAGGTCCACCGGATCGAGGACCACACAGCGCGCGCTGCCAGTGCGCAGTGTGCTAGTGCTCCTACCCGGTGTTTGGTTAATTCAGATACAGTACACACTCTAATTAGCATCCGTTGTTACAATCCATTAAGTACTTTTGTATGTCGTGTAGTGGACCCTTAGTGTGTGCATCCTAGTGCCCAACTAAGCGTCCGCTACACAGATTGTTCACGACTCACGCTCCTTTCCGTTCACTGCTTGCTTTCCCCATCTTTACTTTCATTTAGTGCTACACGTGCGTCAGTATTCGTGGCGCATGATTCTTGTGGGCGTGATGAGTGGGGGGCAGCATGGGGTTCTGTCACTGCCGAAGTGTATGTATGCGCGGTTATTGCTTTATTTTACTGTAGAGTGTTAATATTGAGTCATTTGGGACGGAAGGTGGTGTAATTTGTGTGAAAGGGTGCTGTATGTATCGAATGCGCACTTTTTTTTTCTCGTTGTTCTCAGCCCACGACCAGCGGCGTTCGGGTTCGGTTCGGTTCGAACTGGACAGGTATGATTTTATGATTAGTAAGCATTCAGCTCTTGTTGACGAAGCCGAGGCGGTCTTTCCAGATTAGGGGATAAGCGATAAACTACCCATTGCGGATTAGTGGCGAGCTACGGACACCCAACCATCACTCACCGTCCTTATTGTATCCTCTCTTCGTTATCCCAATGTCAACAACCAGTAACACAAACTTCCAAGCCCTCCTCAGCACCGCCTTAGCCAACTACACTAAACAGACGGGGGATGATCTCGTCAATCATCCACTTGCTACCAAGTTCCAGAACTGTGGCGACCCAGATTCCATCCTCACGGTACTCCAGGAGCAAGCAGTGGCATTTGACGAATTCAGGAAGGACGATCTAAAATTGATGAAATGGCTCAAACCGATGATCCATGGGTTGCACGCGCTCTCCAGTAGCGCTATCCTTAGTGAGGGAACAGGTCTCGTAAGTCCCCAAAGTCCGTTAGTCTTCTATGATCATCTTGAATACCTTTCTCTTAGGTATTTCCACCCGCGCAATTAATCTTTTCCGGTATCGGTGTTCTTCTCACCGTACGTACTTCCCTCGCTATTTCTAACCATCTCTTCCCGATATCTGGGGTCATATACTAGGTGGCTAAGGATGTTAGTACGAGTTATGATGCCATCGTCGATCTCTTCGAGTGCATGGAACATTTCCTCCATCGTCTTAAAATATACACTGAGGTCCCATCCACCCCCGCAATGACTGGTATAATTGTCAAGATCATGGTCGAGCTGTTGTCTGTCCTCGCTCTCGCAACCAAGCAGATCAAGCAGGGACGGTTCAGTAAGTTTTCTCTGTTCCCAAGTCACTTTTGATTTGACCCCGCCGCAGAGAAATATGCAAACAAACTTCTGGGAGAGAATGAAGTCGAAGCGGTGCTTCGGAGACTCGACCGACTCAACCAGGAGGAGGCCCGCACGACCGTTGCGCAAACTCTAGAGGTCGTTTACGGTCTGGTCGCTAATATCGCGGTGGTCATGGACGGTACGCGAAGTTTGCTCGTAAGGCTCTATGCATGAGACTGACTACCTTTTCGTAGATGGCAAGGCATCGACTGAGGGTATTCGACAAGCTCTCAGTACGTCCTGCTTTGACCGCGATCCGTGGATGAGTGTGGTTAACTGTGGTCATTAGTTGTCATGCAAGATATGACAGCCGAGATAAACAGGATGAAGCGTTCGTAGTCACCTTATGTCGCGCTAGTTGGTCGTCGATGCCAAACCGACGCCGCAGGTGACCAGTTACAGGAGAACGTTCGTCGATGGTTATCTGGTCCAGATCCGTCGATAAATCACAACATCGCTTGCCGGGCCCATTATAGCGGAACGGCTAGGTGGTTTATAGAAAGCCCGACTTACAAAGAATGGAAAACTACAGGTTCCTTGATGTGGATCCACGGGAAACGTACGTGCTCTCTACCTCCACGCTCCTTCTACAATCGATGGTTCCTATCATTATAGCGGGATCGGGGAAGAGCGTCCTGTGGTATGTACTAGCGCAACCGGTCTAATCCAAGTTAAGGTATACTTACTTGCGGACTAGTTCGTCCATTATCGAGGACATCCAGCGCAAGCGTGAAGCTGGACTCGCCATCCTAACTTACTTCTATGTCGACTTCAAGGATGCTGCCAAGCAGGATTTCCGCAACTTGTTGTCCTCCCTCCTCATCCAGCTCGGCGCTCAATCTGATCGTTTCTGTGACATTCTCTCTGCCTTGTATTCGGAGCATGACCGTGGTCTCCGACAACCCCGCGATGATGTGCTTACACAGTGCCTCAAAAATATGTTTGAGCTACCAGGACAAGGGCCGCTTTATGTCATTGTTGACGCACTGGATGAATGCCCCAATTCTTCAGGGATGCCCACACCCCGCGAACAGGTCCTCGAAGTCTTAGAACAATTCGCTGATTTACGCCTCCAACATCTACACCTATGTGTCACAAGTCGCCCAGAGGTGGATATCCAAGTTTTTTTTGAACCCTTGACAGCGCACACCGTGTCCATTCACGACGAAGGAGGACAAAACCAGGATATTACGAACTATATCAAATCTGTTGTTCTCTCGGATTCGAAGATGCGGAGGTGGCGAGAAGAGGACAAGAGATTGGTCATCGATACTCTTACGCAGAAAGCGGGTGGGATGTACGCCTTCACAAGTAAAATCTGTCTCAGCTCTAGCTCACGCGATACAGGTTCCGATGGGTTGCATGCCAACTGGAAACGTTGCGTCGCTGCTTCCCTCAAACTCTCCGGCGTACATTGGATGACTTGCCCAAGACCCTGGGTGAAACCTATGAACGCGCATTGCAAGGCATCGATGAGGAGAAATGGAGATATACCTATCGCCTCTTTCAGAGCCTCACCGTATCTGTCCGCCCGCTTCACGTTGAGGAGCTTGCGGAGGTTCTTGCAATTCAGCTTGATGCCGAGGAAATCCCAGAATTCAGTGCAGATTGGCGCCCTGAAGACATGGAGGATGCTGTACTGTCTGCATGCTCTAGTTTGATTAGTGTTCTCACCGTCGACGATGTCCGGGTTGTGCAATTTTCGCACTTCACGGTCAAAGAATTCCTGACCTCGAAGCGGCTCTCAAATTCAAAACACGTTTCCCGCTATCACATCCTCTTACAACCCGCCCACACATTCCTCGCCAGGGCTTGCCTGAGCGTTCTGCTTAATGTCGATGACCAGATCGACAAAACTCGCATCGAGGAATTTCCCTTAGCCCGTTACGCTGCCAAGCATTGGGTAGATCATGCTCAATTCGAGGACGTATCACAACACATCCAAGATGGGATGGAGCGTCTATTTGACCGGGACAAGCCGCATTTCGCAGCATGGGTCTGGGTGTACGACATCGATGACCCTTTTGGACTGTATATGTATCACACCCACCCAGAGAAACCTAATGCCAGCCCACTGTACTATGCTGTTCTGTGTGGCTTCTACGACATGACGGAGCGTCTCATTATTTCATTCCCACAAGATGTCAATTCCCGGGGTGGTCAACACGCAACGCCGCTGCATGCGGCTTTGAGAAAGGAACGAGTAGATATTGCGCAGCTCCTCCTTGGGCACGGTGCTGATGTGAACTCCAAAGGCTACGAGGGTCGTACTCCTTTACACATCGCATTGCAATGGGGAGACGTCGGGAGTATACAGGCTCTACTCGACCGTGGTGCAGATCCTAACGCGGAGGACATGGCATATGAGACACCACTGTACCTGGCCTCGAGTCATGGGAGCCTGGGATCTGCAGAACTACTATTGAATCACGGCGCAGACGTACATCACCGAGGCCTTTTTGGAATGGGCTCGACCTCGTTACATGTGGCTTCCCAAAACGGACACCAGGATGTCGCCCAACTGCTACTCGACTACGGCGCGGACGCTAATGCACGAAAAAGGGGATGGCGCTGGACACCGTTACACCTGGCATCGGACGAGGGGAGGCTCGAAGTGGCGCGGCTACTCCTCGAGCGAGCCGTGGACGTGAACACGCGGGACAAGTTTGACTGGACGTCGTTGCATCTGGCATCGCGACGTAGTCATTTAGACGTCTTACGACTTTTGCTCGATCGCGGGGCCGACGCGAACGCACAAACGTCGCACGAAATGACTCCGTTGCATTTCGCTGCGTGTAACGGACACTTCCAGGTTGCCGAAGTATTACTCGCGCATGGCGTAGATCCCCAGATCCGGAACAAAATTGGCCAGACGGCTTTCGAGCAGGCATCGGAGATGGGTCATCTCGAAGTTGCACAGTTACTTTCGGATCTTGCTGGACAAGGGAGTTGAGGTGTAGCGAGCCGGAGCCGGGGGTTGTCCTGCAGTGTATGATGAGCGTTTCGACTGAGGGGGTGATCTGGTTCAGTTTGGGTTAGTCGTGCTACCTACCAACTGTCCCTTCTGTGGTATCATAGAATGAGCGTGCTCTACTTCCCACCGAGCCTCTGACGTCGAGACGAATCTCGCATTGAAATCCGCACCTAAAGTCTGGTTATGTTGGGGGTTGTACAAATCAAAAGACAGTTGGCCACGCCCGACACTATCACACTTAGCATAATCGAGAGTAGGTCATGATGAACCCGAGCGACCTACTTGATACCGACATCGCTGCGGCATTTGATGGAATGTGACAATTGTGAACCAGGCTCCTGCCAGTGGACTTGAGTTGAGCTGCGAAGACTACGGTGAACGGTTCCGGGTCAAAACCGAGGTCGGAAGCCCCTCGTTTTGGAACTGCCCACCCAAGAATGGGGGTAACTCAGGCTCAAGCCTGTCTAGGGCGTCCACGGGAATCCCGGGTAATACGTATGGAAAGCCCTTATCCCTTTCAGCTACACCATACCAAGGAGGCCGCGTCTCCAATCCAGTCTAATTAAGTGTAAACTCGGACTCGGAGTAGCTAATGTCAGGAAGCCCAAAAGATGTACAATAAGTACTATCTGT
>Ga0307510_10000747_pt1 | contig 33439 bp, 32 predicted proteins | sample 12_EM_MG_FD_207224 | JGI IMG/M metagenome (GOLD analysis project Ga0307510, IMG submission 207224) | Populus trichocarpa ectomycorrhiza microbial communities from riparian zone in the Pacific Northwest, United States - 12_EM | ecosystem: Host-associated > Plants > Roots > Unclassified | place... | reverse complement strand
TCCTCCCCCTCCTTCCCTTACCAAACCAAATAAATAGATAGGTAAGTAGGTAAAAAAGTAAATAGATTAACACCGCTATACCTGAAACGTGATTCCCATTACTTACCTACCTACCTAGCTATGATACCTAGCCAGCTAGCCAGTTAGTTTATATATATGTAGCACGTATAATACGTTATGTATCATATATATCTGCCGGCGGGGGCGGGGGGGGGGGGTCGGTGGCTGGTTGGATCCGGACGGAGCATGTGAGTATGTATGTATGTATGTATGTATGTATGTATGTATGTATGTATGTATGTATGTATGTATTATATGACAGAAGTGAGGGGTAGTGAGTGGGTGAGTAAGCTAGTTGGAAAGAGAGGGAGAGAGGGAGAGAGGGAAGTCTAATTTGGTGAACTTTTGGTTTGGGATACTGGGTTGTGCTTTTACTACGGCACTTGCTTTGCCTTGCCTTGCTTGGAGCGGGGTGGGGTGGGGTGGGGTGTGGTGTTAGTGTCACTTTGCCACGGATGGGACTGTGCAGTAGGAATTGGAATGTGCAGTAGGAATTGGAATACCGGTAATTGAGAATCTGACTGGGAGGTTGGAACGCTGGGGTTCGCCCTACCCTGGTGGGGTCTGTTGGGTGGGTGGGTTTTTCTTTTTATTTGTCTCAACTGGGGCTGGGGGAGGAGAGAGGGGGTCGGGAGAGGGAATCTTTTCGCACCGGTTTCTTCTCTAAAGCGGGAAATTCTGGACGTCTTAGCCGCGTTCTCGATTATTCTACAATAGTTCTTTGGGTGCTGTCGTGCCTGCCAAGATCTCATGACAATGTGCTCTCATCTCATCGCCAGCGATCCCGCATTACGCCATGCAGTAACATCTCAGTATCACACTCCGGCCATGACCGCAATCCCAGCAGGAAGGAAGAAAAGAAGAAAGGAAGAAACAACCCCCCAAAGTGCACAAAAAACAAATGTTTGGACTCCCCCCAACCAATGTGCCTGAGGTGAGATGAAAGCTTTGATTCTTAGACATGGTGTAACCCAGATAGCTATTGCAAAGAGAAGAAATCTCCTCCACTCCACTCAAAAAAAAACCCCTTCCACATTTCCCTACTCAGTGCACTCCATTGCCAAAGGAAACATAAAAAAGCAGAAAGGAAATAGAGATAAAATCAAGACAAATCAAAAACAAGCAAATTACGCCCTTTTCCAATCTAGCCACCCCAATCGTCGTCCGCGCTCTTGGTCCCCCCCTTTTTTTACCCTTCTGCTCTCCTCACTTTGAGTGATAGCAAGTAGTAGTAGAGACCAATTGCGAACATCCCTCTATATATATTTTTCCCGTTTTTTGTGCTTCCCTTATTAGAAAAAAGGGTACTCGTCCGCCGGGGCGAGATAATGGACGGTAAGTATCGTGGGCTACTGCAAGTCCGGCGGAATCTCACCCCCGAGAGCCTTAATGCGCCTTATCAATTCCTGTCTCTCATTGAGAACATCGCGCATGTGATCGACAGCTATATAAAGATTGTTAGTTTTTTTGATCCCCCCCAACCAATCCGTATCTCGGAGAGCTTCAGAGGAGAGGGGGGAAGGCGAACATTTCTTAAGGACAATAGATTCAGATCTTCCCTGTCCTTCCAAGCCCGGTACGATTTCCGTGAGCCTATCAAAGCCCTCTCGGATCGCCATGCGCCTCTTTTGCTCGCTGGCAATGTGGTTGTTCTTCTTCTCCTGTTCTGAGAGTCTAGGTCGATCGCTCGCCATCGTAGGTGATGATTCTTTAACTTCTTGTGACTTTGATTTAGTCTTACGACGTTTGGAAGTTTGCGGTGAGGGTGGAGGAGGCTGGGATTGCTGCTGCGATTGTGTTTGTGAAGGTGTTGGTTCTGATGCTGAAGGTCTCTTGTGTTGGATTGTGGAGGTGGTTGGAGTGGATGGTGGTGATGATGATGAGGGAGGAGGGGGGATGGGCTCCGTATTTATATCTTTCGAGTCAGCTGTAGGCATGGGGCTGGTAGGCGATAAGCACCCCCCCCGGGCAGAAGGCTTTTTGTCAGAAGTAGGCTCTGACGAGCATGTCTCAGCAGGCACAGAGCTGGTGGTTGCCGGAGAGGTAACTAAGGGCTCAGTCTCAGTTCCGGCAATAGAAACTTTTCCCGGCTCAGGAGTTTGAGGAGCAGCGAGTGTTTTGGAGACAGATGATGTCTCTACGGTGGATGCTTTTTCTCCCTCCATGATAAACGTGCTCATGCCACTCCCCTCCCATAGCACTAGTCTGATTGCTGCTGTAGATATTATTGCACCTCCCACTCTACATTACCCCCGCTTCTTCAGGTCAATTGTAGGAGGCGGAGGATTAGGAGGTTTGTTCCTGCTCGTTCGTGGAGCTCTCTTGTGTGCGCCTGCACCACGTGAAGAGTTTATCCTTTTTATCCCTTCTTTAGGGCCTTAGAGTAAGCCAAGACAAGGCTTATAAGTAGAGAAAATTAAAAAAATCCGGTAAGAGAAGTAGAGAACTCCCTTGCACAGAGGGGCTTCTTCCGGGAAAGAAGTTTATACAAGGGCAACCAAACGGGATAAAGTAGAAAATCAAGAATCTAGAAACTAAGGAAGAGGTTATGCCTTTGAGCTCAAAGTATAAGCCACAAATAACAGTGGGTATAATATGGGTGAATAGAGTGAAAAAAGGGAAAGGAAATAGGCCTTGGTTTTTTTTTTCTCCTTCCTTCTTTTGCTTTTTGCCTTCTTTTTTTTTTGTTGTTGTTACCAGGTAATGGAATATTATCTACTTGGGGAAAACTGGTGAGGGTAGCGAGTTACCCAGACGCAGGAACACAAACCCCCTGCTGTCGCCTTATGTAGCGATCTCCCTCACGAGGAAGGTGCTCAGCGGGGCTAGGATATTCGGGGATAGAGGCAAATATATGTCCTCAGCTTCCCGCAGATGTGGGATGGGTTTGTATGTAGTTCGGATACCGACGGCCCAGGATCGGCAGTAGACGAGGCTGTCAAAGTGCCTGAGGACTAAACAGCGTCGAGAATCCCTTGTTTGCCCGTGAAGAAACAGATAGAGAATTTGCTGGGGGTCGTACGGGATGCTATTCGGGACAGGGATGCCAAGCAGATAACCTCGGAGGGAGAAAGAAGGCACCGTCAGGCTTTCCGGGAAAGATCTCTTGGATGTTGGACGTTTGCGAACTGAGCTGAAACAAGTGTACGACCGCTGTTGCCAAAGTTGTGTGAAGCGTGAAAGAAGGGAAAGAAAAAGCGGGGGGCGTGTAGGTCTGATGAGGGGGGTGTGTGTAGGGTTGGTGGGTGAAAGTGAGAGAGAAATAAAGGAAATGGAAGAGGAAGAGGAAGAAGACTGAACTCCCTTCTCCGGCTGGGAGGTTGAATGAAGGGTGGAATGAATGGCTCACTCCTGCTCCGCGGGAATCAAATTATCTCCTTTTTTTGCTCGGATAGTGAAGCCGACAAAAATTTAATTGTTATTTTATTATTTTATTAATTTATTAATTTATTTTGGTTTCTAATTCCCATTTAATTCTGCCATTCCAGTGGGTTTTACCTTACCTGTACGAAGTATCATATACATCATTATTTGAGGGCGAGAGAGAGGAATGGTGATAGATGCGGCGTACAAATGCAGTCCCCATCTTCACATGCAAAAAAGGGGAGTGAAAGAAAAGAAAACATTGAGCCTGTGGACAAACTTTTGGCAGGATAAATAAAAATAAAATCGGAAACCAGAATCAAAATGCCATAGCATTGATTGGTATTATAGGTGGCATAGTAGGCAAGTGATATCCAAATAGATAGTCAAGGAGGCAATTTAGATCTTCCCCTTCATTTGTTCGTTTACTCTCTGGCACCGACGGTCGGTATAATACTCCCGCTTTTGGTTTACCTGGGGCCGATGATGGCAAGGGTTTCTCTCTGCCCTTCTGTGCGCAAGGGCGCCCCCATCACCTATATGAGGAATGCCCTCGCAGCCCTGGCGAGTGATCGTCGGGAAATTGGTTCGCCCTCCCGCCATTTCAGAATAATCTCCGATAACACAACATCCCAATAATTGGCTCTCCCAGGCATCATACTTATATTGTTTTTGGTACCTTACAGCATGGCACCACAACACGGGAGTATGGAGTTTGCCGGTATGATAATAGGAAGAGTTCTTAAAATTAATACAACTAGGGGAAACTAGCGTCAACTTGGCCTGAGGGTGTTGTAGAGGGTTAGAGAGTGTTATGATATTATGATATAATATAATGCTACCATTCTATGATACAAAGATATAGGCCTATTGAGACACTATTATAATCTCTGCCCACGAAAACTCTTACCGGCACCTGAGTGTGCTGTACTGCAATCGTACCGGTGGAGGATCCGAATTCCTATCGAATCTACTGCAACGGCTCTTCACTTCGGTCGGGGGGGGTAGGACCAGATTCGCGACCTTTTTGCTCATGCTAGATTAAACATTCGCTTTATCGTCACAATCGGTAACTCTACATATCATTCATTTATCGCATCGTTCGTTCAGCGCTTTTTTTACGGCATATGCGTACTGTACCAGCACATTGCGATCTGCTGTTTTACCCTCCATAACCAGTTCTGTGTGCTCGAATTTTCCTGGTATGATACAGTAATACCCGTACTCGCTCGTATGGTAACGTCGGTTCACCGTTTTTTGTGTTCCCCTTGTTTTTTTGTTTTTTTGGTCCTGTCTCATTTCTGGCGAGTGGCAATGATTTTTTTGTTTTTTTTACTTGCAACAAAGATTTACTGTATCTGTCAATTTTTTCCCTAGCCTTCACCCCTGTCCATCAACTCCCTGTCAAACATGACCATGCTTTCCAACGTCCACCTATCAGCGCACCGTGGAAACCTACTACTGATCACGGCTTCTTGCGATCCCGTAAGGGTTCCGCAGGCTTTCTTTTTTTGTTCCAAGATGATACAATCTATGCGTACTTATTTTCTAGCTCGACAAACTTCTGATAGACCTCTTCCATTGACATGTCCAAACTTTTCCCCACTCCTTCGTCCCCGTGCTCCTGACCCCGAGAAAAGGCCGGGCCCAAACTGACAGTCTTTGCGTGGAGGTTCTTTTCTCCAACAACAATAATGTAATTGTAATGCTTAGTTCTAGCCGCTCTAACCTTTCTAGAAAAGAGGCCTCTACTTTCGTCAATGTCGACATTAAAGGTGCGTCTGCTCATCGCCAACGGGCTGTTCGCATTGATCCAGCTCGTTTCCTCAGGCAATCCAGATACCACCTTCCTGACATTGCGTGCATATCTCACTATTTCGTCCGTCATAGCAACCGGAATCACGATCGCCTGTCGGGGGGATAACCAAAAAGGCCATTTGCCGTTATAATGCTCTATTAGCAGCGCTATGAACCGTTCAAGTGATCCGAGGATAGCTCGATGTATAATCACAGGCGTGACAAAACCGGACACCTTCAACTCCTCGGGATTCGTACTGAGTATTCCCTGCTGTTCTGCGACTGGAGCAGGTGCGAGGTAAGTTAACCCGAATCTTTGAGGCAACTGAAAGTCCAGTTGAATCGTTGCCGTCTGGTGCTCCTTTCCATCAGAGTCCGTGAGAATGGTGTCAATTTTCGGCCCATAAAATGCTCCATCTCCCTCATTAATCGCCCATTCTTGGTCTGATTCCTCCAGAGATGTCTTCAGGGCTGCCTCGGCTCGATCCCATTCCCCGAGTGATCCAATGTAACCTTGCTTCGGTCTCGTGGACAGCATCAGCTTGTAGGACGGTAGGTGAAATACCTTGTAGACCGAATGGATGAACTGTAACGTTGACGATATTTCTTGGGAGATTTGGGACGGGCGGCAGAAAATGTGAGCATCGTCCTGATGAAATCTCCGCACTCTGGTGAGACCGCTCAAGGATCCGGAATTTTCATTCCTGGATTGCTCAAGTCAGTGGAATATGCTCCGTTCGAAAGCCTCGCGGGTGCCTTGTTGTAGATTGTTGTTCAAACCAGGGCTAGGAACGTGACAGAACTCTGTGGGGCCCATACCTGTGTAATGGAGAGAAGTCTGCATATCTGACCGGTAGATCTCTCAGGCTCAGTTTACCCGCAGCGTGTTTGAACAGTAGGCAATGTCCAGGACAATTCATTGGCTTTAACCCAAACTCTTCCTCTGCCTCTATCTTTTCTTGTTCGCTAATGGCTGTTTGTTCTCCCGTTTCCTCTGCCTTCCGTCCAGTGACCTTGAACATATGCTCTTTGTAGTTTTCCCAATGTCCGGAAGTCTCCCATAGAGACTTTTTGTACATAGTTGGTGTAATGACTTCCTCGTATCCGTAGAGAGCGTACTGCGAGCGGATAAAACTGGTAAGTCTGTTAAAAATGCGAGAACCGTGGGGAAGAAATAGTGGTGAGCCAGGAGATACCGGGTGGGTTATGAGGAGGTCCTGGGCTGCGGCTAAGAGACGATGATCAGGCGGGGACCCGCTGGCATGTCCAGGCTTCGAAGAGCTCGGGGGATTGGTGGCATCCGTAGAGTGTGGGCGAGATTGCGAAAGTGCATGGGATGGTCGCGACCATGACACGTGAGCAATTGATCTGAACGAAGGTGTCTGGTGTAGAAGGGATTGAGTGATGGAGGGCCGCCGTGAGGTTAATGGTGGGGGGCGACGCATCTGTCGAGAAATCTGGGCAGTCCGGAGGAGGATTTCAGACGATTGAGGAAGCCTGTGAATGAGTGTGGAATTGACGTCAGACAGTTGCAACGAAGGGAGCTTTATTAAGGTTATTTCATTGCTTGTCGGTGTCGGGGTGACGATCTGAGGGATGGAAAATCTCGATCACCGGACTTACTGCTCCCAGAGCCGCACCAAGCCTTACCGGCTCTATTATGATACCACAAAAAAGGCATGATTTTAAGCTCCCATAACTCGTCTGAAAGCAATATAGAACTAACAAGGCCAATACAATAGTGCAAGTAATTGCCTAGGCTTTCTGAGTAGAAATTATGAGAATTTTCCCACTCTGCTATGGGGGCTGAGAGCTTGGGATCCAGATTGGATAACGTTGCAGTGTACCTTTTTTATGGGAAATTCATTGAGATTAGAGGTACTCACGTCGCCGGATTGAAGTCGCGTTTCCTTTACGGGTATAATGCATCTTGGCGTGACAACGGGATTATTTTGTAAGCAGAATTTGAAGTACCGGATGTGAGCATCGTGAAGTGTAACGAAGACAGCCATGGATGTGTGCGAAAGAGTATATACAACAGCCATCCCATACTAGTATGCCTATAGGTTCTACTATCCATTATAATTGTTGTTTCCCCCATGTAATATACATCGTTCAAGCTTCTCATAAAATGTTGCGCACCTTCTATCAATAAGCTCTTGAGGATACTCCTTCCAAGTTTGAACTAAAACTGCTTTTGCCTCTTCTACTGTCTCCTGACTTGCCCCTGTAAACTGAAATGTCGCAATCTCATCTTTTTGATCACACCATACAGGCTCAATTTGATTTAGATCTGGTGAGTTTGAGGGCCACTTAAAAGTAATTATACCTCTTTTTCTTCTTTCTTCTGCATCAACACGTTGCACTGTTTGGTGGGCGGGGGCATTGTCTTCAACAAGATACTATGTTACTGGCATACCAGTAGAAGCTTGAAGCTCACTGATCCAAGGATAAAGAAGTGGTTCTAGTACTCGAGTACGGTAGGAGACCCAATTAATACCCCCCTTGCTTTGGAACTTGAGTTGTTCTTCCTTAAACTCCTGGAGTGGTCCACGTCGTCAGCGTTTGTGTCTCCCTTGCCGTCCTTCCTCTGCATTCTGCCGTTCGATATTGCTGTTGATTTCTTCAAGCGCTCGTGACTGCCAGGTCCCGGGTATAGCTGCTTGAGCCTGATTTTGCTCTTGGCGTTCCCAGCGTATGTGATTTTCATGGGCTACTATCTCCTGATAGTGCTTCTCATCATCTTGGGTTTCTTTCTCCCATATGTGGTAGGGACCTCGATGGTTTAAGCAAATTGCTTCCCAAAACATGACACGAATAGTTTTATTGTTCTGCTTATCATGAATTGCCCACTGGTTTGGGTCAACTCCCCGCTTTCTTGTAACATTTCGTTGTCTTCGAACTGAGTTAAATTCAACCCACATCTCATCTGTGAATACAATTTCACTTATTGCAATATTGAGAGCCATATGACAAAAGGCCAACCGAGACTCAATATGTTGAGGGGATAGGAAGGGCTTATGAGTGGCCTTGCGTCTAAATAATCCATGTTGATCATAGAATACATGCTCGAGAGTGGATCGGGCAGCCTGAATCCCCAGCTCTTTTGCTATATCCTCAAAACGCATTTGCCAATGCTCCTCATCCTTTTGAGACAGATTATATAGAGCAATAGACTCTTCACTACCCTCAGGTATCTTCTGAGGTCTTCCTCCTCCATGCTGATCCTCTAAGCATGCTAAAACATCCTGAAAGTCCTCTGAATCGGCGGCACGTAACTACCTCCAATTATTAGTTATCTCTTCAACAACTGCAGATAGTATTTTCAAGTTACCTTAGCTCGCTTCACTAAATCACTAGCTGTCCTCTCCTTTACACCAACCTTGTCTTCAATCTCCCGATATGTAAGACTTCCGTGCCAATGAAGAGCTAAAACCACCGCTCGCATCAGAAGTGGCACTCTCGGGGCAGAGCCACGTCTGGCATGACTTCGCTGCATTATGTATTCACGACTGATTTTCCTAAAATCGTTGTCTGCTTTAATGGGGGGTGCCTTTTGAGCGGGTTGGGTTTGGTTGCAGTATAAGTGGAATTCAAGTATCGTTCACTCAATTCATTGCGACGGTTATGATGCAATCATGCTCATGTCCGGTTCTTCAAATTGTGCTTACAAAACAATGCCCGTTGTCACGCCAAGATGCATTATACCCGTAAAAGAAACGCGACTTCAATCCGGCGACGTGAGTACCTTTTGCCCACCATCATTATCTTGGGTATTGAACCATCAACAGAGCTTGCCGCTTATGAAAGATAATATCTAGATGGCTCTAGAGGCTCTAGCATGTTTTGAAACTTTGCAATCAATAAAGCTGGGATTTTGTGAAGCGAAAATACCCATTTTTGGCGTGCTCGAGTAAAATTGGGGGGGCTCCAAGGAATTTTGTGGCCAAGATCGTACCTATAGCACAACGTTTTGTGTTAAGGTTATCATACTCGTTCTAGGCAAGAGGTATTGTACCAGGAAAGAAGGGGTATATTTTGTATGAGCGCTTAGATACGGGCAGATATTTTACGATATATTTCTTTAATCCCTGTTTCCAGGTATTTCTTTCCTGTGGCGAGTATCATTGTAATCTATCGTCGGTTTTATGATGCCCATGTCCTAGCCAATATAACTTAGCAAGGACAAAATTGTAACCTTACTACTTAGGATAATACGTGTGTTATCTGCCGTGCTCGATCAGCTTCTAAAGGGGTTTGTTACTTCACCGATTTTAAATCCAACCCGATTGTTGTACCGTACGAGTATGAACAGCTATTATTTGCGCACAGTTCTACCGGGGCTCTGGGAAGCTGAGACACCCATGGGCCGCTAGGTGGTCAACACTGTAAGCTAATTACATAACTAATCAATAGTCACATTTGCGAATCTAAAACAATCGCTCTTGTGCAAGCTAGTACGGGTGGTATGAGTGATACCACATTAAATCGATTGATAATCTTAGTCGGTGGAGTGCAATAGCTAAATGAAGTATATATAGAATGTTTGCTTGTGGACACACTATTACTGGTACAGGGCGCTACACGGTGAATGGGGATTTTGAGGTGAAATGATCGATGGGAATTAGGGATCTCTTACTATAGTTAGTCGCCAAATTCGAGCCAAATTTCCTTTGGAGCGGGCGCGCCGCGAAAAACACTGTTCCAATCTGATGACTCGAGAGCCGGTATACGAGTAAACGGTTGTGACGCTTTTGCTAGGGGGAATCGAAGGACTTACTCTATACACCCCCGCTTCTTATCTTATATCCTTTCTGAAACTAAAAACAGGGGGTCAGGAACTCAGGCCTCACAGAGGCCGCCATGACAGTGCTACTCATCCGTCTTCACACGAGTAGGCACTCGCCTACAGTGGCTCAGGGTATCCATTATGTATGAGGCAGTTCTATTGATACACTTAATAGAAACAGAGGGGGCTTGGTAATAGCCTTTTCTAGATAAATGACTTTTCTTCTATACCTTTTATAAAGGAATTATATGAAATCCGACCTTAGCCAGCCTATTAGTTGCAGACTCCCAAAACGCCAATAATCTCCGGAGGAACCATCACATCAGCCATGAGAACTCGCTGGCCAGTGACCACCACCCCAACTTATTTCCTTCCCTTCAATGCCGCCATCTCCTTCTTTACCATCCTCTTGAGCAATTTCCGTTCTCTTCGTTTCTCCTTCCCCTCTTCGCTTTTCCTCTTCCCATCCCTAATTCCCCTTTCTTTCCGTTCATCCTTGTCCTTCTTCTCCTTCTCCCTCTCCCCGCCCTTCTGTTCACTGTCGCTCACAATCGAAATTTCCTTGCCTCCTCGTTCTGCCTCGGCAATCTCCTTGTCGCCATGAAGTACACCTCCCCTCACAAAACGTATATAAAACCTTGCAATCCTCTCCAGTCCTACGGGGGTAACGTTCTTGGCAGTCTGTACAACCGTCACCTCACCGCCCGCGCTCCCTACGTCGAGGTTCTTGAGTTGGTTGTCAAAGGCTTTCTCCCACCATTGGTCACTATTGTGTTGTTTTTTGCCTGCTCATACCACTAAATTAGGATTCCGGGAATCGGAACGCTGCGAGGAGGAAAGGGGGAGGTGACACGGACCAATGCCATAGTTGTTCAGCTTTTGGGAGTAAAGGATAGGCTTCTGATTGTGGCCACGTCCATTGGTCCAAAGGAAGTCTTCTCTCGTGACTTTTATCGGCATGGTGGTGGTGGAGGACGGTGGTGGTGGTGGGCTAGAAATTTGGCGAAAATCGAAATAAAGGATTGATGCGGTTACCCGACCTCATTTGGTGGGGTGCAAGCCCTAACCCTGGCGGCGAACACAAGGGGCGGAACGGATGAACTTGAACAGGGCTTGGAGATCGCGGGGACTGATCTTGTGCAACAATAGGGTAAGAGAGTGTCAAGATGCTATGATACCAGATACCCTTGTTTCAGTTTTCCCCACTAACTAACGTGTTTGTGGGGTTCGGGCCCGGGAACCCCACGAGTGAGATTAGCGGGGATCGACTAGGAAGAAGTGTTTTTATTCTTGGAAGTATGTGGTGTGTGGTTGAAGCGCCCAGATTCGGCGGGGAAACAATGAGATTTAGGATACAGATTGTTCTGCAGTAGGTATACAAGTATCTTAAATCTAGAATTTCTGGTTAAAGTCCTAGAGCCATGAGTTACCCTCGATTCGCGTCTCTTCGGACCGGATTATCAGCTCTATCCTCAGCGCTCATGAGCGAACGCTAGTAAGCTCTACTATCCGGTGATCGCCCAACTACCCTAACTATGCAATCTTATGTTTACACCATCCGGCATTAACTCCCCCCCAAAAAATTCAAAATCGATCGAGAGAGCGCCAATTAGTGGGTCTCACCTCCTCTGACTGTAACTCCCTCGCATCACCCCGGGTAATTTCCTCAAGAGTTTCCCTAGTAACTTCCTCTGGATTCTACTCGAACTCCTGCTGCATTGGGTACAAGAATTGTGCTGTCGCCGCCGCCCCACAAATAGACCCATGTGTCCCGTCCCCCCGGCCCGTGCAGTATCACTCACTTTCTCCCTCAAGATAGCCTAACCAGCAGCGGCCTGCTGGCGGAGTTCTTTGGGAGTGGGCCGCGCGATTGTTAGCATAGGGCCGACGGAAGAGGCCTCTTAGTAACATCGCTTCCAATAAGTGAGGGGTATATGTTATGATAAATGTGGGAAGTAGGGCAGGGGTTTATTGTGGGGGATTCGTGTGGCGTCGATATGATATCTTGTCACGGGACAATAGTATGATTAGGGCTGCATCACTCCATTAGCCGTGGATCGGGGGGCCATTTTTTGGTTTTACCCCTACTACGAGAAAGGGGACAAGGAAGAAGAGGGAGGATCGCCATGGTTTGGTGATCATCGGATATGTGGGGTGATATTACTCCGGGATGGTGTCTCACCCCTTGAGCCGCGCTAGGCCTGTAACGTCAATTCCGACATCAGAGGTTGTGCACGAGGAATCACTCGATAGGCACCTAATTCGACTGTGCTGGAAGCCCCCGCACTTGTAGGAAGCGGTGTCATACGCGTATGCACTGATGGGACATGCAAGCATTGAAAATTTCTCTCCTATAAATTTCCTTCCTTCTTGTCCTTCTTTCCTTTCCTTTTCCCAAATAATCTCCTCAACCGCTTCAACAAAAACTACTCTTGCCCACTTGAGCCACTTTGCTGCCCTCCGTAAAATCCTTCAGTCTTATCATTACCTCCATTTACAACACCTCCGTTTTCAACAGGCCAGCAGGGTGCAATACGGTCTGCAGTCCTGAGTGCACGGTAAGCAGTACTTTAACTGCTTGTCAATCTGAAAAAGGCTTTTTGCTCTAACTCACTACAGGTTTTGCCTTATTTACCTCCTTGCTTGCGTCGTTTACCTAGATTAATGACAGAGCGGGCTCTGCCCTCGATGGTGCAAGACACACACATATTGGGCGGCCGCGCAGTGGGTCTAGTCAGCCTTGATGTTTCCTCTATTTTTTATATTATCATAATAATGGTGGAACGAGAGATAATGGGCGCGGGTCACGACTTGCCTTCTGGCTGCAGCACAGGGCAGAGTGACGGCCGCGCAACGCATGCGCACTAGGTAGCGAGGGAACTTGTATAAAAAAAACACCAGCGTTCCGCTTGCCCGATTGAAAAAAAAGCTAAACAAAACTCAGGACTGGACATTGTGCTGATGCCACCCAAGTTTATATTCATATACTATCACTCGACGAAATTACTGGGAGATTCTGGGTAGTGGGAGATCTACCAACAAAGCATGAGACGAGTTCCCACCTGTATGCTATAAGAGGGTGCGCTATTCTAAAAAAACTCTAATACGCACATTTTAGGCTTATGTAAGACGATTTAGCAGCCCGAAACACCTTCCTCCCAATTTGGGCAGACGGCCTCCATACTTTCGATAAGTTGAAGTGTAACCGTCATCGGCCCGAAGCTCCGTGCAGTACCGGTGCTCCCACACTATCTCTTGAGAGCAAGTCAATCTAGCGGCATTCCATGGATCCCCCACGGTAGCTGTACTTTAGATAGGTGCGGATATACATTTATGCCCTACAATCGAGGAACACTCAAATACACACCCCGTCCAAATACACAGTCCCGATCGATTGGCTCGCAGGCCAGTATTATTCGAGTTCGACCAATCAGTAGCGAACTGCGTGTTTGGACGGGGTGTATATTTGAGCGCGCGATTGTATAACGAACTGTCCCGAAGAGCGTGCCTGGTTTTGTGTATTATAGTCAGAAACTTGCGAATGAATATATTGTATTTATATTTATATAGGAGATTTACGCGGGCCTGATATATTTAGGATCCGTTTCGAGTATGTACTCGTGTTGCTGCTGCTTCCCAATCAGGCTGACCAATGGCAGCTGGTCGAATGTTACAGAGACTGATCTGCCCAGCACCTGCATCAGCATTCTCCGTATCTCCTCCAAGTAACCTTACTCTCAACTAAAACATATTGCGATCACAACTGCTATCATATCGCCAAAATCAAGCTTTTTTGCGGGGGTTTTGATATTATGAAATAGCGCACAAGCGGCAACCAATTGTCAGTAGCTACGAGTGTTGGTTTTTATTTGCCGCAGCTAGGCCTCTGGTGGCTGAGCATGTATTGGCCCTGAATTTTTACATTTCCCTGCGGGACACCACTCTATTTAGATTAGTTCTGGATAGAATCCGATCGTGTTCGAGTTTTGTGGACTATACGCCTCGATGGCCTCGATCATATGAGTCCCTTGATCACAGCATGGTCGAGGAGTGGATTAATGACCTGATTAATTTGCTCGATCATGGATACTACTCGATTATGCTTGTGCCTATTTCCAATTTAGCCTATCAGAATATTGTCGGTATTTTAAGGGTTGAAAAGTGCAGTCTTACGTCTTACAGTCTTCCTGTGCCCTAGATATTGTTCATAAACCTTTGCAAAAAACATGCTATCTCCTTCTCGTCTACTCTCCCAAACACATCTAAGAACAGTTAGTCTACCACCTCCTTCCAAAATACATAAACGGCTCACCCCTCCCCTGATATCAAAAACATTCAATCCAGTAGTCCCCTTAGTCCCCCCCGCGACTCCCCAAACCCCTCCTCATTTTTTACCTTATTTTACAAATGTCTCGCCCTCCCCGCGCTCTCTCACCTCGCCCACCTCGCCTTTACTGGTATTGTGTAAGTTATTTCATTTCTTCGGTTAACTTCTTGGAACCCTTTACTCATGCATTTCACAGATACAATGTGGGTATGGTCCGCAAAGTCCAAAGACTCCATGCGATGAATGCGGGGGGCGAGGATTTGCTGCAGAGTCCATTGAGGAATGCAAACTTGCACAACACTTGGGTATCAACGACTTCCAGAACTGCCAAAACGCAAACCCTCCTCCGGAGGCCTGCACTGCCGCAGAAAATAATGCTGCCCAAGAGGGCTTCTTGACTTGGGACCCTCATGACCTGGACTACCAAACAAATAGTTTTTCCAAATATGGGCAACTACCGACTGAAAACATCAGTATCTTTCCTTGGACCAGGGAACGGCAGGTAAAAATAATAATCGGGTGCTTGTTAGAGTTGACAGAAATAGATAACTGACAAACAGAGAGGTAAGAGTAGGTTTAATCTGGAAAGCACGATGAAGGATTACAAGATGTCTTTGTGATTCCACTTGTTCTGAAGATGGAAAGCTTGATGGAGATGGTTCATGGTCATCTATTTCCTTTGCAATTATGCATGCAAAAGGGGTCGTACATGGTTTAGTGTGGGGAACGGTGGAATAGGCATAATAGTTTCCTTATACTCTAAATATTCCTATGTTTTGCTTTGTTAGTTCTCTAGGATGACGAGCGAATGAAGCTTCTGATTATTCCTGCCCTTTTGTCTAGCCTTTCTTTGTCTAGTACCTATAGACTGCGGTCTAACAGCTGGAGACGGTGCTGGCTGTCAAGGAGGGCTTGACGATTGGGGGGTGCGGGCGGGTGGATGGTCTGGTGTTCACCCAATGTGCAGTCTAACTTCTAGCGGAGCTTGCAACCTAACCTCAGGAGCAACGTCACGTTCTGGCCGCCTAGCAGCAGAGGATTTGGGACAACCATAAAACAGGATGAACACTTCGGAGCCCTCTGTTGCTATACACACAGTCCTGGCTGTGGCATCATCGTCTAGTTTCACTATAGAAGGTTGACCAAACGCACCCTTGGTAGGGTTGCTTGCTTCAGCACTGTCTGTACGTTCAAGTTCCGTGAGGCTGTCGCTGGGGATGAGGTGCCCAGGGATTGCCCTTTCTGGGAGCTTGTTTGGGGGCGATGCGGGTCCCGCTCCGTTGTCCCATACGTACAAATGACCGTTTCCCTTCCATTCCAAAAATTCCGGAACAACCATTTCCACAGGTATATAAAATAGTCGTAAAACGGAGGGGTTGTTTTTCCTTCCGCTTCCTGCCAAACAGGCTCTGAGCGATATCGGGGAGGGGTGAAGGGATATTATTGTGCGTAATATCAGCTGAGGGGGAGTTAGCTACACTTGCGCTTTACCCATGACTTCTTCTCAATTGACATGTCCTCTTTCTTTCTTTCCTTCTCCCCTTCATCCCGAAACTCCAGCTGATCTCCTCTCCCCTTTTCCACGTTCTGATACCTAGTCATAGGTTCACTTAAAATTAAAACACCCTAGGCTATGCTTCCGAGTGATATTTACGATTCTCACCACAACTCCATCGAATCGGATTCTCCTCTGCCACACTTATGCGAACGCTGCATGCACACGATATTTCCCTGCTCAATATTCGACCTACCCGCAGTTGCCCAACTTGGGAGGGCGCAAAGGAGGTAGGGAGTCTGTGGGGCGGAAAAATCAAAAGGGTTCCAATCACAACCTACGAAAAATTCCCATGGGTTAAAGCCACATATAAGGTTGGCGCTCGGGAGCACTCACAATACCCCAATGAATCCCGAGCCGTGCCGCAGCTGATACAAGTACAATTGTTTTCTGTGTACAATAAAAGATAAGTACTGGTTTCAGGATACGGTAAAGTATGACCCGCTCACAGCAGCGACTTATTTGCAATCCGCCTACATACATGTGTGCAAGAGTGTATACAATCTGTAACATTGAATCAGCAAATGTGCAGATTCTCAAAGCTCCATCAAATTAACTTCCGCGTTTTATTGATATGTACTAATACAGCCGACAGGCATGGCTCTCTCCCACCACCAATCCTCGACCTTGCAACCAACCACCCCTAGCCAGAAATCCCTGCCTACAGAAATACAACTCCCTAGAACAAATGTCTAGACCTCGGAGAAGAGTAAAGCGTCAGTCGCAAAAAATAAAAAAGAAAGTTATAGAACCCATTTTACCCCGTGCAAAAAAAGAAGGAAAAGAAAAGCAAAAGCAAGAAAGGGAAAAACTTGAAACAAAGCCATTTCATGTAAGAATTACTTTCGAAATCAGAAATCTAGCCCCCTTATTAAGAATTCCTCGGGGGGTCTCTAGGGGAGCTGGTGTTGGTTAGTTTTAGTTGGAAAAAAAGGCCATGCACTGAGGGTCGAACTTACGATGGCGAATAGCTTGGCCCGGGACTCGTCGGCGACCATCTTGGACTTCCTTGAGTGGGACTCTGAAAGGTTGGACTTGTCGGGCTATAGCTAGCAGCGGGACTGCCAGGAGAATAGACAGGGCTAGTCGGACTATAGTTGGGGCTGGTCGGTGAAGTTGGAGAATGACTGTTACCAACACCGCCACCGAAAGCGGGGCTAGTGGGGGAGTAATCAGGACTGGTCGGAGAGTATGCGGGGCTTGTAGGGGAGTAATTAGGACTCGTTGGGCTGTATGTCGGGCTTGTTGGGCTGAAGCTAGGACTTGTTGGCGAATAATTAGGAGAGGTTGGGGACCCACCACCACCGGGGCCACCACCGTAAGCTGGGGATGTTGGTGAGTATCCAGGGGATGTTGGACTGTAGGCAGGACTGGCAGGCGAAAACCTGGGAGACGCTGCACTAAACCCTGGGCTCGTAATGGCCATGTTAGGCGATGTAGGCGAATATGCAGGCGAGGCGGGGGAGTAGCCTGGAGAGGTTGGGCTTGTGCCGAAAGGGCTTGTTGGCGAGTATGTGAGAGGACTCCTGGCGCCCGCAGCGTATCCTGGTCCAAACCCAGGGGCTTGATAGTCGGTCAATCCACCTGGCGTCTCCGAGCCGGTATGTTGCATAGGCGAGAACATAGCGCCAGCGTCTGGTGATCCCACGTAAGGATCTCCATACATTGGCGAGGAGCTGTCATAAGGAGTTGCAGCGCCGTCCGCGAGAACACCCTTGCCCATACCCGGTATTTCTCCACCTGTAATACGCGAATTATCGACAATTACCTCAGCCAACATCTTCTCGTCTAGGAAGACATCAAATTCCCCTGTTCCCAAAGGAGCCAATTGTCCCAACATAACATTCTCAGAAATTCCTCTGCAATCGTCCAATTCTCCCGAGGCTGCCGCTTCCAATAAGATTTCCACGGTCTCCTCAAAGGAACACCTCATGAGCGCGCCAGTGTCCGCACGATTAATGCCATGACGAGTAATAGCCATCAAATGTCCACGTGAAGTCATGACATCACAAAGAAGCGCAAGATGTCGTTCGTTAACGTAAGAACCATCGAAGGCCAACACCTGCCTTAACTCTCGCAGAAGTGCACCTCTGGTAGCCTCGATTCCGAAAACTTGCAGGATTTCCTCGAACGTGTTGGAGTATGTTCTAGTAGTATCAACCCCTTCAACTTCGAGCACTTGTTTCAACGCCGTACCAGTGGTATCCAAAACCCACTCCTTGCACTTAGGATCTTCTTTACTCATCACAAACTTGCCAGTCTCGTCAATCCTTGTCCGCTCCTTATCATTCAAAAACGCCCTCTGAATACCCTTGACACCATTGAGGGTTAATTCATCGAGTATGTGATTTTCTAGCCGCTTGAGCATGGTGTCTTCTTCGAGATCACTCTCCTCATCCAGAGATTTAGCCTGATCCGCGTTCTTCATCCGGCATCTGATATTGGGAATTTCTGCGTTGTCATCACTCATGATAATGGCCATGTCGTTACCATATTCCTCCATTAGCTTCATTCCTACCCTCTCAACCGTCAAATCTTTATCAAGCAATTTCTTTCTGTCAAAGATGATCCGAAGAAGCCATTTGGACTGCCTGTCGATGTCCTCAGAGTCTGTGTCGATCAAGAAATGTGACAAAACAGTCTCCTTATCCTCTTCGATGACAGTATCCCTCGGATCAGGGTCGTACCAGATCTCGGTGGTCTCGGTGACTGACCGCAAGGTTGTATGCTCGACCGCCGAACGAAGTGCTTTTGCGGTTTCCTTCTCGTGTGTATTTTCTGGAACTTGATAAACCATCATAGAGGGAGTCTTGATATTTTTGGCAACATTGAGGATTTCCTTTAACCGGGGTACACCAAGAGTGACATTCTTAGACGACACACCAGCGAAATGGAAAGTGTTCAAGGTCATCTGGGTAGCCGGTTCACCAATAGACTGCGCCGCGAGGACCCCAACCATTTCGCCAGGCTGCACTGCAGCTCGAGCGAACCGAGACTCAATTTCTCCAAGGACCCAATCAAACGCAACTTTAGTGAGATTGCACTCAATGACCAGCCTTCTGAACGCAAGACGAGACCGAAGGTGGCACATGAAAAGTCCAGTAGCATTGTGTTGAGCCTCGATAGAATGAGGATCATTGCCGCGAACAACAACGAGTTTCTTCACGAGTTCTTTGACTTTTTCAGTAACTTCGAGAGGATGAAGATTACTCCGAGCGCGATGCTTAATACGGAAAATAGTGCGGGCGTTCTCCAAAATGCGAAGGATATTGATGGGTAATTGCAGCTTCTCATCGACGCTGTCTTTCTGAAGTGACCTCAAGAACGCTCGATCCTTCTGGAGCTGCTCAAATTCTTCGTCCAAAGCAGCCTGTACCTCTACATCACCAGCGATGTCCTGTGCGACCTCAAGAAACTCGAGGGGGATCGACCTCGCCGGATCCATGACATCAACTCTAACCTTATCCTCAAATTCTGCATCTGAACATGCGATAATGTCGACGGTTTGCGGTTCGATGAACATTCCATCAAGACCATCTTCACCATAAATAAACTGGATGATATCCCCAAGAGAATTTCTCACAGTACCGTCATATTTCGCCATGACATCCTCCAACGCTTTAACCAATCGTCTCTGAATGTAGCCGGTCTCGGCAGTCTTGACAGCCGTATCAATCAAACCCTCTCTACCAGCCATAGCATGGAAAAAGAACTCTTGAGGGGTAAGGCCACGAAGGTACGAATTTTCGACAAAGCCGCGAGACTCAGGACTGTAATCATCCTTGGTGAAGTGGGGCAAAGTGCGGTATTTGAACCCGAAAGGAATACGCTTTCCTTCAACAGATTGCTGCCCTACGACTGCTGTCATCTGAGAGATATTGATGTTCGAGCCTTTCGAGCCAGATCGTGCCATCTGAATTGCGTTGTTGCTGTCCTTCAAACTCTTCTCAGTGTCAGAACCTGCCTTGTCACGGGCAGAGTTAAGCGACTTCTGAACCAAGTTCTCGAAAGTGTCACGGATATTCATTCCCGGCAGGGGTTCGAGCTCGTTGCGCTGGGCCTTATCCGTAACTGCATTGACTTCATCCTTTTTTTCTTTGACAGTTGCTGCAATCTTTTCGATAGTCAACTTATCAGGAATGGTGTCCCCGATACCAATACTGAAGCCATTATGGAGTAGCCAGTAATTAACAACTGTCTGACAACCGTTGAAGAATTCTAAGCATCGATAGGCACCCTTCTCGTTGTAGATGATGTGAATCAAACTCAAGTGAGACTGCCCAACCGCCTTTTTGTTAAGCAGCCCAAACATCAGCTCACCGCCATGGACAAGTAAGCCTTCGTCGTTCAATGGGGACCACTTCCCCCCCGCAAGATCAACCTTATTTATTCCGGGAGGAATAACCAAACTAATCATTTGCTTCCCGGTCCAACGAGGCCGAGGTTTCAAGATTGCAGGCGTAGGTACTGTGCCGTCCCAATTGGGAACCCACATGAGAATATTCATAACTTGTTCGCGATTGAGAAATACATCTCTTCGACACATTTTGTAGATGCCACAAAGAGTGTCTTGGACAATACCCATGAGAGGTCCATTCTTCTGGGGCGACACGACATTCAAAGGCACCATACAAAGCTGACTAACTTCAGCACGTGTTTCTTCGGACTGGGGAACATGAAGGTTCATTTCATCGCCATCGAAATCGGCGTTGTAAGGGGAGGTAACCGACAAGTTGAGCCGGAACGTTGAGTAAGGCATGACACGAACGCGATGACCTATGGGTATAGATGGTAAGCAAGTATTTTAGTCAAGCACGACCCAACAAGCATACCCATCATAGACTCCTTGTGCAAAGATGGCTGACGATTAAAGATAATAAAATCCCCGTCGACGATGTGGCGCTCAACCCTCCAACCATACTGCAGCGTGATATCCCCCGCGCGTTTATGATGTCTCAAATCGATTCGCTCTCCGTTATCCCGAATAACATATTTTGCACCTGGATGCTCGTTCGGCCCATTCTTCACTAATTCGTGTAGCTTATGAATGTTGTAAGGCGTGACAATCTCTGGGTAGGTCAACGTCCGGGCAATACTCCTTGGAACACCGACTTCATCTAGCGATAAATTCGGGTCCCCCGTAATCACAGTACGTGCCGAAAAATCAACACGCTTGCCCATCAAATTACCACGAAGACGGCCCTCTTTTCCCTTCAGACGAGCGCGAATCGACTTAACAGGTCTGCCGGATTTCTGCAGAGCCTGGGGTTGACCGGCGATATCATTGTCCATATAAGTGGCGACATGGAATTGCAGCAATGCCTCGAATTCATTCACAACGTGAGCAGGCGACCCATTTTGCTCAGCATCGCGAACACTCGCATTCGCCCGGATTATCTCAGCGAGCTTGTAGGTCAAATCGTCCTCCCCACGCATGCCGCCGCCCATGCCGTCAACGCAGATGCTAGGTCGTACAGGTGGAGGAGGCACCGGGAGAACTGTGATGATCATCCACTCGGGTCTTGCATAATCTTCGCTCAACCCCATCTTGCGGATCTCCTCGTTAGAAATATGTTTGAATATGTTGAGAACTTCGGCAGGTGTAATGTGGCGTTTCTCGGGCTGCTGATTCTCTTCACCTTGATCCTTATCCGGTTTCCATGTACCTATCAACCGTAGACCCTCGCGACGAATGGTTGGTTGCTTGTTTCCACATCCACCGTGAGACTTTGGCTTTTTATCAGAAGGTGCTTCATCAAAGCCACCCTCCCCGTCTATTGCCGTATCTGCGTCGCAACTTGTTTTGGCCTTGCAAAGCCTCCAGATCGCATTAAAACGAGCCTTTGGTTCCCTGATCCGACAACAGTCTGCGAATTGTGAGTTGGTCTACCAAGTACAGCAATCATTCATTAGCCACAAGAGTCTAGAAATGATCAAGCCACTCGGTCCGCCAAAATGAGTCTCACTTCGTCAAGCTTTATTTTAGCGCAATTGAAGCACACAGTCTCTAGCACTTTCTTGACCTTGTTGATAAATCCTGTAAAGGGAAAAAATAATACAGTCAGCAATATTCATTTTAATACGAATCCGTGGCGCGACTCACCAACATGATAGACTGGCTTCGCTAATTCTATATGCCCAAAATGTCCTGGACATACCGACATCCCTTCGTCGCACTGAGTAATTGATTGTTAGCTTAACTCCTTAATAACAAATCACAAGTGTATTGAGAACTTACAGTAGCACATTTGAATGATCGATCGATGGAGCCTAAGTGAGGATCATTCAGACCTTTTTCCCTTGGTCGAAGTTTTGCTTCGTCCTGAGAAACAAAAACAATCACGTAAGTATGTCTTGAATGGCAAAAAACACAGCGAAAAATCGCCATACCATTGTCTCCGGGTATTCGATATGGCAGACACTCATGCCCTTGATCTCTTCAGGAGATAGCAAGCCAAATTGGATCTCCTTGATGGTGCGCAAAGGCGCGCTCGAATGTTCGAAAATAAGCGTCATGATTGGATTATCACGTTCGCAAAAAGTGGTGGTATAGGTTTAGATGAGCTGGGAGCAAAAAAAACAAGAAAGTGTTGCAAACAAGGAGGGAAGTGAAAAAAAAAAGGCAGAAAGCGGCTGCTGTTTGTCGACCTCTCCTCAACGAACTAGGGAAACGATTGAAAAGAAAATCAAAGCCCTAAACCTGCGTGTGCCACGCGGCCCTTTCGTAAAACCCTCCTCCGAACCCGAACCTTCCCTCCTAACACAACCGTCGTCACCTAGTCTGTAGCGTAAAGTGTCGTGTAGTAATACTCTGTTGTTGTAGCTTCGCTGCCGCTCCTGCAACTATCCGCAGGAGCTTCAAGGGAAGCGATTTAGTGGCGATGGGGACAAAGGAGTGACCGGTCGGCCGGAGAGCTCTGCCTCTTCACTAACAACCCAGAGGAGTCCGATGTGACGTGACAAAGGAAAGAATGAAAGCAGCCGAAAGCTTTGTTAAACTAATCGGCAAAGAGATGGATATGCCACAGACAGAACGCAGAGGGTTGCTGTAGTGGTGGGATGATGGGGGGAGAGGCTGGAGGAAGAGGGTTGTCAAAGGGAAGGGAAGAGAGAAAGGATTCAGGCGAGGCGAGGGTGGCAGGCCCTGGTAGCAACAGCGAGAAGCAAAGGCAAAAACGCATAGGGCTTGGCGCTTACATTCCTGACATCTCGTCCAGAGCAAACGCGACTCCCTACAAAAAGAGCAGAACGGAAGGTCAAGGGCTGATTGAGGCTCTTCTAGCTGAAACCCATGTAGATGCCCTCTCATCCTCCTCTGGCTCCCACGAGCTCACCACCATCAACACTCTTCACCCATTCCTTCCCGCGCTACTCTAAGACTCCTTACAATTATCTATCTTAATTACCTCTCTAGGGAGACTGCCCCTACAAGCAAACTCCCAACATGAACCTTTCATTGCTCGACCCCTTCACCCTTGCTCAGGACTATCCTGAGTCCCTCTCGTCGGAGCTCCGATCGGGCCATTCAACTTGTGTTTGTCTCCCCACCCTATTTGGCTAGCCCTTTTGTCTGCCTTTTGAGTCACCTTAAGATCTAGAATCGGGGTTTCTGATGCACGCGCTCCTGTCCTCAGGTTCGGTTCAATCGCAAAGGAGATCTTATTGCCTCCGGAAGGGTATGACTCTACAACCTCAGACTCCACACCTTAAACAATCTAATCAAACTTCCCCCGCCGACATAGCTAGACGGCACAGTAGTCCTCTTCGACGTCGAGACAAATGGCCTTGCCCGCTATCTCCGTGGGCATGTTCGCGGAATTCAGTCCCTCAGTTGGTCTCAGGACGGCATTTTTCTCGCTAGTGCTTCACAAGATTTCAAAGTAATTATTTGGGATCTTTCGAAACAGGGAGAGGGGGCATCACGAACCATACGTTTTCCCGCTCCAGTCTACTGCGCCGAACTTCATCCAAAAAACCCGTGAGATCTCTTGGGAACCCCAATTACTCCTTTTCACTCTAACAACTGCTCTAGGAATATTTTTGTTTGCGCTCTGTTCGAAGACTCGCCTTACCTTGTAGACACATCCGGTGACGCGCCGAAAAAGTACCAACTTACAAGTGCGCCCAAACGACCATTACAGCCAGGTGCAGAAGAAGGGGAAATTGATGAAAAGCGGGCCGCAGCTGATGCAAAACAAATGACTACCGCGGCCGTATTCACTGCCACTGGTGACCATATAATTACCGGATCCAACAAAGGATGGGTGAATGTGATCTCCACTACAACAAAGGAGATGATTCACTCGACCCGGATCACCTCCGGCTGTATTACTTATATTAGGCTCACAATGTCTGGCAGACACATGGTTGTAAATGCCAATGACCGGGTCCTGAGATCTATCAATATCCCAGATAATCTTAAAGAGGGCGTTGATGGTAATGACATTCGACTTATTGTGGAGCACAAGTTTCAAGATGTCGTCAACAGGCTACTGTGGAATCACTGTACCTTTTCTGGAAACGGCGATTACCTAACTGCGACAACCTTCAAAAACCATGACATCTACATCTGGGAAAGAAGCACTGGCGTTCTTGCCAAAATCTTAGAAGGCCCAAAGGAAGAACTAGGCACAGTAGAGGTAATCTCTCATTCCTCCCCCACCCAACCTAACCTAAGTGATTGCACCGTCTTACCTCAATTCTAGTGGCATCCAACCCGCCCCCTCATCGCCGCAACCGGTCTCGAGAGCGGCAAAATTTTCATCTGGGCAACATCCAATCCCCAACGCTGGTCAGCCCTGGCCCCAGACTTCCGTGAACTAGAAGAAAATATTGAGTACCAAGAACGCGAGGACGAATTCGACATACATCTGAAATGGGATCTCACGAAGCGCAAGCTGCATCAGGAGAACGAAATCGTGGACGCGGTGACCATCGAGCGGGCGAGAGGTGAAGTTGAAGACGGATGGAATATGCCAGTCGTGTTAGACCTCGAAGATACCGAGAGCGAGTCTGATTCTCCGCCTCCTTCAGGACCGGGAGAGAGGAAGAGGAAGAGTCCCGTGCCTTCGAAGGCAAATGGGAATAGTGCAGGTGCTAATGGGAATGGCACGGGCAGTACGAGGCCAAAGAGACGGAGAGCTGATTAGGGTTTCTGCGGTTGTTTCCTTGGTTTGTTTCTTATGGGTATGGAAAACGGGTGGAGTTGGTCGGGTTTTGCTTTGCCTTGATCTGTTCGTTTGAAGCCATCCAAGTAATAGATGGGAGTTTAATCTAATAGTTGTAGCATATGAGTTGGCATAGGTGTTACCTAAGCACTATAATTCAGCTCTCAACCTCTTTGTATAACAACCTTACAATATACCTTTTGGTTTACGAAATGCCTGTACTGTATATAAAATGCTGGTAAAGACGGTCAACAGCTTATATGAATACCAGGGCAGTTATTCAAGCAACGCCTTACTACCTTTGCTATAAACACTCATCACCCTATCTTAGCAATAACAGTGCCGAACTAATCATCCAGAACACCACTCCCTCTACTCAAAACACCTCCTCATCAACCCGCGAACTTATGCCTTGCACGCCCCCTACTCAACATCCTCCCGCGATACCAGACCTTCCTCCCGCCATATACTAGCCCAAGCAGCCAGCCCAATACTCAACAAACTGCGCCTGAGCCCTGCACCTGCCACACGTGCCCCAGTAAGCACAATTCACTTCACCACCCTAAACCAAACCAACAAAAAAACCAACTATAGAGAAATATTGAACAATCCTTCAAATAGTACAGTACCATACCTTACTGTATCCCCAATAACTGATACCATACCGTAAATTACAGCTGAAGGCACAATACCGGAAAACAGCACCTCATACTATGGAGCTTTGTGCTGGGCAACGGCATACCCTGCCACAGGAGCCAGCCCCCCAGAAAATGCTGACAATTCAAGCTTCCTCATAACAAGCGGATTTCAGATCGCCGACCCACAGATATTAGAGAATGGCTCTACAAACTGGGTTTTCTTTCCCTCCTCCATACACCAGTGATAAACCTTCCCCCCTCTTACACCTCCACCAAGACCCAGGGCGTTTCCTATACTCACCAGGCTGATAGTGTCTGGCGGGTCTACGGAAAGCTACCTTATCGTACGCTATATAAACCTACAGCTCGAGCTGTGCTCGAGTATGACTAAGCGAGTGATAATATATGACTTCGCTATATGGATCTTCTCGCTTGACCATCCTTGGGGGGTCTGGCAGCAGATGATACAGCAGTAAAGGGAGAATCAAGTAGTGTATATTCCTACAACAGTCCCCCACCCATTTCGGGTGGGCGGATCCAGGAGATGGCTTTTTCTTTTCTTTTGAGATGCTCGTGGTATGCAGGTTAAGAGGAAATTCTAGGGAATCCTGACAGTAGGTGGGTTGTAATGACTGGGGATGTGTTGCGGTACACCCTAGGCCACTAGCTTATATCTTTTTCACCCCTTGTGAGTTTGCGGGCTGGGCTTATCGGGCCATGCGGCCATGTTACACCCTCGTTCCCCGCGTTGAGTTCTAGAAGGGTGTTTGTATGGCAGAATATAGCGCTCCGTATTGGATGGCATTCACTCCTGTGCTATAAAGCTGTATTCATAGGGAAGGATGGGTGGAGCGTGTTTACTTTCTTCTATGCAAACTCTAGCTTCGTAAAGCTATAGGGGTATGATAGTCTATAGCATAAGTTCTTATCGCTTTATATGATAGTAAGTATCATATTGCAGATCAAGTGTTACTAGGTGTTAGATGTAAAGGGACCCGTGCTACTTCCGTCTCTAGAACGTAGCGGGCTATGAAGGCAGGCAGAGATCCTCCCAAACAATGTAGTTTGGCTTTCGTGAGCATACGGAATTAACAGTCATGAGAGAACGGTCACTTGTAGTTATACACCTTCAGTTTTAGCAGGACCTAGATAGTGCTGAGGTGTTCATGCCATTCGGGATAGGGTTCTGGCGTTGATAGCCAAATTTAGATAGTTGGATTTAGGATATCCTTTGCTAACACAGAACTGCGTTGGGACAGAACTTTTTTGAATTAGGGCTTGTTTAGCACGCCTCAGTTTAAAAAAAATGTCATTTTTTCCTAAAGCTCAGGCCTCTTTGGTCAACAGGTATAAAAGGTTCAATATCCAGATAGAGGCTGCCATTCTGACCATTTTAATGAAAAGAAAAGTCCAGCAGGAACCCTGTAGGTTGAGCTATAACCAAAAAGGTGCAATGTTGCAATATTTGATTTGCAACAAAAATGCCATAAAAGTCAGAAAAATGACATCTCCCTTGTATGCCAAACAGGGCCTTATCTATTTTTTTTATAGTTATGTTTGTATATTTCTATTGCTGGCCTGGGCCATTAAATATAATTGTAAGCATGTATCATAAGAACATGATTTGTGTTAAGAATATTAAAAAATGCGACTGCTCCACTGAAATGTGTGGCTTGGCCTATTTTTGCTTCTACCCTACAGGCAACCATTAAAACAGGCTTCCTACAAAATGCACCAATTTTAAGCTCAAAAATCATAGTCTTCCAATTCATGTTTTCAGAAGTTGAAACTATAAATTGATGCAGCAGGTGTCTAGCTTCATTTCTATGATCTTAAACCCGGAAAACCCTTCTTGTTGGCGGTGACCATTCAATTTGAGCCGAGTCGATTATTTCCCCCCGCCGTGAACATGTTTATCGACTAGTCTAATACCGTACTAGTATTATAGATTAACCAGTTGCGGATTAGTAATGATTCTTGCGCAGTCGGTCTTGGCCCCAACACATCATAGCATTCACGCTTGTTGCGGGGGTGCTAGCATCTTGGCTAAATTGGCATCGCGCGAGTCACCGTGTCCCACTCGCTGCTAATCGAAGAAATTTCTAATTGAAAGGCTTAATGAGGTTCAATATCAAAACCAAAGTCATTTAAAATGTACAGTTCGTGCCATGGTAAATGACCCCGAGTTTCCGCGGGTGTCTATTGCCTACGCTACGCCAATTGCCCAATGGGACCCGGCTCTGGCCAATAAGCCACTACAGATATCGCAGGGGGTTTGAGTGAAGGGTGTTGAAATGATAGGCCCAGTAATAAATAGACTACCAAAGTAGCAATCCTTACTGTACGAGTAGATTCAGCATGCAAGATTCAGCAACCTGGATGCAACCCTTCTACACGGACATACTGGCTCCCAAGCTCCCTTTGATCAGCCTTGCTTTTATATGCACTACCGGTAGTGCACAAAGCAATATGCGCCCGCAGCAGGAAGTTTGCGAGTTGATTTGGTAAATCTCAGACCTGGGGCTTGCGCACAAGAGCGCAGTCTATCTCAGGGCGGTGCAACAGTAATTCTAGATGCGCCACTAGGGTCGGATGAGCCCCGCACCCCCGCTTGGCTTTGCAAGCACGGTACGGAAAAGTGTAGGGCACCACTATATGGGGAAATCGTAGAGACTTAAATAGCGGGGGGGGGGGTAGCGCAGGTAAATCCTAAAGGGCTAACTTTTTGAGCAGATCTCTAACGGGCAAAATTGCGTGAGCACGTGGAGGTCTCAAGACCAGATATTAATTGCTATACCCATTCTTTCCCCCAGCGCTATTGTAGCTAGTGCCCTTACACTGATCGCACCTGCGAGTATGATATGATAAATCATTTTCATGCCAGACATTTCGGACCCTACCATCAGCTGTTCTTTATCGTCCAGGAGTTTATCCTCTTGTCCTTGGGAAGGGTTGAACGAAACCTCGAGAAGCCGCAGCATCAGTTGAAATTTTAGCTTGAATGGGAAGCACACGGTTCAAGTACTGGTACTCGACGATCGTAGCCTGGAATCAAATTTCCAATGCTCCCACCTGATCTGTATTACCCCAGAAAGGCCCCACTGATTAAGCTTCTGTGGTGCTACAGTAGCTTAGGTAGGTCAGATGAGCTTTCCATCGAGCTACCACTGAGCTTGCATTTCAGGAACCCCCATCACCGGTTTGAACCGGCTACACACATACAAGTGGACCTCACAAGCCACTCGGATACCCCCATTACTCCGACGACTAAACTTGAACAAGAAATTTTCCCGTGATAAACTACCGGTAGATAAAGTGTTGCAGCTGAAGAGATCAGCGCTTGTTTCCTCACAGAAAACCGACCAATTAGCATCTGTCCGAGTAGTGTCGAGTGGCTTGTGAAGCCGTCTAGCCCTTCTGCAATGAAAGTTAAACTTACTGTACTCGAGTACTAGTACTCGTACTGTGCAAGTTCCGTAGATCTGCTGGCAGAGCCCGAATGGTGGATCCAAGGGTTGCCTACGGTACGCAAGGAGTGGTCGACCACCCGGTGCCTAGCTTCGCTCATCGTGATACCTGTGACATGGAATCTCTTAAAACAATTACCAAGACTACGCCGGAAATTCCTTTAAACGGTTAGAAAACTAGCACTGTCCCAAACTCCAGGGCACTTGATCCGAGCTGGCTACAACGGCACCCTAGCTCACTTAAAGAGCTTACGATACCCAAACATCAAGGAAATATGGAGCTTGCAAACTCCATCTCAGCTACTAGCACCTCCGTAATCCCCCCCCGCATACTGAAAAAATGAAGGAAAAAACCCCTTAGAGGGAGCGGGATGGTGATCAATCTAGTTCTCTCCCAGACAGGCCGGGGAAGACCCTGAAAAGTACTCGAGTACTCGAGTACCAGTACTTGTCACAGTCGATTCTCGGGAATCTTGCTGGAAATGGCCGAATAAGTTTTTCTCTTGCCGGAAATTGGCAGAATTATTCGCATTGACGTCTATCGAACAGGGGGGCAAATGTTGGTTCTGGGGCTTTAAGGTTGCTCCTTGGCATCACTTATGACGTCATTACTACTCTGCCAGACCCTCCGCCGAAATAAACCCTCTTCTCGTCCTCTTTTATCTTCGCTCTTTATTCTACAAACATCAATCAATACATACTACTGATCAATACTTCAATCCAAACAAGTCTTTTCAAATCTTCATTCCAACCCAACCGACAAGCAAAGATGACTCGCGGAAATGGCGAACAGACCAAGGTTGTCTACAAAGGCAAGAATGAGGACTTTATTGTCTTCATCGAATCCGTGGGAAACCTCAATAAATGGAAAAAGGACCCTTCGATCCCTCTTCTCGACGTAGTTGATTCATTCAAGGTGTTCCGTACCCATAAGTATGACCTCCCATCATCTCCCTCCGCTCCTAGAACAGTGCTAACAAATCTTGTAGGCATGGAGCACAAGGAATCCTCGACGAGGCTGGAGGCGGCCTTCTAGAAGAGGAATTCGGAACCAAGAAAGAGGACGACGTCGTTAAGAAGATTCTCCAGGGTGGTTCTTTCCAACGTGGTGTTGTAAGTTATCCCTCCATCGTCCAATCATCACCTTTGTTTATGACACAGCTGACACTCCCCACAGGCCGACGAACGCCAGGGAGATAGGAACCTTGCAGATGGACCCATGCAGCCTCAGGGCTACATTTCTTAAATTCTTCTTTCGTTTTTCCATTCAAGTTTGAACCTGCATCTTTCTTTAATCGGTTCCAGTAATGGGAGTTTCCATTGACTTTGTGACCTTGGGGGTGTCTCTTTCGGCGCAGGGCAAGGTTTTATCTTGATGGGTGAATAGGATAACGTCTGAGATCTGAATACAAAACCGAAATTCCGAGGAACCTGGGATGCTTCTGAAAATTACTGCCCACTCGCAGTGCGTGAGATAAATGCCTTGTGCGTTGTAAACCCTCCCAACAATCTATCGAGATAAAACAGAAACAGTGGACCAATGCGTGCGTGAATTCCAAGTACTTGCGCAGAACCGGATCAGTGTTTGGGAGAGAGAGGGCACACCGACACATCCCCACCTCCAGCCTTACCGATCTTGGTAGCTTTCCAAATCCACACAAGAGTCAAGTAAATTTCTACCAGATGTCCACCACATCACCACGTATATGCGCCTCCAAACAAATCGCGACTCTCATCGGAAAACAAACTCACAAAGTTTATCAGGTTCATCAGGCAACCCTCCTGCCGAACTCCCCAGCCAACCAAACGAAGATTCCTCTAGTCCCACGGTACGGCAGCTCAGCCGATTGACAATGGCGATAAGTCTGAGTTAGTTCCCGCGCATCCGCCGCCAGCGCTAGGACCTTTGTGTGAGAGATAGATTAAATCCTTCGAGTGAGGACCCATGACGACAACCATCCAACCACCTATTCCATTCCATCAGCTACTACTATCATGTGGCAACCCACATGTCTATCTTATACCACCAGAGCTAATCGCGGGGGAAGAAGAAAAGTGAAAACCAAAGAGAGAAAGAGAGAAAAGAAAAAGAAAAAGAAAAATACCATCCTCCCGTCACCTCTAATCCTGGAGTCAATCACATACCGCAGCCGTTTCCACGCACGATACAATTGAGACTTAACTCGTCACGCACGCTCCCCCACCGCCGCCGCCCATCAATCATAATCCACCCCACCGTACGATATAGCAATCCTTTGAAGTCTGAACCACCACCATAACAACGATAGGACCTGTCTTATATTATATGTAACTTATCATATCTCACGTCTATTCCACTCAATACTACGCTCTGAATGAATGCACGTTCCCAGACCCGGACACCGTACATGCACCGGATCAATTGATGGATGGTCATGAGAACGGGTGCCTATGATGATGGTGGCTGCGGTGGTGGTGGTGATGATGGCGATGATGGTGACGATGGTGACGATGGTGACGATGGTGATTATGAGCTGGAAGGTATGATAGATAGCTTGACAGTTAGATAAGTGAGTATGACAATTACCAGTACAGCACTGTACGCGTGGAACGAACTCGTAGATGGATGTGTGTGACATTGATGGGGAGGGTGGGCCTTTTAGTACATTGATCGATCGGAGGGGGTTTTTTTCTTCCCTTTCATTTATCATTTGATGTGATTTGACCATAAAGGGGGGGGGGGATGCGATAGTGGGCTGAGAGATGTAATTATAGTGACTGTAGCTCCCACCGCACCGGTGGTGATAGATTTGCTGGCATAGTGGTTGGGAGATAGAGGATTCATGTTTGGTCACTCGGTTGGTGGGTTTCTGGTTGTCGAGTTGCGTGTGTATGGAGTAGAGTTAGACTAGAGTGGATTGACTAAGGCACTGCACAAGTACTATCCAGCGCCCTATAATAAAGTTTTTTCCCATCTACTCATACCTTTATGGAACAAATAGTCCCCCCTTCCCCCTTAGACACTTCCCTAGGACACAGCCCAACCAACCAATTAAATTACTTGAAATACCAAATCCGGAACCCTCTCGAAGCTTCCCTTTTGTTTTCCCCCCCTCTAATTTCCCATCAACCACGAAGTTCTTCACTATCCACGACAACGCACCCTTCCCCCCCCTTCCTCCAACCCATCATACCACTCCTGTACCCCGCGGTTTCCCAGAATAACTCCCTACTCGTACGTGAACGGTAGCCCTTTTCTTTCTCACTTTCTATTTGTGTTTTTGTTTTTTCTTGCGCTCCCGCGCATTGGCCAATGGCTCACTCAGACCCGCATACATAACGCACGTAACCCCATCGTCGGCCCTATTCAAAATCGCGTGGCTTTTTTCCTTTTCCTGGGGGGGGAGGTAGGGATGTTACCGGGTGGAATCAAAAGAAAAGAAAAAGAAAAAAGGATAAAGGGTACCGGTAGTGTAGGAGCTCTGAGGGGGGGGGGAGGGGGTTGGTGGGTAGGTGGGTAGGTGAGCACGCGAGCGTTACTTGCTTGACGGGAAGGAAGGGATGAAGAGGGAGGTCCTCGGGAGTTTTAAGAATTGGAGGGAGGTGGTGGCCCCCTGAAGATCTTGAGGCAGTGGTCGTACTGGCAATACCGTAGTGGACGAAGTTGATTGATTGCTCCAATGGATGGTGTGCTGGATGGATATCTTATCGCTCTGATGTTTTATAGCTAGCTAAGCCAATGGGTGCCTATGATCAACACAGTAGGGAAAGAAACATAGTACCTCGAGTGACAAGCAATGATTTCCAAGATATTAGACCTAACCCCACACTACTGGCACTGCATCCTATCCCGTGCTGTACTCGTAGACATCCCAAAATAAACTCATGCGTACCGTAAACCTCCTCCGAAACGGGAAGGGAGGGGGAAAAATAAAGTAAAATCAAAAGTCGATTTTTATTTCCCCAACTGTGGTAATGTGCATATCATATCATACCTCGAGCATGATACTCAATCACCATGAGAGGAGAAAGAAAATAAGAAGGAAAAAAAGGAAGTTTGCAACCCTCCAAACCCCATTCGTCCGCGAAAAACAATTCCCCACCAACCAACCAACCATCTCACCATCCAGAATCCAATATCTCTTTCATGATACTCATAACAGCTAGCAGTTGCATATATTGTCGGGGGACAAAAATAACGGCGGTTTAACGATCGATGGCAACGCACCCCTCCTCATCACCCAGCACTTCCTACACCACCCAAACAAATTCCTCTAAATCAACCAAAACTAAACTA
>Ga0307510_10000746_pt1 | contig 33464 bp, 22 predicted proteins | sample 12_EM_MG_FD_207224 | JGI IMG/M metagenome (GOLD analysis project Ga0307510, IMG submission 207224) | Populus trichocarpa ectomycorrhiza microbial communities from riparian zone in the Pacific Northwest, United States - 12_EM | ecosystem: Host-associated > Plants > Roots > Unclassified | place... | reverse complement strand
AATAACATGTTCTCTCATTACATGACCTATTTTACAGATTACTTATGTCACAGTTGGAAAAGAGGCATACCTGTTAGAAGTTCCTGAACATCTGCGTGGTAGTATTCCTCAAGATTATGAGCTGCGTTCATCCAAAAAGGTAAGTGATGCATATTGAATGTTTGGTTTCTGACACTTCCTTGAAAAAATAGCAAGTGTTTGGCCAATATATCAATGTGACAGGTGTAACATCATCTAATTTGTTGATTCTATTGTTAAAAACATTTGAAAAGTTATCACCATCTCTGTCATGTGGTGATGCAAATACTGTTGTGGTAGTATGCGTTAACAAACATTGTGAACACATAAGCAAATGAATTGTGTTTCTTGCTCGTTTAGCTTCCTTAAGAATATCTTGTCATTGTGCCATGGAATTGCAACAAAAGTAACTTGGAATTTAAGTCGTATATACTGCTTTTGCCTAATTTTTACCATGGTCATATGAAATATTTAAAGAAAAGGCCGTGTAAACATTTTTTTATAATATAAATAGATAGGGTCAGTATCAGCTAGCATGCCCATAAAAGCTGGCAGGTTCCAAGTATGTGATTAGGTGTCAGAGTGTGAATGAGAATGATGGTGTATGCATGTATAATAACGAACTGATTTTACATTTATTTATTACCAACTACAATCTATGTTAACTGGGTCCCTTTTTTGTCGGACAAGGAAACATTTTGGTTGGGATCTTAACTTTGGCCATAGCAAATAGCATACTGGTCTTAGGAAATTTGGTTTTCCTTGTCGCTATCTTGTTTGAATTCTTTTTCTACATGCTGCCTGGGACATGCAGGGCTTCTACAGGTATTGGACTCCAAGTATTAAGAAGTTCTTAGGAGAGCTCTCACAGGCTGAATCTGAAAAGGAGTCGGCGTTGAAGAGCATTTTGCAGAGGTTAATTGTGTGTTTTTGCAAGTACCATGACAAGTGGAGACAGTTAGTTTCTGCAACTGCAGGTTTGTGCACCAACTTTATTCATGTAGAATAGGATCTTGATTATGAATATGCATCTCTCTCTACACTATAGCATTTCTGTAGAAAGCTAACAAGAACAAAATGTATTTCAAGTAGAATCCAAATTTTCTCTTTCGAACAGGCAGGGGCTCCCACTCCTTTTTGGGACGGAACCATTGTCATGGTATGATTTCAATTCATTTTTCTCGACTGAAACTGGTCACTCATGATGCAGAACTGGATGTTTTGATCAGTCTGGCAATTGCTAGTGACTTTTATGAAGGACCTGCATGTTGTCCAACCATCGTAGGTTCATCATTGTCAAGTCAAGTGCCATGCCTTTCTGCAAAAAAATTAGGACACCCTGTTCTCAGGAGCGATTCTTTGGGAAAGGGTGCATTTGTCCCAAATGACATTAGTATTGGGGGTTCTGGTCGTGCCAGCTTTATCCTTCTCACTGGTCCTAACATGGGTGGAAAATCTACTCTTCTTCGGCAAGTTTGTTTGGCTGTGATTCTGGCCCAGGTAAATTATCTATCCTTCAAAATATATGTTTTGCCTGGTAACCATCCACATTCTCCATCTTTGATTTTTTTTTTCCCCACAGATTGGAGCTGATGTCCCTGCTGAAAGCTTTGAGTTGTCTCCTGTTGACCGCATCTTTGTCAGAATGGGTGCAAAAGATCATATTATGGCAGGCCAGAGTACATTTTTGACAGAGCTCTCAGAAACTGCATTGATGCTGGTGAGTTTTCTTGGTAATTTTGAAGCATTTCATTTAAGATAAAGGGTCATGGTCCCTATGACTGTCCCAGTTTATAGATGTGGCTGAAATGGTGATGTATAGGAGGATGTTTGTGATTGTGAGTAAAGTGCCAAAGTCTATGCAGCTTTTCCAGTCAAATTAAATTTCTGTAATGCAGAAGTTATTAATTCTTTTGATGTCTAGGTTCCAAATCCTTGCAAACTGTAACAGTAGCACAACTAGTACAGTTCTAATTGGTTTCAGGCTTTCAGCATTTTCTTGCCTAACCTTTTTATGGATGCTTATACAGTCATCGGCAACCTGTAATTCATTGGTGGCGTTGGATGAACTTGGACGTGGCACATCAACTTCAGATGGACAAGCAATAGCGTAAGAATATATTCGAGATTTTATTTTTCAATGTCATGGATTGTCTCTCAGAACTTTGCATGTTTTTTAAGTTTCTGTTTGACAGTATACTGGTTAGTCAATCTTGTTTCTTTTCTATGCTTTTCAGCGAATCAGTTCTTGAACATTTTGTCCACAAGGTACAGTGTCGAGGAATGTTTTCAACTCACTATCACCGATTAGCTGTAGATTATCAAAAAGATTCAAAGGTATGCTTATATTTCTGGAATTTGTCGATGTTTGTTTCTATTTTTGCTCTGAAACTGAAGCCCTTTAAACTCAGACTAGGACAATTTGATTGATGTGCTAGTACTTCTCTGATGTGAAGCTCTAGGACAATTCACCTATATCGAGATATTGTAAGCTATTTAATTCGCTGAACCTTTTCATAACTATTTTGAGTGAATTATTATTTTCTTATGTCTACTACAGGTCTCACTGTACCATATGTCATGTCAAGTTGGAAATGGAGTTCGAGTGGAAGAAGTTACATTTCTTTATAGGTTGAGACCTGGTGCCTGCCCTAAGAGTTATGGTGTCAATGTTGCAAGACTGGCTGGTAATGCTTTTGCTACTTTACTGCCCTTTTTGTCTGGATTTTGGACAAGATTTACATGTGAGCAGAATAGATTGGGAGGCTGAAACTGAATAATTCATGACTAATTTCCAATGAATAGAACAATCATGTGGGTTGATCCTTATCAGAAAATTTAAAGAAACATGTTGAGTGCACCCTTTTCTATCAATAGATTAGAACTTCTATGTTCGTCACTGGACCCCTTTGAACTTTCTGCCATATGGTGTTTGTCATTGTCGAGTGTAACTTTTGCTAACAGTATATTACAACTTTTATGTCCGTCACTGGACTGCATTGAACTTTCTGCCATATGTCCCAATAAAAAGTTTGAAATCATTAACCAATTTCTTGACCACCGTTTCCATTGAATCAGATAACGAATTCCAATCCTCTAATTATTTCAGGACTTCCAGACTCGATACTTCATAATGCTGCTGCCAAGTCTAGGGAATTTGAGGCTGTATATGGTCGACACAGAAAGGGATCTGAAGGAAAGTTGGCCATTCAAAGTTGTGACAAGATGGCAGTATTAATCCGAAGTTTGATCAATGCCACAACAAGCTTGAGTGGCCATAAGTCTGCTGGGATCGATATCAGCTCAGTGACCGAACTTCAGGATAAAGCTAGGATATTTTTGCAGTAAAATTGAAGTGACCGAATCTTCTGCTGTTGGACACTTCAGCATTTCGCCATCTACCAGACTAATTTTACACTAACCAAGATACTCAGGGAGCTTCTCTCCTTCAAGTCATTGGAGCATCTGGTATTTCTGTTGGCCTGTCCTTTCAAATTTTGTGATTTGACTGTACAGGATATAACTTATAGCTGTGATTGATAGATGCTTGACAGAGCATGCGGTGTAAATTTAATTCAAAGTTGTGTCTCGGGTCAGATTGAATTTGTATCGGTCATTTTCTGTAAGATGCCTAATTTTTTGTATAGTGGTTGGTTGTATCGGTGATGGAATATTGAAAGAATGTTGTCCCTGTCTCTTATCCAGAAAGGGATAGTGCTCCCAGTGTGTATGGTTGTAATGTCTAAGAGGTGGGTTCAACGAACAAAGGCAGAGGTTGTTCATAATGTGACTTGCTTTCGAAGCGATACATGTTTTGGTCAGGCTGGTGGCTCAACCCTACCGATTGGTGTTGCTATTGCATTTTTCAACTTTTTAGTTATTGGGTGGGGTTTTAGTAATGTGAAATTTCACACTAACCCTGGATGTGACAGATTTCTAAAACCTGTTCGTGTAACTTATGCCCTCAAAATGTGGAAGAATGTTGTCGACAATATGAGCATTGATGGAATGCTCTCATACAAAATAAAAAAAATAAAAAAATCAGAAATTATTTTAGGATCATGCCTATACTAAATGATGGTGCGCATCTTCTTGATCCTCGCCCTCATCTCCATCAGAGTTTGAGGTGTAGTCTTCGTCATCCTCAGAATCCTGACACGAAAAGAATGAAAACACTCTTGTTAGCTTGCAAATAAATTAATTGAACTGTGCTGCACTCTTTGCAGCGGCAATCTTGTGATCAGCATGATCAGGTGTGCTCACCTGATATTGAGACCGGATGCTTTTATGAACTGCTGCAATTGTCCGAAAAACTATATACATTGGGAATAAAATCCCACTAGCTCTTAAGATGAGCAACTGCAAAATATACCAAGAGGGAGAATCAATAAAATGACACAGAAACTGATTCAATTTAGAAAGGACAAAGTTAGGTTGAACTGGGAGCACTGTAAGGAAATCAAATGCTTACAGTAACAAGTGTAAATGGGTAATCTTCTGTTCCACCGGTGAGCGTAGCAAAAAGATGTCTCAAGAGCATGAGGACCGTAAACTGCAAAAGAAAAAGAAAAAAGGGCTACATTGTAAAATATCCCCTGAACAACAATATGAATGAATTTTCAATCCCCTTCTCTAAGTTTTCAATGAAAGTTTGAGGAAAAAATCCCTAAAAATCCTCCCCCTCCCCTTCCCCTCGCTCTGGCTCCGCTGTAATGAATAAAAAAAATACAAGAAAAACATGAGAAGGGAGACAGAGAGGGATGGAGGAAGAGAGTGTGGGTGGGACAGAATAGATGCTTTTAATTATTTTTTTAGTACTTTTCTTTTTCTTTTTTTAATAAAAAATAAGACACTAAAAATAAATTATTTGAAACAAAACTAGAATAACAAATCTCCTCTCTGTTTTTTTCTTTTTTTTTTTACCCGAGCATCGTCACCAACAACCACCGTCTAGATCAAATTTCATGCCAAACCACCAATCAAACAGGACAATTAATCCTTAAATCACAGCCCCGTAAACATAATCATCACTCAAAACAAAAACCCAAAAGAAAAAAACACAGAACAATCATTCTTACAAATTGTAATCATATTACCTAGAAAAACCCACTGTAAGCATTTACCCAGAAAACACCAATGGATTTATCCATTTCCATTTCTTCAAATTGGAAATGATAGCCAACTGTAATCATATTTACAAATTGTAATCATATTTCTCTAATCTTCGTTTTTGTTTTTGTGATAGGTAATTTATTTTCCTAGTGATGAACATGAATATAATTAATCTTGATTTGACTTAAAATATATACATTTTCATATATATACTTAGAAATAAATTGAAATGAATAATTAGAATTTAATGAATAAAATATAAATATTTAAATTTTATTTATGTAATAAGTAAAATATGAACATAATAAAAATTCAATCCGTGAATACTAATTATTATTCCTAGATAAATAGTTGTTTTTTAGAGTTTTTTTTTTTATCATTATCATCATTGTAAAGTGAGGATTTTTTTAGAAAGTTTTTCATCAATTTTCTAATCCAATAAATACTCAAATTGATATATATTTTAATTTAATAAATCATAAATAAGGTATAAATTGAGAGTTAACTTCGATATCAATTATCATCCTTAAATATTATTTTTATAGTTTTTTTAATTATTATTATTATTATTGCAAAATGAGGATTTGCAGGGATTTTCATCAATTTTCTAATAAAACTTTAACAAAGGGCAGTAATAAATAAAAAAACATATTGTTCAGGGAAGAAAAATAGAAGATTTTAATTAGTTGAAGGATATTTATTTTTCCCGTCAAAATTCAGAGTGTTTTACAATTTAGCGAAAGAGGAACTGCCATCAATAAACTCCAGCTTCTTTATTTATTAATGAATTTACTTGATTTTTTTTTCCTTCAAATAATTAGAGACGTGTATTGCTTGTGGGACGGCAACAATAGGGGAAACTCGTCTACGTTTTCCTCACATGACCTAACCGTGGATTCTAGCCCGCATGATGGTTCCCAAACGACTGTTCTTCACCTTCAATTTGACTCCCTCCTGGTCCTGGGTAGTTTTGAATGCTAAGCAATCCCACCGAATTTTTAAATGTTAAAGTTCCCGTCCAAGTCACTCGGTCAACCAAAGCACACAATATAATAGTAGTTCCCCATCAATACACCAAGTCAATAGCTAAGCTACCATTCTCTTTTCTTTTTTTTTCTTTTTTTTTTTAATCGCGATCCTCTTAAACTAAGTGTTAAGATTATGAATTACGTTCAAGCATCGTATGATGAACAGGAACTTACCGTTAGAGCTAAAAACCGGCAGCAAGAGGCGCTTCTGTCCGCGGCAGATGAGCAATGTGAGTACTCCTCAGCACCAGCGGTGGCTCTTTCAGCTATGCCTCCTAATTCTTGGTTTTCCGGATCATGTTCTCTTCTTGGGATTTCCAAACTATCTCTGCCATGACCATTCATGATTTCAGTACATTACAGTTTTGATACAATCGTAATCATAATAGCAAGATAATCTATTTGTATGTAATATAAAAAAACCCCAAGAGACTGAAAAGACTTGAAAATGACATAGAGTAGTCGACGTTCATGGACCAAGCAAGTAGCAAACAATTGTTCAGCGTCAGCTGTGACATTTTCGGTATATTGTATAAAGCAGCTTTCAATTCGATTAGTATATTTTATATATTACTTATCTGAGGAAGTTTGCAAATCAAGGGAAGGGAACGCCAATATTCTAAAACGCGCATAAACAGGTGGAGGATAATGCCACGCGTTCTCTTCTTATCTATAATTTTTTAAGGGAATAAGAATGTACCTAATCGTCATTGGCTCGATCATCTCACACTTTCTTGAAGGTGCCGAGTATCCTGGTTCATAATTCTGCAAGATAAATAAATCAAATTTCATTCTAATTACTCGCCTGACATCCTTGAATTTAAAAGAAGACTAAACCCATTTAGGATCAAATTATGAGTTTCCTCGGAAAAAAAACTTCGGAAAGTTTTTTAATACAGAAATTTAAGTTCCGTGTTGCTGGGGAGAAACAAAAGTACAGTAGGTATCAATAGAATAGGTCAGTGTCCATCAAGACAAGATCGCAGACTCCAAAATTCAAAACCGAAAACAAAACTGAAAACGGGTCGTGTGAGAAATATGAAATTAAACACAAATTCGAAGTAAAACAGGAACAAATATTTGATTCATAGAACCAAAAGTCTGCCAGCAGAGAAGGGGGAAAAAGAAAAAAGACAAATCAGGAAAAGGAAACAGGGAAGCAGGGAACCCAGAAAAGAAAATCAAGAGTCTCATACCTGGAGACATATTTCACACGTTGTGTTTCCCTTCTCGTTACACCATCTCTGTATGCAATCTCTGTGTGCAAACTGAAAAAGATACCAAATTTTTTTTTAAAGAAAAAATCATAAACAGAAGATGAAAATCAAAACTACAAGGTAGCAGCCAGAAGAGCATGGGGTTTATTGATTCTGTTTGTTTACCTTGACAGTTCCAGAGCAAGCACAAGGAGCTTCCAAGCTCTTGCAGCTTTCAAATTCTGCTTCATGGCAAATCCTACAGTGTGGTATTGCACAACTTGTCTGCAAATCATCCACGATCAATACAATATCTCCCATTTTTGTGTAATTTTCCCTTCCTTCCTTTCTATCTAGCTAGTTTTCAAAAATACGCCTCTCCGGTCTCCTCTCTGTTTTTCGAAACGAACTTTTCCTCCCTCTGTCTTCTTGTACTCACTCAGCTTTAAAAAGAAAAGGAAGTGGCTTCAAATCCCAAAACTACCCTTATTAAAATAGATAACTTGAAACATAACTGTAACTCCATTCATTCCCTTTTGTTTCACTCTTGCATATCAATAACTTACTACGAGTTTTTTATTCTGAAAAAAACACTTTATTTCAGAAGAAAATACTAAAGTATTGTATAACAATGGAAAATATTAAAGAATTTCTCGAAAAAACCAAAGAAAATTACATCTAACGACAATTTTAACTACGTATATCTTTTAAATCTATTTTCTTCAACCGCAATCTTTCACAGCATCAAACACCCTCCACGTCAAGAGACGCGGTTGAGTAGAGCTGGAACGTGAAGCTTCGTTTCTTGACTTGCACAGGGATATGCGAAACCTCTGTTTCTTTGTCAAACAGCCTGCGAATTGTAATATACATACAGAAAAGTAGCAAGATACTTTTCCTTGGGTTCTAGAGCGTGTACTTTGGGACCATACAATTTTATTCTGTCCGTGAAATTCTTTGCTTCCCTGTCTGTGTCTGTAGGTTTCCTTCCTTCGAGCTAAACAAAACATTTTGTGTTTCTATTAGTTAAATAATGGTGATTGGATTGCAAAATCAAGGGTAGAAGAATTTTTTATATATAATTTATTGGATGTTAATTATCCATTTAAATTCCTGCGTATTGCGGTTTAGTTTAAATTCATGAAAGTGTTACAATATTGTAATTAAACTCGGTAAAAATTAAGGTCTTAGAATGTAAACAAAGGAAGTGGACATTAGCTTTTAGATTGAGGAGGATGTCTTGATTCTATTGTTCAATATATTCTTAATTAAGGAAGATTTTAATAGTGATAAATGAGGTTATTATGATTAATATTGATCGGTGCATTAGAACAAGTCTAGCTCTTTTATGTTGGGTTGATATTTTAATTATCTGTATGGTATATCATGCTAAATTAATTGAAAACTAATGATTTAATCAAACTATATGAATTTTGTAAGAAAAAACAAGAAGATTACAAAACTATCGTGGAAACTTTTTTTTATTTTTTTATATCAACGTAGATGTTCAGGTCAGCTTGCGCATACCTCGACTAATCCTACCAGCCTTTAAGTTAACCATCCATGAAAACTTGATATTGAATGAAGAAGCTCTTGACCACATGTGACAGATCAAATAAAAAAAATGTAATTTTTTAGGTCTATTTAGTATTATAGGAACAGTTATTTTTTAATTATTTTTTATTTAAAAATATATTACATAATATTTTTTTATTTTTTAAATTTTAATTTTAATATCATCATATCAAAACTATCTAACAATACATAAAAAAATAAAATTATATGTTCATTGTTTTTTTTTCAAAAGCCTTTTTTAAAAAAGTAATTTTTTTTCTTTAAAAACGTTTCTAAACGCAGATCAACGAGCTCATGGTTTTGTTCGACTTTCTATTTAAATGGTTTCAAAAGTAGATGGTTTTTTCACTGTGGATAATAAATAAATAAATAAATAAATCTTGTTACGGTATGCCTTCAGAGATTTTTTATCTATTAAAATGATTGTGAAAAGACAGAGGGGCAGTCCCGTAATCTACTTATTCCACGAGAGACAATCAGAAATAAGAGTACTGATGAATAAAAACAGAAAAAAGACCGATTCCAAGACACACTAGTTCTCTTTAGTAGGTTTGAATGTAAAGCCTTCGATCTGCTATTAACTAACGGCTCTCTGGCTACCTGAAATTTAAAAATACTGGCCCCCACCTCATCCCACCTTTAAAATTTAAGAAACAAAAATTACGAAATTCCAAACGCGCTTTACGAGAAAACACCAAAATTTATAGCTGTGATTCACTGGGCCCCCACTCCGCTCTCCATGAAAATATTCGATCACCTATCTACCTGGGAAATTAGGAATAGTGGGTGGCATCTTTTATTTTAAGTTATTCGTCTTTATTAATAATTTCTGCCCTTGGAATATAATTGTTGGTAAGTGTTGTTTTTTAAAATATTTTTTATTTTAAAATAATTTAAAACATTAATTTTTTTATTTTAAAGCATGAAAAATATTTAAATTCTTACACAAGAAGATTCGGACAGCAAAAACAAATATAGGGTACTGGGATGCTGACATTTGTGCTTATCCCCTCATCGATCTTATCTCTTTCTCTTTCTCGCTTACAATTTGGATGTTTCTAATTATGTGGATCTCTAATTGGCTAAGAAGAGACTTTGCAAGATTTTTCAAAACGTTTAAGCGAATGCAGCAAGTCGGCAAGTTGTGCCTTGTGGGGACATGTGGGCAAAGGACATTACTTGCTCACCATATTACGTTGATCTTGCACCTCCATCCGTGTAGGAAGGTGATGCTGTCCACGTCTTGTGTAATGAGTTAAGATAGGGTTCGTCGCGTATATTTCTATAGGCTATGCTAATTATCTCCTTTCAATCCTTCTCGGATTCATGCTCTTGACAAATTTACATTTTGTGTTCGTTGAACCAATGATTTTTCTTCCTAGGAGGGAAATCGGTGTTTAAATTAGATTGGCCATGGCATGGAGATAATAGCATTCATTTGTTAGGGTTCTCATTTATGGGTTTAGGCGGACCTAACTCTAAGGAGGAGACTTAACTTGACAAATACCCAATCAGGACTTAGGAGGCCAATTTGGCTAGGTGATGGGCAAAGTGCAAAAAGCCATACGTATTCGAATTGAGTAAGTTTGTCAAGATCAATCACGACAGGATGCTAAATTGTGCAGTCAAGATCAGCCAAATAAATTCATAATGTGATTAGGAGAGGATGGTTGTTGAAGCAATCTGACATGAAGTTTTTTTTTATTTTTATTAACATGGATGTTCGGATAAGCTTGTATGTATTTTGACTAATCTCATATATCTTAAAATTAATAATTATATAAACCCTAATTCTGAAAACTCAAATTCTTACCGGTTAAAACAATCTTTACCTTTAAGTTCTTGCATGGGACAATGGTGGTCTCGAAATAAGTTGGGTTTAGATTACCTGCACAAGGACTCAGCCCATATTACAGCAAATATTCACTGACAGGGCCGAGCTACCTGCCAGACCAAGTGAAAGGGCGAACTGAGTCTTGTCTGCCGCATAAGGCCCAGGCAACCTAGGCCTAGGTTTTTTATACTCTAGCTTAGCTGCAGAAGCTACGGCGAAAAGTTTCACCCATGCGACATTTCTTTTTAACCTCGAGCCAAAGGGCACTAATTTAATGAGAGATTTTGGTGAATTGAAGTTTCTTTAAGCTACATGAGTGTTCTGTTCATGAAAGGTTGAGGATTATTGGAAACCATGCATTCTGATCATTTCAACATGAATTAAAATGAATTTCAAAGTTAAAAAAATCATTCTCTTCTATCAGCCGCATGTACTGGAAATCCATTTTTATAGCTTATGAACTTGTAGATTGTTTTTCTGGACAGAATCATTCATGATATACAATTGAATTTTAAATATTTAATTTGATTATTTGCGGTTAGATTTGATGTCTGGTGAGACTTGCTGGTGGATTGAATTTTGAAGTCCACATGTCCCAATCCAATTTGCAACATGATAATCTACTTTTTTTTGTTTTTTTCCCCAACAGTAGATCTTTTCATTGATGAGACTGAATTCAAAACCATGAAAAATTCAAAACCCAATTGCGAATCATAAAGAGACTGTCTGATATCATTTCCATTTTCTACCTTCTGTTTTTAAAGATTAAATTTGAAAATAGAAACAGAAAACTTGCTTTACTTTTCAAAAACCACCAACCAATTTTAAAAAATCTTCAAAACCAAACAAAATGGTTTTAAATTTTCTATACATTTCAAAGACGAAAACCCCAAGCATACCGAACCTCACCGGAATAATTGAAGAAACAATTTGAAATGCCCCAACCCCCCAACCACCACCGTCCAGCATGTGCATCGCATTAAAAGCATATTAATCTGGGAAGATAAACCTCTAACGAATGAAAAGATAGAGGTTGCTAATTGGCTACTGAAGCAACCCCACAGGATGCCAGGTGGTCTCCAACTTGCTCAAGCAATAGCTACAGATTTGGACTGAAAACAAGACCTGGGCAAAGGAATCTTTCGTGGGGTTTGGGTTTTTCGCTGGAATATTAGTTTGATGGAACTTCATGAAGCAGCCTTTTTGGATCATTGGTGAACTCATCGATCAACCAAAGCAAGCCTTTCTACGTAATGCTGATAAATATCTTCGTGGTTTGTGGATAGCTTTTGATTGCAACGCTTTTGGTGTTCTGGGGCTCCCTGCTTATTCGGCTGTTAGATATTTTAAGGTCTGTGATTACAGTCATGATCAATTATTGTCCTCGATTTATTATGAAAAACGAAAATATAAAAAGGGTATTTGGTATGGGGATCGGCTGTGACGAGAACCATGCATGTCCATAGAAGGTGCCAAGCAGAGGTCGATCGCCGAGATTGGCAAACCTTGTTTCTCACAGTCGTCAAAAGCCAGTTTTACCGGACCGGTTTATATGTTAATTTAATTTAATTTTTTTTTAATACAATCTCAAATACGTATTGATTGATCATTAGAAATTAATAAATTTTAATTGATATTGTTAAAAAGAAACTTTAAAAACACACAAAGATCATAAAATAAGCAAAACTCATAAATCTCACATTAAAATACAAATTAATGAATCACAATTTAATTTTTTTTCCCTTGTAGTCTAAAGCGTCACTTTTCATTTTTTTTTTTAAGTTTAACGTGAGTGTCCGGACCAGCTTGTATATATCTTGATTAATCCCACGGATCCTGAAGTTAACGACCATGTAAGCCTCCAATGACCATCATATGAGCAAGCATAAGACTTGATCTCAGACTACAGAAAAAATAAATTTTTTAATCCCAAACTATTACCACCGAAAACACCATCCCTTTTCATTCTTTCTATATAAATATCATGCAAAGTAACTCAAAAGTCAAAGTGATATTGCCGTTTCCTCTTTAATATCAGTACTTTATTCGGAAGCAGTCCCTTTTCATTTCGAAAGCCTCATTCAATTATCTATACACAGACAGAATCCAGTACACTCAAAACCAGCACAGAAAAACCATTACCGCCTATAAATAGAACTTCCGATTAGGCCTTTTTCGTTATCAACATTTTGAGGCCAGCATTTCTCTTAGAGCTGTATATGAAAATCAATTACGAGTAAGAGAAGAAAACAGATTATCAAGCTTACTAGAATTATGGAAGGAATGAGTGTGGAGAACATGCACAAGATAGTGGTGGCAGTGGATGAGAGTGAGGAGAGCATGCATGCTCTTTCATGGTGTCTCAGCAACCTTATTTCTCACAACTCCACCGCCACGTTAGTCCTCCTCTATGTTAAGCCCCCGCCAGCCATGTACTCTTCCTTTGACGTTGCAGGTTTCTAATAATTTCTTGCTCTTTTTTAGAGCTTTACTTCCTTGTTTAACTAGAATCTATAGTAATCTCTGAAGAAAAATATTTGATTGTAGTGCAAATGTTCTCGACTGATGTGATTACTGCTGTGGAAAAATATGGAACCGACTTGGTGAACTCAGTTATGCAACGAGCAGAAACCGTCTACAGGAACTTCAACAAAATAGTAAACCAATTAAACTCTCTCCTTTCGCGCGTTTGATCTGTTTTCTAGCTTTCTTCCCTTTATGTCTGCTTATATAACGACGGAAGCTCTGCGCAGGTAAACGTGGAGAGAGTTATTGGGAGTGGAGAGGCAAAGGATGTGATCTGTAATACAGTAGAGAAACTTAAACCTGACACTTTGGTCATGGGAAGCCACGGCTATGGTTTCTTGAGAAAGTAATGAGTGACTTTCACTGGCTTATTAAATTGTTTTAACTAAATCACAAAGATAATTCATCTGCTATGGACACAAGGATCTTATTCTCTAATTCATTGTTACAGGGCTCTCCTCGGAAGTGTGAGTGAACATTGTGCCAAGCGTGTCAAGTGTCCGGTTGTTATCGTGAAGCATCCTCATGACAAATGAATACGTTTCCCGTCCAACTCTTTCCTAAAGCATATATGATGAAGGATTCTGGCTTTCTTCCGGCAACCCTCAAATAGTACATATGTTACCACCAAGAAGGGGAAGAAGGCTTGTAGAAATGATAAATCTACATTACATGTCGACCTTGTGTTCGCTTGCATCATTTCATGTAATCACCATGTGTTCGCTTGCATCATTCATGTAGTCACGAGTTTGAAATATATTGGACCGGCCGGTTTAGCTTATGAGGTCCTTTTTACAATTTATTTTTAATGATATTGCCTTTCCTACATGGCTAACCTTATCTTATGTGTCGTGTCAAATGTTTTGCAAGTTAAGTCAACTTTATAATATTTTTTTAATTTATTTTTTATTATTTTATTTTTTATCATGTTATCAAATTAATCAAGGTTTATCTCAATTATCAAAATTTCTCTTATTTTTTTAAAAATATAATTGTCTTTTGAATTATTATTTTTATTGAAAAAAGCTTGGTCAGACCCGCAATGTCACATAGACCACCAATCTAGTTTTATCTATTTATTTTATAAGGAAGATTCTTCTATCTACCTATTTAACCAAACCAGTAAGTGGTTTTTTATTTTGTAGACTTCTATTTTTCCTATTGATAATGAACAGTGTATATATTGAAATATTTTGTTACTTTTTTTATTTAAGTTATAGTATATACTATTTATAAGCCCACACTAAGTTGTGCGTTGAATTTTTTTTTTTTAATGTAACAAAAATATTCATGTTGGAGATAACTATTTGACACTATTATTAAACTTGACTTTACAAGTCAACCTTGAAACTTTCCAACCCGATATCTTACATTGCCTAGATTTAAAATTAAATCATATGAGAGTTGTCTCTACAGAACCCAATTAATTTGACCTATTTAAAAAAAAACTTGGACAACCAAAAAGAAAAAAATTAAAAAAAAATGATGAGATTAAATGAAAAAAAAATCATTGTCTAGTCCACACATTCCCATCTAAATGCCGTTGGTTTTTCTTGAGGAAAGGAGTGCAATAAAGTGGTTTGAGCCTTGAATCATGTTGAAGAAGTACATTGAAATATAGAAAATGTGTTTCAATTTGTTTTTAAGATTTTAGACTAATAAAATGTGTTCTAAGTTTGGTAATTAGATTATGGAGATGTTTTATAATGCATTTTTTATGTTTTTAGATGAAAATAAGTAGAAAAAATAATTTTCTTCTGTAAGAAACTTGGCTCTTAATTCCCCAATCATTGGAGGCAGCCGAAAATCATTATAAGCCTGACCTTTCAAGCATTGTTTATATGATTAGATGACATGTCATTCATTAATTTATTTTTTTAATCAGGTGCATAAACATGACCTTTCAAGCATAGGCATACCTTGTTGTTTTTTTAAAAAACAAAATCAGAGTTGGAGGCCTAGCCTTCAAGGACTAGGTGTGCCTAATCTTTTATTAAAATGTTAGGCACACGGGCTGACTATCTAAGCACAGGCACATGCCTAGCCCATTCTTTAAAGCCCAGGCATGGCTAGGCTTGATTTTCTTGATCTTTTCTTGGTCTTTTAATTATTTTATTTTATGTTATAAAATAGCTTTTTTAAAAAAAAGTTAAATTGATATTTTAAGAATCACACAATTATACCATATTTTTCAAATAGCATTGCAACTTTGTTATGGTAATGTTAGTAATTATTTTATTAATAATTATATATGAACCTAATATATTGTTGTAAAAATTTCTCATGAATATTCAATGAGAATAAATATTTTTTTATAAATAATTTTTTAATTATAAAACTCTTATACAATTCTCTCAAATTAATTTTTTATTTTATTTTCACACACAATCACATAAAAAATATCAATATAATTTTCTGCTTTTTATTAAAACTTGTTTTTCAAGTCAAGATAAGCTTTTATTAAAAAAAATCAGGAGGAAAATGCAAAAAAAAAAAAAACCCCTAAACATTAGTTAATTTTTAAAAAAATTAAGGTTAATTGATTCATTTTATTGTGATTTAAATTTTAAACAATGAAAAGTTGTAGTCCTTATACACTAGTTTAATATTTTTGTTACTTCTGAGAATAAATTAACTATTTTACTATAAAAAAATATTAAAAAAAAAACTATTATCCCCGGCCAGTAGCAAGGCTAATTGTTTTTGTTGATAAGGAAAAAATCATTATTTTACCATTACAATCTACAATGCAAATAAATACAGAGCTACAGTATTTTACACTGTTTAAAACCACCATTCCGTTTTAGTTTTTTCTTTATTATCTTAATAAGCTGAATAACATATGGGCTCACAGTGGGTCGAAAGAGTCCAGCAGAAGGCCGAAGGAATTTATTGGAGCGATGTAATCTTCTTCTGGTCCTTCAACTGCTTTAATTTGTCTCTTTTTCTCATCTTTTCTTTTCTTTATTACAATTAATTAGTCCTATTTTTTATTGTTTAATTTATTTCTTTTCCCCAACTTCTCCCACCGTACGTATTGCAAAACACAGAAATTTGGTTGTTGACTAGTCACCGGTCATGACTATGACATTGGTTAATATTATTCTATATCAGTTTTGTCACTCTCCCTTTATTTCCTCCTCTCCCTAAATTGAATCCATCGGTTTACGTATACTAATAAACAGAAACCACTGAAAGGGCTTCTCCTAACCGAAGGGTTGGTGAAAGAAAACAACATGTTCAACCAATTCAATAACAGACAAAGCATCATCTATCCATCTCCCTCTCCCTGTGATTGGCGTTGAAGGCTTTCTCTGCATCATCTATCCATCTCCCTCTCCCTGTGATTGGCGTTGAAGGCTTTCTCTGCATCATCTATCCATCTCCCTCCCCCTGTGATTGGCGTTGAAGGCTTTCTCTCGGCACTCAAAACACTCATGTATAATTCTCAGCCAAATGTCCTTACCTGGTGTTATGTATGTGCACAGTGCCTTACTGGCTCTGGTGTGTTTTCTTGGATCGAAATATGGGAGGCTTGTACAGTGTTACGGCGATTATCATATGGAAAAGAAGGAAAGAAAGAAAGGAATTGAAAAAAAAACAAGTAATGTTGATGTTTAGTTAAGCAAAAATTCTTAATTCTTAATTAATTAACAAGACGATATAAATTTATTTTGCGTTAATAGACACAAACATGCACATCTCATCATCCCTTCTTTGCGTTTCAACAAGTGACATTAAAATACTAATTAACAGCACAAATCTCAAATTAATGATATATAGAACCTAAATTTATTAAATTAGCCCTTCTTTCACTAGAAGAAGATCAACCCTTCAAAACAACCAGCGAGGGATCTTTTTCTCTACCCTTTTCTCATTGATAGTGCCCAAGCTAGGCTTCCACGTCCCTTTACCTGAAAGCTGCCTACTCAAATATTCAGGCCTACTCTCAAAAATCTCTGTTAGCTCAGAATCATATTTCTGATCCGCAGCTGGCTTCTCCTCTACATAACATTCCTTCTTTCGCATAACAAGCTTTTGTTCCTCTCCAACTCCAGCAGGGCACATCATAGCAAATAAAGGGAGAAACCTCGATGATGATAAAGAAGACCGTGATCTTAAAACCGAGTTCGCACTCAAAAGAACACGTCTCGCTTCTTCTGATGATAATGACGCTGGTTTCCCTGGCTTCATAGGCAGCATTAGGTACAACTTCATTTCTAGCTTCTTGTCAGCAGGCAGTGGTGGTGGCCTCTTTTCAGTCAAATATGAGTGAAACTCGACCACAACTTGTTGTGGGTATTCTAGCATCAGCTCAGCCACCGTTAGCGGTTTATCAAACTCACAAACCCTACCATCCGATAGAATCACTCTCCCAGCCGAATTTGATGAATTGTGGTATGTGATGCAGTTTCCCATTTCAGAAAAAAGAAGAAAAACTTCATGCAAATCAATTAGCTAGCTAGGAAGGGTTAGTTTTGAGGGATTTTATAGAGGTGCGTATGGGGGATGTGAGAGGTGTTTGTTAAACCGCTTCATCTCGTGACGGATGCAGGGGTGGGCTCGCTAGCAAACAAAAGATTAGGTCTAGGTGGTGTTCGAGGTCTGTTTAGTCCAAATTGTTTGACCTGAGCACGTATGTTAGGCTCGATCCAATCCTGGTGGATTTTATTGGACGTCGACCTGTCTGTGGGGTCACGTTAAAGGTTTTTGTACCAAACGGGTAGAGGAAGTCAAAGGAACGGTTCAACTATAACTACATTAACTAATGTCTTTGAATTTAGATGATGTTACTACTTCCTAGATATGTATACAGTGCTACGTTTTAGATCAAGTAAAAAGAAATGTCCACGTAATGATAGTGTTTCTGAATGAGTAAGAACAATCTTTAACCGAATTATTCGTTCGAAAGAATTTAATAAGATATGTTAATTTAATAATATAATTATATATATATATATATATATAAATTACAATTTAATAAGTTATTTTAATTTAATAATATGATTATAAAAAATATAAAAATAATTTTTTATAGTATCATGTAAAGATACTCTATAAATATATTTAAAATATCTAGACAGTCTAATAAAGTAAGAACTGAATGAAGACAGAATAACTTCATAAATAAAAAAAATAAAAATTTTTTGAAACTCAACAAATAAAAAGCTGAATGATGAACTAAAAAAAATCAATTTTAAAAAAGAGCAAACAATCCTGACTTAAGTCAACATGTCAAATTCACGGACCGGTCATGAGATTATGATAATCTCATACAAAAGATCTTGAATAAAACAATAGATGTCAACTCTCAAGTAAATTAAATAATAAAAGGTGAAAATAAAAAAAAAATCACAAACAACCTAAGTCAACTTCGGTTAACTCAACTAACCCGAGATCCAGAACATGAGATTGAGATAACTCTATAAAAAAAATAATGAAGCTTAAGGTCCAATAATCTAATGTCGAATGATGAAATTAAAAAAAATCAATTTAAAAAAGAGATCTGAAAAAATAATTGAAGTCAAATCGGACAAATCTTTGAAACCTGTTACCCGGATCAGGAGACTGAAATTACCCCATGGAATAAAAACAAGGAAAAATTGCCAATCATCCAAATACCGAGGGATGAAATTGAAAAATAAAATCAATCAAGAAAATAATTATAAAATAGCAATAAAAAAATAATGACCAAATCTGGTATAAAAACTAAATAAAATAAAACAATGAGAGATGAAATTGAAAAATAAAACAATTCAAGAAAAGATAAAAAAAAAATAGCAATCAAAAGAATAAGAATCAAATTGGATACAAATATTAAACGAAATCAAATGTTAAGAGACAAAATTGAAAAATAAAATCAACTTAAAAAAGCATTAAAAGCAAAACAACTAACAATAAAATAATAAAGATCAAATTGGATACAAATACTGACAGGACACATTTAATTTTTGAAAGGACACGTACGAAACATGAGACGAGGAGACAGAAAAGGAAAAGGATAGGAAAAATAATCCATCAGAATCACACCGTTGGTCATTTGCCGACACACGCCTTACCACCTGGAAGAGCTTGGTGTGCCGCTCTCAACACCATTGCAAAAGCTGATATTTGGTTGTGAAGAGACGCCTCACGCGCCATCTAAAAACGGTAATGACTCTCTACACGTTGGCAAGTGTGTTGTTGTATTCGCCAACCACTTTTGACTTTTTAATTATTTTTATAGTTATTAAAATACTAAATCGCCCCTTAGTTAACTTGATTACTAGTAAAAAAAACCTTAATGAAAAAAAAAACCTTAAATGATAACTTTAAAAATTTTACTTTTAAGAAAAATTTAATCATTTTAATGTATTTTTAAAAATAGTAAAAAACCATTTATGTTTACAATCAATCTAATAATAATTAACAGATCTTTAAAAAAACTCATACACCGTATTAATCCATTATATTTTAAATATGTATATACCATGAAACACTAAACTTTTTTAATTTTAGTTATATTGTGATAACGTAACGGTAGAGTAAAAATTGGATGGTCCATGCCATCTAGAAGTCACGGCCTCAAGGGTTTATAAAATATGGCACGGGCATGCATGCAATAGAATCGAATACAATATGGTTGTTAAAAAAAATAGGGAATTGAATACATGAGAATTTAACTATGTGCTCCATCATGTAAAGTTACAGTCTACAACATAACAAATTTTTGGAATATTTAAAATTTAATTTAATTTTAATAATTAAATCAGTTTTTTTAGTATGGAATTCTTTTAATAGTATTGATTTGAATTCTAGATAGAATATAATTACTAAAAAATAACTAAAAGCAAATAAGATGAAACCCTTTAATTTGCTACAGTAATTCTCTTGACATTAAAAATAATATTTCAAAAATACCCTTTACAACACAAACCCTATTTCTTTCAAAAACTCTCAACTGCCTCTTTCCTTTTTTTTTCTAACCCCACCTTCTCAAAGTTATCAATGCTTGTGATGTGATTTTTATCCTGCAAATACTGTACTGTATAATTTTAAGAATGCGGTGAAAATTACATTTTATAAAAATTTAAATATTTTTTTATTAATTTTTTTTTTATATTTTGGATCGTTTTAATACATTAATTTTAAAAATAATATTTAAAAAATAAAAAAAAATTATTTTGATACATTTCAACTTAAAAAATACTTTGAAAAATAATCACAATTACAATCTCAAACAAACACGGAGATGCACAAATATAATGTAACAATTGGTTTGCTTGAAATCTGCATGCTCTACTCCTTTGGGTTTACTTGAAATCTTGGATTTTCATTGATGTGAAATATTTATGCAATTAATTATACTTGCTTTAGGAACTTGATGTTAGGTCCATTGCTTTATTTGTCAAAGCCCTTTCAATTTTCCGAGTCCACAAAATAATCTATAAATAGCTGCTATGTTATTGTTTCTGTACCAAATTTATTTTCGAATTAATATATATATATTTTTAATAAAAATAAAGGATATGTAGTGTTTGTTTTATATTATTATAAACATCCTATCATGCGTTAGCAAATAGCAAGCATCCATAATAGACGAGAAATTAAAGGCTCGATGAACTTAATTCGGATACTTGTAAGGGTTTTGCTATGATCAACTCATAAAATATATATATATATATATATATATATATATATATATATATATATATATATTTTTTTATGAAAGAAGAAACTCGTATGCAATTTCTTTCTTAACCGAAGAAAAAATAGAGCATTAAATTTCCTTGATAAGGCGGTTTGGTCTTGACTTGTGACTTGTGAGCGCCAACAAAACAACGTTCCGTTTCCATTTCCATTTCCAGCTACAGTTAGGTCCTCGATGGTCTTTCGCGGAAGCTGTTTCGGCCACTGGCTCCACACTCTTAGTTCGGTCTTTAGCCCATTTCATACCGGGCTGGACTCTCGAGCATTTCAGTTTTAGCCATAGCCAATGTGTCTGGTTGTCCACTTATCGCTGAACCATCTCCGAAAATCGGGCCTCTTTGCCGACCATTTCTTCTCGTTTATTTATTTTCTCTAAGGTCATGGACATCGTAAAACTAATTTATGTATAAATTGAAATTAAATTATTTTTTCACATGATTTTAAGGATGTAAAGTTTTGTATTGATTTGATATGTTTAAAGAAATAAATTTCTCTAATATTGATGAATTCAAGCAAGTGAATAAATATTTTTTATCATCAGATTTATTCTTAGAGTTTGCCGGCAACTTATAAACTCATTGTTTTGCACTTCTTTCTCGAAGAAAAATCCTTAAAATCATTTTCTATTCGCAAAACACATCTCGACCTCATTCTATTCCGATTCATGCTTAGACAACAAGTAGTTTTATAATTTTACATTTGGATTGAAGGGATTTGGAAAAGTCTACCCTTAACAGTGACACGAACTTCTCTCGAGTGACTTCATAACCTATAACCGATGATCCACTTTATCGTCCTCGTTTTTTTTCTTTCGTTTATTTTGTTTTGAAAAAATAGTATATGAGAAATTTTGGTATTGTGCTATTCTCAAATTAAAAAGCATTATTGATAGGTCATGATTTCTACAAGTCAATCCTCTTTAAAAGCCAACATATGAAAATTATAATCCAAGATGAAATTATGTTTTTTTTTTTGCATCCAACTCTAAGTTGGGTAGGAGCATGAGTGCGTCAAATTCCATATTGAGAAAGGGCATATCCGCGCCCAACTCCATGTTGGACCTAGACGCGTCCGCGCCCAACCCTACGTTGGGCCTAGACATGTCAATGCCGAACCCCATGTTGGGTTAGGGACGTGACCACACCCAGCTTCATGTTGGGCTATGGCACGACCACCCCTAACCATTATTGGGTATAGTCACAAGTTGGACCCGACTCCTCCTAGGCTCGGGGTGTGAGTTGAACCCAATGTCTCTCAGGTTGAGTACGCGACTGAAGGGTCACTCTACATTGAGCCTCCTATACCCTGAGTCTGAGTTAATAATTATGATGCCCATCATAATTCTATTAAATACGAACAAGCAGTTCATGATTACATTAATTAGAAGCAATGATACGAGCAATAAGATAATAATATCTTACTTATACGAGATTATTTTTCTACCCCTCCTACGTTGCATGAGGCAGTTCAAATCAAGTAACATAAAAGAAAATATGAATATATAGAAGAAAGACAGATATACTCAGTGACATAAACATATTTTGAGCTTCTTCCCCCCACACATCTACATCTTCTTCCCTAACTTTTTCCCTACTTTCATAAAAGTTTATAAATATCTTCATTAATATCATTTTTTACACAAATATTTTTAGTACTGACTTGATCTTCGGAAGGTCCCCCATCGACACCCCCAAGAGATTTTGTGCAGACATTTATTCCAGAAGAATTCCGTACCCCAGAAAAAGATTTGTCAAAGGAGAAGTCAGTGTGGTCTTAAAGTGGGGATCATATAATTCACCATAAATGTTGTATAAGAATTTCTAGAAATAATTCATCCCAAAATATTCCTGTAATTTTTGCAACCTTATCAATTATAATTCATGGAATTAAATTACATCAAACTATTAATTTGAGATAAATAGTTATTATTTTCTGATAAACTCTTGTAACTAAATCATAATAGAATCTATTTTTGTCATCATTATCATCATTCATCTATTTTAGTTTTTTCCCGAGAACGGTATCCCTTACTTTATTTTGATGGATAAATCTAAAATTCGGGGCAACGACCAAATGGATAATATAAAACAATAGGATTACTCTGGTGTCAATGAAAAGATAAATGAAATATGATGGTGATTTGATGGTGATATAACCGCTTATCTATCATCTATTTAGACCCCACGTTCATGTTACTACAAATTAAGCACCTTCCTCCTTTCTCAACTTCTCTGGAGTGTTTTCCAACGCCTTTAATGATTCCGTTTGGTACATCATCTGGTACAGCTTGGCTTTGTTATTGCCCTAGCACCTCATCATCGTCCTAACCACCGTTGCCTCCCTCTCTCTTTCTCCAGCTGTGGGCGAGTTTCAAAGGGTTTTATTTAAAAATATATTCAAATATTTTATTTTTATACACTTATTTTCGATATCAATACTTTAAAAAATACTCCTGCACCGAAAAAATAAACAGTGCCCAGCACCTGCTTGGTAATCTTAACATGTGTAAAAATCTGAAAGTTTTGCTGTTTCTCATGAGAAAATCTGGAGTTTTTCTTAACCTCTAGACAGACGACTTCGATCGTAAGCGCCACGTTGGATCATATAATACAAGAAGGCACGCATCATTCTGGACGAAGGTGGGTTCCGTGGGGGGCAAAGGGGTTGGTTACAAGCAAATTGTCAAAGGTTTATATAAAGGGTCCGGCTGCTCTTTAATACTCTTGTAGGTTGGTTATAAAGAGAGACGATGAAACATGAACGTTTTGGATGAAGATGTCTCCAAGAAAGGTCCACATGATGCGCTGTACTTGATGGGTTGTGAGCTGGGTAGCAAATCCTCCCCCGTCTTAATTAATTAGCATTATAATAATAATAATAATAATAATAATAATAATAATTGCGACTGAATCATGTTCCTTCCGTAATTTAGATAGCTCATATTATCGAGTTGTCCTCGAGGAGACAGTTTTACAGATTGATGAGCTGCTTTATGAAGTTTTACTTCATTTTTGCTGGTTTTTCCTTGATTTCCCTCGTCCTTCTTATAAGTCAAATGGAATTTAAAAAGAAAAAAGGAAAAGGAATGAGATTATGAATGACTGGATGTAGTTAGTGTAGTTGGAACAGGGAATATGAGATAATCTGAGAACAGAGGCTACACTGTGCTAGAAATAACAAGGGGAGAAGGAAGGAAGGAAGCGAAGCATGGTGGAAATAAATCTCTTTCATACAATATTAGAGAGAAAATCCCAGTGGACTTGTATTTAGACTTATAATATTTAACATATATAAAGATACTAGTATAAGAGTAAATTAAGAGACTCAAAGGATGCTCAAGAACTAAAAAAAGCACTTTAACTTAAAAATTAATTTCCACACTCCCTTTAATTTTAATTTTGAAAGCATCCAAACTCTTGAAATTTAAAATATTTTGAAGAATCATCTTATCATCTCTTGTTTATGATCATAACTTTCAATATTTTTTTTTTTTTTTTATCGTCGCATTGTTGCCATAATTTTCTAGATCTTCCATTTTTATCTTGGTAAGATTTCTCTTGCATCTTTGTCTTAGCAACTTTCTCGTTATAGCTAGGTAATGACATCTCATTAATTGTCATTTCTTTAATCATTGTCCATACTCCATAGATGACAAGGATAGATCTTTCACGCATTGCTTAAGAAAGGAAGATTAAAGATATGACAATGAGCTTAAAACATGATTAAAGATTTCTTAAGCAATTGTGTAAAAGATCTATCATCTCATTTTCATCTCGTTATAGGAAGATCTCTTTTTTCAAAGATTTTACTAGTTTATTTTCCATCATGGCTCTTTAGTCATTATCCATCTTCTTTTTAGGAAGATCTCTTTTTTCTCTTTTCATATTTGATTTTTTTTGTACCACACTTTCTCTTGTGCAAAGAGTTGTTAGCTTACACTAAGCCTTTCTTAAGCATTTTTTATTATTTTCTTGTTGGGATCTATCATCTTGCATCTTTAGAATACCTGAATTAAACAGCGGTCAAAAACTCATGAAAAACAAAGTTATATAGAATACCTGAATTCAATAATGGAAATCCTAAACTAAATTAATTATATATATATATATATATATGGATTAAATAATAAACTTTATTCTACCAAAAGCTAACAAATACGAAAAGAAAGGGAAAGCAGTAAAAAAAAAAAAAAGACAAAACTTCTGCTACACAGCTTGAATAAGAGGTGAGAAAAAAAACCAAAAAATCAATTAAACTGAAAAAACTAGAAAAAAATAATCGAAAAAACTAAACTATGAAAAAAACCCGATTAAACCGATTAGAATTTTGAAAAAACTGACCGGTTCGGTTTTGATTTTACAAGCCTGAAACTGAAAAAACTGAACCGAACCGAACCCAAACCGAAAAAACCGAGCCAAACCGGAAAAAAACCGAACCAAACTGAAAAACCGATCCAAACCGAAAAAAACCAAGCCAAACCGGTTTGAACCAGTTTCGGTTTGGTTTCGAAATTTTTTTAAAAAAATTAATTTAATTATTTTTTTAATAAAAATCAAATCAAACTAAAATAATCAACGTGAATATTGTTTGCTAGATTCAGCATTCCCAATAATGCAATAACAGAAACAGACCACAAAGAAATGGGCACTGGCACGTTTTTTTATTTTATTTTATTTATATAACCACCCAATCCACAGCATTCTTCCAAACTCCAAATAAGCATGGTGCTATATTAAAGATAACATTTTTTAAACGAAGTCGTTTTCTAGATACCTTTGTCGATAACCCCAACCGCCCAACTGAACCTATCGGTTGCTTTCATGGAGAAAATTGAAAAATCAGATTGATGATTTGAGATTTATAAATAAAATAATGCAGTATTGTCGAGGCACTGCTCAAACGTGAAATAGATTCTCAGTGGATGATCATGGTTTCAAAAATCAGCTATGGAAATCTGTGCTTAGATTTTCTCAGATCTCCAAGCTCTCATCTCTGTTGAATATCCCATCGTCATTTAATTAGTTGAAAAGAGATTTTCCTTGGTGAGCCAAGCTAGCTGAATACATAGAACTAGTCATGGGTGGGATAATTTTCTTGGCAAAAAAAAAAAATGCAAGTTTTTGAAATGTATATTTTTTAAAATTTAAATATAAATCAAAAGTATATGTATGCATTTAATTAAATACATAAGAAATTATTTGTTCTAATAAATATGAAAAACAAAATGTTAACATGTTTATTCAACTCGCCTCGCTGCAGGTCGAATAATTTTTTTTCTAACTTAAAACAATTAATGTGTAGGTGTTATTAATGAGTTTTTTTATATTGAGTAAAAAATATAACCGTGAATCAAAATATCAATGCTTACATATAATAAAATATAATAAAGATCATATGCGTTAATGAAACATGAAAGATCTCAAGCTAATTTTTTAACGTAGCAGAAGAATGGAATAATATTGTAATTGCTATAGTGAAATACCATTTACTTAATCTTTATATAATAATTTTTCAAAAAAAATATAAATTACAAAAGAATAAAGATAAGAATAGAAAGAACGGTATAAATAGATCAAGTGTAGAATGATAAATATTTAAAGTGTAAGAAATAAAAAATAATATTTTTTTCCAAACCAAAATTTAAATAAAAAAAGGAAACACTAAAAAAAATGCAAAAAATAAAGATTAAAAAAGTGATAAATAAACTAAGTATAAAATAATAAAAATATCAACTATAACAAAAATATAATAAAAATTAATTTTTTATTAAAATTTTATATTTTTGTCACCGCTACTATAAGAAATTGATAAAATTTATAATTATGTGATTTTTTAATGAAAACAATATGTATAATAATTTTAAGTTTCATATTTAATTAGTTTTAGGTTTTTTGGATGAAAAAGTTGTTTTAGTTCTTATGTGATTGGTTGGTTTAAAAGGGAACAATTTAAATTATTTCGTATCTAAGAAAATAAAGAAAGTGCAATGTTTTTTATTCCAACTGGCAATGCAATAATTTGAGTTTCACCGTCCAGTAAGGGTTAAGCTGATTAGTTCCTGAGTTCTCTTCCAAGCGAAGCTATAGCTGCCAGCAACCTGCAACTGACCGACCAAGTTGAACATCGTGACAGCCCTCTGATTATTAATTGCCCTGCTCTAGATGTCAATACGGTGTGTGCGCGTTTATGTAGTCTTTGCAAGGGTGATTTCTGCTCAAGAAATATCAATTTGATTTATTCGAATCTTTTCCTATGATTTTGACAATTTTATAATTTTTAAAATAATTTTTATTTGAAAATATATTTAAAAAAATTAAAAAATTTATTTTTAATATTAGAAATTCAAAACAATTTAAAAACATTAAAAATTTTAATTTATATATATAAAAAAAGACATAATTGGACCACACTCCCATGTATAGCATTAAACGTCAATTGGATGATCCAACTCCCACCTGATCAGCTCATTCCAATGATGTCCATATTTTGGACCTGAAATTCATGGATTCCGAACCACCAATACAAACAAGCCACGTGTAATCTTACACAAAATACCCCACTCCAAGCTTCAAAATGGCAGGTAAATTCACTTATGATTTGTGTTTGCAACCACCTTGTACTGTCCGGCGCACCACAAAAAAAGAAATAAATTAAAAGCCTCACTTATTCTTTAAAACAGTTAAAGTACTCTTATCGTCGAAGTTGTTCTCCTACGTCATCACTCCCATTCCTATCACGAACTTGTAATTCACCTCAGCTATATATACTCTACACATTCACTTCCCTTGCTCTCCATCCCCATTGAAAAACGTTTCCATATCTCTCCAAAGTGGATTACACCGCCATGCCCACATCCTTCATAATTACTCTCTCGGTTCTTTTCTTGGGTGTTTCTTTGCAAACCAGCAAAGCCCTGGACCCTTTTGCTTGCGACCCAAAAGATGGAACCACGAGAGATTTGCCGTTTTGCCAAGTGAAGTTGCCAATACAAACGAGAGTTAATGACCTTATTGGAAGAATGACATTGCAGGAGAAGGTTGGGTTGCTAGTGAACAATGCTGCGGCAGTTCCACGGCTGGGGATTAAAGGGTATGAGTGGTGGTCTGAGGCTCTTCATGGAGTTTCCAATGTGGGTCCAGGGACCAAGTTTGGTGGAGCCTTCCCTGTGGCCACTAGCTTCCCTCAAGTCATCACTACCGCTGCTTCTTTCAATGCAACTTTGTGGGAGGCTATTGGACAGGTGAGATTTTTTAACCTTGATTAGATTTTATTAAATCATTAATTAGACTATATATATATATCAAAGTAAGACGGATACTTAAAGCCATAACAGGGATTCTATCCATAGAGAACCTTCTGTTTCTTTTTGTTTACCTTGTACATATGAGCTGAATAGAACAGTCAGTTTTGTTCCATATGGAAAGGCAGCCCTTATAGCATGCAAACCTCACCAAGATTTGCAACCATGCATAGCATGTGTCAGCTCTGCTATACAATTTGCTCGGGAGCCCATACAAATAATGCAGGGACGCGTCTTACATGAACCAATGTAAACAAACTGCTTTTATATGTGTCTCTCTCTGAGTGTGTGTGTGTTAGTTGAAAAAAAATAAAAACTCTCCACAAAATTCAATGATGTAGCCACCTCTCTTTATTGCATCTCGTCAATAGCTACTGTGCCGCATTAAAGATTAACAAAAGCAAAGATACTTTTTTTCCTTTTCTCTTTCTTTTTTTTATCGAACAAAAACAAAGATATATAATATTACCGTCTTTTAAAAAAGTAGTAACAAAAAATTATTAATTTTAATTATCTTCATTTTTGGATTCATTCTTTACCAAATGCGTATAATGTCAGGCAAGTTGCCCCCTTTTTTTTTTGAAGAAAAAAACCCGGCCAATATAGTACTGTCTAAATTTTATAAAATATAAAAACAAACCCGTTTACCATGCAGGTTGTGTCTGATGAAGCAAGAGCAATGTTCAATGGAGGGGTAGCTGGGCTCACCTATTGGAGTCCAAACGTGAACATATTCAGAGACCCGAGGTGGGGTCGTGGACAGGAGACTCCCGGTGAAGACCCGGTTGTAGTTGGTAAATATGCTGCAAGCTACGTCAGAGGTTTACAGGGAAGTGACGGTAACCGGCTAAAGGTCGCTGCTTGTTGTAAGCACTTCACGGCTTACGACCTCGATAACTGGAACGGGGTTGATCGGTTCCACTTTAACGCTGAGGTACAGTAAATTAATGTTTGATCTCTACGTGTATTTGCTGCTGCTATGCATCATGAGTCTTTACACGCGATATGATTGTTCGTCCATTTTCTTGACTTTAAAGCAGTGATTGTTTTCACGGTTGTACCGTGTTTTAAAAAAAATGTTTTTTTTTTAATTTATTATTCATTATTAAAAGAAGAAGTAGGAAATACCACCGAAGTATTGGGTAAGACATTGATTTACTGTAACAGTCGGTAGCAATAATGGAGAGGTGAGGATCAGCCTGGTTTGGCTGTAACATATGCAAAACTATAACGTGTATTAATTGGCTAAAATATAGTTTCGTCCATATTTTATCACACTACTTAATAGATCATTAATCATACACGGTACGGAAAAAATACCACCGGTAATTCTCACTGCTGATCACGTGCTATATGCTACCTTTCTTCATCTCACGTGGGGGAGGGGTTAATTATCAGGTAAGCAAGCAGGACATGGAGGATACATTTGATGTGCCATTCAGGATGTGTGTGAAGGAAGGCAAAGTAGCAAGTGTTATGTGCTCTTACAATCAGGTGAATGGAATCCCCACGTGTGCTGACCCAAATCTGCTAAAGAAAACTGTACGTGGTCAGTGGAGACTTGATGGGTATGATCAAATTCAAAATGCCATGCTGTTTAATCACATGATCATGTAATATACAATTAACTCTTGCAATCTATCTGCAATTACCATTCACAGGTACATTGTTTCAGACTGTGACTCCGTTGGAGTTTATTATGGGCAGCAACACTATACTTCAACCCCGGAGGAAGCAGCCTCGGATGCTATTAAAGCAGGCCAGTAGCCTTTGTTTCGTTACTCGAGTCCAATATGAACATGGAAATTAAAAAAAAAAAATTGTCAAAGAAAATATGTTGGGCTTACTGATTAAGCTCGGGCTTAGATTAACTAGTAGTAATGTGTAAACATTAGTGTTCTGATGATGAAAAAAAATAGTAACAAGTCAATGTTAATATCTTGCAGGTTTAGATTTGGACTGTGGACCATTCCTGGGTCAACACACGGAGGATGCTGTAAAAAAGGGCTTGCTGAATGAGGCTGAAATAAATAACGCATTGCTTAATACACTGACTGTCCAGATGAGGCTGGGGATGTTCGATGGTGAGCCATCATCACAGCTATATGGGAACCTAGGTCCGAACGATGTGTGCACCCCAGCTCACCAAGAGCTTGCCCTTGAAGCGGCCAGACAAGGCATTGTTCTTCTCAAGAATCATGGTCCTTCATTGCCTTTATCTACTCGCCGGCATCTCTCCGTTGCCATCGTTGGCCCTAATTCGAATGTCACTGCTACTATGATTGGCAATTATGCTGGTAAGCGTTATTGAGCCTGGTTGAGAGAATTATTTAGACCATCTACATACATCGATAATTAATACTTTTACTCATGGTGTATGACTAGGGTTGGCGTGTGGATACACAACACCCCTACAAGGGATACAGAGATATGCCCAGACAATTCACCGGCAAGGTTGTGCAGATGTTGCCTGTGTTAGTGACCAGCAATTCAGCGCAGCAATTGACGCAGCCCGGCAAGCGGATGCAACGGTTCTAGTAATGGGGCTTGACCAATCTATTGAGGCAGAATTTAGAGATAGGACTGGGCTTCTTCTACCTGGACGCCAACAAGAGCTCGTATCCAAGGTCGCCGCAGCCTCGAAGGGCCCGACTATATTGGTCTTAATGTCTGGTGGGCCTATTGATGTGTCTTTCGCTGAGAATGATCCAAAAATTGGGAGCATCGTATGGGCTGGCTATCCAGGCCAAGCTGGAGGAGCAGCCATTTCTGATGTCTTGTTTGGAATTACAAACCCAGGTTTGCTTTTAGTACAACTTCTGCGGATTTCATATTGGGTTCATTTCATCGGGAACGTAACAGAGAATTTTTTTTTATTTTTTATTTTTTTTCAGGAGGCAAGCTTCCTATGACATGGTACCCACAAGATTATATCACAAATCTGCCAATGACAAACATGGCCATGCGATCAAGCAAATCAAAGGGCTATCCTGGAAGAACCTATAGATTCTACAAAGGTAAAGTGGTGTACCCATTTGGTCATGGAATAAGCTACACAAATTTTGTTCATACCATAGCAAGTGCACCGACGATGGTTTCGGTACCCCTAGACGGCCACCGCCATGGCTCCGGAAATGCAACCATTTCAGGGAAGGCAATCAGAGTTACACATGCTAGATGTAATAGACTCTCTTTAGGAATGCAAGTAGATGTGAAAAACACTGGCTCCATGGATGGGACTCACACATTGCTAGTCTACTCTAGACCACCAGCAAGACATTGGGCTCCTCACAAACAGTTAGTGGCCTTCGAAAAAGTGCATGTTGCAGCAGGGACACAGCAAAGAGTGGGAATTAACATTCATGTTTGCAAATCCCTGAGTGTTGTCGACGGATCTGGAATTCGAAGAATTCCAATGGGAGAACATAGTCTTCATATTGGTGACGTTAAGCACTCGGTGTCCCTTCAAGCCTCAATTCTAGGGGTGGTCGAGTCTTAAAATGTCTTGTTTGCAGTAATTATCAGCAGTACGTGGCATATTCTTCTGCATGAAAATCGCAGGCTTATGGCAATATTTTATACATTATTGTTATCCGTTGATGACGGTCCATATTAAGGGACAACTGTAGTGGGATTTTTCTGAAAGAAATGAAGGTGTGGAAACAGAACATGCCTTTCTTTTCTTTTATTTCGAAGAATGACACAGATAATATCTGTTTTTTATGGTTGGGAGTTGTAAAGAAAAGAGGATACACCAATGTACCCTCACATTTTTTTTCATTTCTTTGGTTACCGTTAATTTAATGTCAGGTTTAAAAATATTTGAAAGTATGGTGGTAGTTGTTTTTTAAAGAGTTTTTTGTTTGAAAATGTATTAAAATAATATTTATTTATTTTTAAAAATAATTTTTAATATCAGCACATTAAAATAATTCAAAAATATTTAAAAAATCAAAACTTAGAAAAACACCATAAAATTTATGGGTTTCCGAATTATTAAAATGATATTTTGATAATAAATAGTAGTCTGAAGTAATTTCGTTGGGCGTCCAGCCTCGTGGAGTTTTCTATTTATGAATCAGGTGGCTCCTTGGGCCTCATGGACTTTTCTTCGATGTAGCTACCGACATTTTTTTTCTTCCTTCGTGATAAATAGTACTATAGTAGTCTGGAGAAACTTCTTCGGTTTTTTATCGACCCGACCTGCCCATGCAAGCCCCTAGTATTTTATTTTTTTTCAAAGGCGAGCTACTTTTGATCTGATACAACGACCAGGACTCTCTTTTTCCCTGGTGTACTGCTCAAAAAATAATCAGAGTGAGTCATTTCTATCAGATCCAGCAAGAACTAATCCACAACAAGGACCTAGAAAACTTCCAGACCAAGGGACTGGCCATTTTTATTTGACCATGCAGCGGTATGGTTAGATCAGGTATAAGTTGGAGTTTGTTTTTGCATTCAAAAAGAGTTTATGAGAATATTTTTAATTTCCTCTTTTGTTTTAAATTAAATTTTTTTATAATTTTAGATTGTTTTGATGAGGTGTATTAAAAATCAATTTTAAAATATAAAAAAATATTATTTTAATATATTTACAATTAAATATAATTTAAAATTATTAATAACTAGCATCCCATGTTGTTTTTCTAGCTAGGATGACAACATGTACAAAAACAAATAAATAAATTATGCATACGAAGGCAATCTATGATGTCATTTTTGCTTGTCGGGGTTGTTTGAGAATGTAAAAAATTAAAAATAGTTACTTTTTAAAGTTAATTTTGCTTGAAAATACATCAAAATAATTCAAAAACATAAAATTTTAATATTTTTTTCTAAATTTACCAAACCCTGTCTACAAGGCAATATCATACATGGCGAAGAACATGGGCTGTGCATTTATTAAACACAGGTGTCATTCTATACAAGTTGTGCATCAACCATTAAACAAAAGTTTTGATTTTTCGTGCACGCGGGAAAATCCCAGCATTCGCAAATTATTAATCAACATTTTCTAAAGGGGTAGAGCAGTGACAAGAGAGGAAAGAGTCAATTGTATGCATCCTAGCTGGGCTCTTCCTGTGGGATTTACATTCATGTTCCATGTGCCTCTCTGCCTTGTCCACACAACGACCACAATCTAATAACCGAGCCGAGCCTAGCATGTGCAAGCGACAGGAAGCAAA
>Ga0307510_10000745_pt1 | contig 33466 bp, 45 predicted proteins | sample 12_EM_MG_FD_207224 | JGI IMG/M metagenome (GOLD analysis project Ga0307510, IMG submission 207224) | Populus trichocarpa ectomycorrhiza microbial communities from riparian zone in the Pacific Northwest, United States - 12_EM | ecosystem: Host-associated > Plants > Roots > Unclassified | place... | reverse complement strand
CTAGCGAGGGAGTCAAGGTGGACTCGGAAGTCGAGGCTAGCGAGGGAGTCAAGGTGGACTCGGAAGTCGAGGCTAGCGAGGGAGTCAAGGTGGACTCGGAAGTCAAGGCTAGCGAGGGAGTCAAGGTGGACTCGGAAGTCAAGGCTAGCGAGGGAGTCAAGGTGGACTCGGAAGTCGAGGCTAGCGAGGGAGCCAAGGTGGGCTTGGAAGTCGAGGCTAGCGAGGGAGGCAAGGTGGACTCGGAAGTCGAGGCTAGCGAGGGAGGCAAGGTGGACCCGGAAGCCGAGATCCAGGTAGGCGAAGCGCTCGAGGACGGAGGGCTCGGGATTGGTCCACGGAAGGTGACCTCTTCATGGTTATCCAGCTCATCATGGATCATGTGTGGCGATGTGTCGCCACAGGAGTGACTGTATTTGACCACGGGCAGGCTGCCGCAGTTGCTGATCCTGGAGTACGAATGCATTGCGTCACTGCAGCACACGCGGGTCTCATCCAGCTCTGAGGTTTGGGTGAGGACACTGGAAAAGGTGAGGACACTGAAAAGCCCGTACGATCGGAAAAACCCTCAACAATCATCCGGTCCATTGTCCTGTAGTTCTAACAAACAAATCACGCGTGGCGGTAGTCAGAAAATGTACCAGTGCGGTCGGCCAACTCAGAGCCGAGTCCGGGGGATTATGCACACCAAATAGTCCAGGTCATGAAACTGGCCGCCAGCTGGGCAGGCTGAGGGCGATCTAGAAAGATGTGAGTATTTGTGCGGAGGCGCGCGGAGATGAACGCACCCTCTGTCAAAATATAAAACGTGCTGATCGAAGCCGTAGTCGCCAAATATCCGAGGAGCTTCGGACCTGGGTCACATCCATCTGTAAGAACACTGGACACGGACACAACCCTAACAGGAACGGACCGAAGATGTGCGGCCACGTGATTGGAAGGATATTTGTTGATGATGGCGAAGGCGCAGGGAATTATACGCGGAAGCAGTACAAGGGCCAAAATGGAGGAGGAAGATATCATCATACTGTGGCGAAGACGGAACGTCTACGCGGGGTGAGTTCGAGAGGTGGTCGGAGATCCGAGACGGGTTCGCGATCCCGAAGGGAAAGCGAAAGCGTGAAGCTTGCGTGAAGGGGGGAGCGATCGTAAGGAGCGGAAGGGGCGGTCTGAGGCGGCGGGCACACAAGCGAGCGGGGGACGAGCTGTTTAGTATTCTATTGCATCTGGGTTGCATATCTCTGGCTGGGCCAGGAAAGGGGGTTTATATACATGTACTCTCATGTAGTGAAAGGGGAAGTCGAGTCAATGCTGCTGGCGACAGGCCGCACGGCGTCGTAACAATAGGAGGCGATGAACTGAATGGTTTGTGGAGCGTCTGACGTTGCGCGCAAGGGCGCAGGGGCGAGGAACAGTGCCGCACAGCCCGATAATAATGTCGACAATCTGGAGAAAAGGTCCAACAAGGGGATACAGAGCGACTAAAGCGAAAAGAGTAAAGGAGAACATACGAAATGCGATCCTAAATACACTATAGCATTTCCAAAACGGCGAGGGGATCCCGAACCGAGCTTGACTAGCGGGGGCTGTGAGCGGCGCGAGGCTATGCGTGCCAGTGTGGAACAAGGGTGGAGGAGGAGGTTGGTTGAGGCCGAACGAAGTCAAACATCTTGTGCAGTGGTCGATTCCGAGGCTAGCGCCTAAGCTGGCCTTACAATAATGCTAATGCCAACACCGTAGTGGTCAATGGTCAAGTAAGCAATAATAGTTGCGTTTTCGCCCACCCACAGTCATGCACCCAAAAAGGAAACCTTTATTTGGTTGTTGTGACAACAGTGCATTCAGACTCAGATAATTCTATCTCTACTGGCGGCCCAGATAGAGATCCGACCATGAGATATAATCTAGCATTTTTCTTTCCAGACATGAGATTTTTGATGGATTCCATCACTAGATGCGATCGGCATCCCCCGCATAGCTACGACATCCAGTTCTGACACTGCATCGCGCACGATCCTGCGAAGCACCAGGAGCACTGGTACAATGATCTGCATAATCGAGATCATCGGGGCAGTTTGGAAAGTGACTAAACGTTCTACGTTCAAGATGGGTCCCTCCTGAGAAAGTGATTGAACGCCTCTCGCAGGTGAATATATACCTCGAGTCTCATGAGATTGTCATCTGTTCGCCATGTTCTTCAGACGAGACAAACTAAAGAGGCCTGTCCACTGAGCCCGTAGTGTGGCATTTGCCATATGGTGCATCGAACCATATCAAGATCTGTATACTATGGATCGGAACAATGTATAAATATGCATTCAAAAAACCCCTCTACATGGCCCAGGCTACGGAAAATTTGTGCGTTGACAATGGGAAAAAACGAGTACAAAGAGGAGGAGGGTATCGTATAGTTCGTAAGAGATAAATCGTTGTCGGGGTCATGATAAAATCTATTTCATCTTCTGTGGCGATGACATGACTCATGCCTTCCGTGGAGAACTAGATGGCGTGCTACGATCTAGAAGAGAGGATGGCCGATCCAGGCGAGCCCGTATCCTCTCGACTTGACGCTCCAGACTGTCGCGGGACGGGCTCACAGTCAGCGGTATCCCCATACTCCAAAATATCACTCACTTTAAAGATTTTTGCCTAAGTTCTGTGACCTCGCGTTCTGCCCGCCGCTTCTCCAGTTGCAGCTCGCTCTCCGACGTTTGCTAATATGCACATCAGTTCGTTGAAGACGCTGGACCTCATCCGTGAGAGCACTGACCATGTCGTCCATCTGCTGCCGCATGGCCCTGACCTTATCATCATATAAACGAACTTCCTCCTCCAGTTTCGCCCTCTGGCGATTGCTCTCTATTAGTTGAGCAGAGACATCTCTATCCCTCGAAATAGAGGTACGGCGATGCTCCTTCGTCACCTGGCTCAGTTGATTTGTGAGTTCCTCTATTCGAGATTCGAGGCGACGGATGGTGGGGGCGGAGGAAGACTGTGGGTTTCGTGAGTACGACTTGGTCTCTAGATCAACGATGCGCAGATTAAGCTCCTTGAGCTGCTTCTCGAGATTGGCCTGTCCAGGAAGGAGGGTCAGCGTGATACTGTCGCATGTCTCTGACCGGTGACTCACGTTGAGTTTGTCTAGCTCAGAGTTCTCAACTCGCACTTTGCCAAGTTCGACTTGGCATTCCTGCGCGTGGAGTTCTGCTTTCTTCATGCGCTCATAAGCCATGTCTACTCTATCGCCTGACTCTTCTAGTGCACGCTCTAGATCCTGATTCTTCAGTTGTAGGGTTTGAAGCTCGCGGTCCGAGTTGATCCTCGTGGTGTCGACGGCATCCATCTTGATGGTCTCAAGTTCTGCTTGTAATCCACGTCGCGCCTTCTGCAACAGAGCACGATCCGCCTCGGCGTCGTTGAGCACGCTTCGAAGCTCGCGTACTTGGGAGTGAAGTGCGACAATCTGCGCCTGCTGTTCGGCCTGAGCAGCCGTCGATGAATCGTACGCCCTCGAAAGATCGGCGATCTTGGTTTCCAGACGCTCGCGTTCCTTTTTCCAAGCAGCCCCGTTGTATACTTCGTCGTCGTAGCGTAAAGAAAGCTCGTCGTTGTTTGAGCGGGCTTTGCGCAATTCTTCGCGAAGTTTGCTGATCGAGTCCCGCTGACTTTGTAGTTCTGTCGAGAACAATGTGAGCCTCCTGACAAGCAAGATGAGTACCTGTTGAGCACTGACCTTCACTCAGCTGCGCGAGTTCGGCTGTGTATGCCAATGACATATTAGTGCGGGGCAGGAGCATATGAAAGAAACACTGTACCTTGATATTTCTTGCGAGTCTGATCCGCTGTGAAATCACGTTCTGCCAACTCTTTCTGGTACTGCTTGCGCTCGTCGTCCATCTCCTCCGCTATTCTTTGCCGAAGGACGCCCATGTCTGTGAATTCTCGACTCTCCTCCTCCAGCCTGGCCTCAAGCTCGCGGTTTTTGGCCTCCGTAGCATTCATCCTGTCCTCTGCGGCGTCCCTTTCGGCAACGAGAGTTGCCTGGGCTTTACCTGTATCGGTCATCGATTGTCGCACTGTGACAATACACTCAGAATGATGTGACGGCGACGAAAAGCGGTCAACGCACGAAGAGCCTCGGCGCGAGAAACCTTGACTTTTTCGATCTCAGCAGCTTCAAGCTTCGCTCGGTACGATTCTGACTTGACGCGGAAAGCCTCCACGGCTTCGCGTAGCTCTGATTGTGCGGCGGAAGACGAGGCTAAGGAAACCTGAAGTTCGCTCAAGTGTGCTTGGACTTGGCGTCTTTGATCTACAAAACGAGGATAGAGGTCGCAGTTACTTATTCGGGACTCAGGGGACAACAAAGATGGGGAAGAGGCGCACTGGCTTCTTCATTCTTTGCCGCAAGTTCGGCTTCGAGACGGTCCTTAACCTCGGTGAGTTCGCGTTGCAGCTGCTTCCTGATCTGACCAAGCTCTTGGATTTGGCGTCGGCTGTCTTCAACTTCCGCTTGAGCAGTGCGTTGTTGAACGACCTGCAGTGCATCTGTCAGTTTGGATACTATGGAATCACTTGTTCACCGACCAAAGCCTTCCGTGACTCCTCCAGTCGCGTATAACTTTCGCGTTCTGCGGCAATCGTGTTCTGGAACTTGGCCCACATCGCTTGAACACCGTCAAGCTGGGCGACCTCGGCGTGGCGGCGAGCTTCCGACTCATCCTCCAACAATTCGGATAGGCGGGTGTTCTCACTTGCCAGGCGTTGCCTGTATTGATCAAAGAACTGCTTTGAGCCATCACCTCGTTCCAGGTCGTCGGTTAGTGCCCGTACGGAAGCCTCGAGGTGGTGCCTGACACGCTGAGACGCTGCCATTCGGAGCTCGAGGACCTGGACCTGTTGTTTGAGAGCGGCAACTTGAACGTCACTCTTCCTGGGCGATGGTGCACTCGGAACCTCATTTCGTGGGCGCACAGCACCGTTCATACCAAGAGATGTTCGCTTTTCGGGTTGGATGTTGGCCAACTTCCGTACACCCGAAACTCCAGGATTCGACGGTGACAACTCCTTGCTCGCTTGTTCAGCTGACTGCAACTCGCGGAGAACAGCGTCTCGGAGCCGGACATCCTGTGGGCCGTCTGCAAGTATCATTCGTCGAATTTCGGCGTGCTGCCGATCGATTCGTTCTTGTATCCGTGCCACCGTTGTTGAGGTCATTTGCGCCTCCTCCAGTTGGGTTTCGAGCTGGTTAACGCGCGCTTGATACTGACGTTGTATCTTTGCCAACGACTCAGTCCCATCCGTCTCGTCCGCCAGGCGCGCCAGCTCGGCTTCCAACTCGTCCTTGGATCGCTGCATAGAGAGGAACTGCTGGGTAGCCTCTGTAACCTGGTCTCGTGTCGCTTGAAGGCCCTCCTGCAACCGGCGGACGTGAGCTTCTAAAGCCTCTCGGTTTTTCCGCTCGAGCTCGGCTTCAAGCGTTGCTTTCTTCGCCAGGGCCTCCTGAGCTCGGACTGCCTTCTCCTTTGAACGCAATTCCGCGTGCCCCTTTTCAGTCGCACGAGCAAGATCTTCGGCTTCGTTCGTCAGTCTGGTCTTCGCCTTCTCCAAAGACCGGATATATGCGGCTTGGCTCTCGAGCTCCTTGTGGGCATCCGCGAGTTGGCGATCGGTGACTCGTTTAGCCTCCTCCAACACGTGTACATGTTCGACGATCGTCTTGTCTTGACGAGACTCCAACTGCCTTACTTCCCATTCACGACCCTTCAGTTCGGTGAGGAGTTTGTTCACGTCGCGATCGAACTTGGCGTTCTTGTCTCGCAGTTGAATAAGCTCGGCCTTCTGCTTGGACGCGATCTTTTCCAATTGGGAGCGTTTGGTCGTCTCTGCATCGAGTTGTTGTTTCAAGGCGTCCACCTGACGATCTTGCGCGCTCTTGTCCCGTTCAAGTTGCAGTGCTACATCTTCGAAGTCTTGGTATTTTGCTTGAGCGGCGTGGAGTTGACGTTCTAAGCTCTGAGTACTCCTTTCAGCACGTGGGACCCGTATCGGAAGTATGTTCCATTACCTCTTTCGCTTTCTGCAACTCGGCCAATTGTCCATCTGCATCAATCCTACGCGAACGCAGCTCCTGCAATTCTGACTCTTGGGACCGCTTGATCTTCTCCACCTCAGCCAGAGCCGCCCCGGTTTGCTTGAGCTTATGATCATTGGCCTGCACGCGATCTGACAGAGAGCGGTGACTGTGCAGCAGTGAATTGTGTTCGCGCACTGATGCTTCCAGATCGACCTTGAGCTTGTTCTGAGCCTCGAGGGCGCCTCTACGAGCTTCGCTGAGCTCCTGTTGCAGCTGGCCGACTTGAAGCCGAAGGTCCTGTAACTCTGCCTCCTTCTGCTTCTCCACCTCGCCTCTGCGATTCACTTCACTGGTCTTAGCTTCAATTAATGACCGAAGCTTGTCCAACTCGTCTTGAAGCTTCTCTTGAGCAGAGGCGTGACGGGCTTCACTATCCCGCTGGGAAACTACTTCGGCAGTGAGGGCCTCGATCCGCCCCCGATGTTCAAGGATCTCCTTGGACAATCGACTACGTTCGACCTTGGACGTCTCTAATTCTGCAGTAAGGCGTGCGATATCAGCGTCCTTCTTCTTGATCATATCGGAATATTCGGATGTAGTACGACTGAGTTCAGCCAGGTGTGTCCGGGCCTGTCGCACGTCATGCTCGAGCGAATCTACACGGTCCTTCGCAAGGTCACTAGAAAAACACGAGATTGATGAGAACAATCGCGATGAGGAGGGGGAAACGTACTGTGCTTGCACTTCGGAACCAAGTTTCACATCTAGTTCAGAAATTGTAGTGTCCGTACGCTCCTTGACGCGAGAAAGGTCCTCTTCTCGCTGTGCGAGTTGCCGCCGAAGTTCGGTAGCCTCCTGCTGCAGATCGTCATGTTCTCTGTGAAGTTCGTCTTGGTCGCGATCCGTAGAAGCCAACCGTTTCAAAAGCTCTTCTTCCCGACGGGCCCGTTGTTGTTGTTCACCCTCCAGACGAACGAGATGTTCGGCCGCTTCGTCGAATGCTTGGCGAAGGGCTTCGTGCTTGTCTTCGCTCTCTTTCTGCATGTTGAGGGCACGATCCAACTGCGAGTCGAGGGTATCAAGATCGCCTTGCAGTGCGGCCACCTCCTCTTCAAGTTCGAGCTCCCGCTTCTTGCTTCTTTCCAGTAGCGCATCCTTGTCAACCGTGAGATTGCGCTCAGCCTGCAAAGCGTCTTCGATCCGCCGCTTTTCAGCCTCGAGGCGCATCTTGAGGCTCTCCAGAGCTTCTTTTTCTTTCGCATCGCGCTCTGCGCGCTCCTTGATTAATATCAGCTCCGCCTCCTTCTTGTGAAGCTCGACGTCGTTGCGAGTGGCGGCAAGTAGCGGGCGGACCTACAAGGAAAATAAATAAAGATTAAGCAACATCAAGGGGGTGAAAATTATGCAAGGGACCTTGGTATACAGCTGCCACCATGGCCACTCACGCAGCTCGGCGTAGATGCGTGCATTCCTTTGGATGGTACGAATTGCCACAGCGCGGTTGAGAATCTTTTTCATGTGTCTCCGGGCAGAGAACATGCGCGCCTGCGCCTGTAACTTTGAGAAGATATCGTATAAAGTCGCGTCGCGTCGTTCTTCCAACTCTGCGAGCACGCCTGCTTTGAAAAATATCTTGGAGGTGCCGATACGAAAGAGCGTTTTGTCGAGGTCGAGCGCATCGACCATACGAAGACAGGCTTTGCGTCCGTCCATGTATCCGCGTGGAATGATACCTGGAGTGAGAATTTCGTAGCGCTGGCGGAATTCAATGAAGGGAAGTCGATTTGGGTAACCTAGGCGCGCAATGCGAATGCCTTCAAGTACACCGTTGCAGCGCAGCTGATCAAGGACAAGAGGAACATCTATGCGACCGGGCTTCTTGTTTGCGTTGGGAACGATGCAGCGCACGAAATGCGGTTGAGTAGCGTACAGTTGTGCCATCAGACTTTGCAATTGCTCTTTGTGCCTCTGGCCAACCGTGCGGAATGCACCCTTCTTCAACGTTCGTTTCTTCCCCAATGAAAGCGCAGTCGAAGAGTTCGATGCGATAGCAAAGGGAGGCGGTGCGTCGGCGAATTCGGAGAAGAGGGAAGCAACATAGGGTTCCGAAGATGTGGCTAAGACGCGGATCAGATTGTCGTTCAATGGGTCCTTGTTCTTTTCGAGCCAGCAGTCAGTGTGATATTCGACCTTCCCGGCGTAATGGTGAACAATGAAGCCCTGCTCGAACCGCGAGGGCTCGTATTTGTTGCGACCGGGATGATGCACTTCGCCCTGTACATCACCACTCCAAAGTTGATGAAGTTTGTTTGTGAAAGTAAGATCTGTCGCACGAGGCATGATACACTCCTCGTCCAGCAGGCTTAGCACGCCAATAACACTCCCGCTGCCTTCAATGAGGTCGATGGTTGGCTGGAGATCGAGCCCAAAGTTGACGTAGTCCCACTCGATTCCTTCCCGTGCATACTCTTCTTGCTCCAGTACGAACATGTGATGGTTGAAAAATTGTTGAAGCTTCTCGTTCGTGTAGTTGATCAAGAGCTGTTCGTAGGCATTCACTTCAAAGATCTCGAACCCCGCGATGTCGAGTACGCCAATAAAGGTCGATTTAGATGTTGGTCGATCTAGTGCTCGGTTGATGCGATCGACGAGGGAGCCAAAAGACTTTTCGTACAAAGTTTTTGAGAGGGCGCCGAGCTCGTCCAAGGCCTGCTGACGTGTGCGGGCTTGTGTGACCCATTCTCGTCCCGCAAGAACACGCGGACGTAGGACCGCCCGGGTAAATTCGGCCACAGGTATGCCTAGGATATGGCAGGCACGCTCCGCTTGTGAAGGATCAGGCATCACAGCATCATCAGCGCGAGTAGCTGCGATCGTGATGTTGCCGATGTGAAGAACGGCCGCGACGATGCGGAAGAGGTCGAGCCGCTCCGAAGCGGAGAAACCAACCACGTCAAGCGCATTCTACGGAGATATCCTTAGAGAATCATCCCTTTAGCATCATTTAGACTTGCCTTGAGCAAGCTCCACTCTTCCAAATCGTCAATACCATCAACTTCTCTCCTACTCTTATTCAGATACTCATAATTCGACGCATTACCCTCAAGCAGAAGGACGTCTAAGCAGGGTAAGGGTTTGATTCACTCAGAGTATGTAGGCCGTACCTTTCAGGGGGCCACCACCTTCCAGTATCTGATAGAATACATGGAAGCTTCGTTCCGCCGCAGCGCGAACGATGACTCGGCTCTTCTCAAGAAGGTACCAGTCAATGTTTGCGCCCGCGATGCTCCCGTCTGGGGCAAAGCTAATGCGCACGAACTTGCCAAATCGACTCGAATTGTTGTTTCTTTGAGTTTGGGCGTTGCCAAACGCCTCGAGAATAGGGTTAGCTTGAAGGATTTGGCGCTCGAGGAGACCGAGTCGGCTCATTGAGCTTGACTGTGTGCCTGTATTGGTGACGGATACGGACTGGTGTGGCTTATGCCGGATGGCGTTTCTGTTTGGAAGGCCAGTAGATGGCATGACTGCTCCGAAAGATGACGAAGATGAGAGCGATTGGGAGTGTGAATGGGAAGGTGTTGTAGAGTGTGAATACGAGTCGGTCGCGATTGCAGCGAGGTACTGGATAACCTTCTTTGTGCTTTCTGTCTTCCCGGCCCCAGACTCGCCCGTGATAAGAATGCTTTGGTTTTCGCGCTCCTCCCCCATGTTAACCCACGCACGCTCCGCAATAGCAAAGACGTGTGGTGGACTCTCATCACGCCTATGAGAACGGTACTGTTGTATTATTGAGTCAGAGTAGAGAGGGAGGTTCTGGTAAGGATTGATGGCGACGAGGAAAAGACCGGAGTAGGTCTGTGGGAATATCAGAATCAAAACACAAACGTGGGTGGTCCAGCGGACGTTGGACGCACGTATATTGCACCAGACCCATATCTCAATCGCAAGTTGTGGACGACACTGGCTTCGTTTAAGAACGTCAAGTCTGCGATATCTTCTACTCGATCGAACTTTGGAGGGTTCATCTTGGAGAGCGCGTACAACGGCAGCCTGCGGATCTGTTCTCGGACCAGTTGAATGAGATGGACAGGCCCTCCAAAAGAAATGGAAGACGTACGTCTCCGCCTGCGGCCATTACCACCTCACCCATCTCATCTTCTTCTTTTGCAACCCATCCTGCCAAGTACCCATCTTTGTCATCGGGAACCCAGACCCATTTCTTCTCGTTGAATTCTGCCTGGAGAGCGGCAGCGCGCGCAGCCTCAGCGCCCTGGGATAATCGCGACGTCGACACGGATGAGGCGTACATTCCCGGTTGGAGGGAAGTTCAGAGGAAGAGCAGATCGAATTTGAGGGCTACGCGTCGTAAGCCTGGGTCAGTATACCGGTGATAGTAGAATATCGTGAAGTGAAAGGAAGCAGCTGTAAAAATTAGTCCTTGAGGGTGCTCTACATCCACTCGAGGAGTCGTGTCGAGGACTTCGCGTTTGGTATCAAGAGCGCCAGTTGAGCAGAGCTTTGCTCCCATGGACCTCGAACCAGCGCGGCGCGTCGTCCCATGGTCATGTGCTTTGTTCGGATCCTGGGGACCTTCTGCTTGCCAACAATTATCACACATATCAATCAAACACGACTCTATCCCACCACAAAGGACAAGTGTCCTGCACTATGAAAAAGTAATGCTCACATTTTCCGACCACTTGCGGGTGAGATAAGTAGACACCTCGCTGGTCAACCAGTGGGTGATGTAACCCCCAAGCCAGTGGAGTCCCGGACCGGAACACCGGGCTCAGCTCAGGAGTAATCGAGGCTCACCTCGTTGCTCGTCGGTAGGGATTGCTGCCCCGCGTTCATACCTCACACGCCTACGAAACGACATGGCTCATACGAAGGATAAGTACTACTGGACTCAGCTAAGGATAGCACTCACCGGAGGTTCCTGGGGATCATCCACGCCCGCTAAAGCCTTCAAGGGCAACCCCATCTCATGGACGGACCTTATACGCAAGTTCAATAAACACTGTCACGGATACAACGACGTGTCGGAAATCGCCAACCAAACGCAGGCCCTAGCTTTGCTCATTGCCGCAGGTCCCATGGACAGTGAATTGGATGGGGACGGGCGCCATGTTGAGGACTCTCTGACACTCGGAACAGAGAGTGTGGTCGCGGGTGAGCATGCCGATGAGGCGCGAGTGGGATTTGAAGCTTTGAAGAGTCTCGAGGTCGAGCATTCCAACTCTGACGTGCGTCTTTAACTGTCCGTTCTCCTCTCGCTAATTCTCTCAACCGTCTCAGTCGTTGAAACTGGCTCTGGCATACTACGCCTATGCTCTTGAAAATCCAGTGCAGTGCCTTTCGTATCTCAGTCAAGTCCGTGATCTTGTCAATGTGCGAAGCCGCTTAGACGCTGTGGAATCGCTACGCTCGAACACGTCGTCCATGCAGAGTTCCTTGACCGTGGACAACGCCTCGTCAGTATCGTTCATCGGTAGTTTCGTTTCAAGCGAAACTACCCCGATAGTTGCGGACATCGCAGATGGAAGAGCCTGGTCCGCTATTGAAGTTCTTCGCAGTGTCTGTTTACAAGGTGACCCGGTTCTGTCACTTCATTGTCTGTGTGATATCCTTACATCACGGTGACAGGCATGTCACTCGAAAAAGTCAAGCCAGCCGACACATCTACAATCCTGTCGGTCTATCTCAGTGGTACCAAGGCACTCCCGACTATCGAAAGCAGCATCTCACGATCCCTTCCTGCGAATTCGTTGCCCGCACAGAGTTCCGGTACTGGACATATCAATAATCCGTCTTTTACAAGATACAGAGAGCTTTGGAGATGGGTTGAGTGCCTCATCAGACGCGCAATACTGGCCGCATCTCGCACGTGTAATTTAAGCGGCGAGCAAGAATCTGCCCTCTGGACGTTGTTCTCCCAATACCAAACGTGCAGTACATATTGGCCCCCAACATTTCGCCCCAAGCACCGATCCACCGTGGCTGTATTGTTTATACGCGCTCTCGTTTTGCGTTCCCGTCTTACAAGACAACAACCACCTGGCCTACATACATATTTCCCCCCAGCAAATTATTCAGATGTCCCGGTCACGGTGTCGACAGTTGCGCGTCGCGCAATTCAGGACTATCGTGATATTTTGAATGCGAGTACGCGCTTTCCCAGAGCAGGGGAACGCAATGACAAGGTGGAGGAACTGACGGACCTATGCGTTGCTGTGTGGGAGGCGGGTGGATCTAAGAGCGGTGATGCCGCGTGGGTCTTGGACGTACGTACCCTTCAGATTGACGTAGCCCGCCCACTCACATTCGCATAGATACTCTGGTGGGCGACCCGATTGACTTTCAACGCTCCTCGCGTGTTCCGGCACATGATGCGCATCTCCGAAGCCTGCGGAGATACAGCCCTTGCGACGCGCGCATTGCAGCTGTACGTCCACACCATCAGCAAGGCAAAGTTGGCCAGAAAGTCAACTGAACCAGATGCGACGTGGATCTCTGCCTTTGTGTGGGGCGCCCGGATGTTATGCCGCCTTGCTCTTGCGGCGGACCCAACGTTGGGACGCCGCGGAATAGACGAGGCGCGGGAGGCTGGCGTGATTCTGGAAAAGGCAAAGGAGCGGCTCGATCCATCAGACAAGGCGTTGAAAGCACACGTGGAGTTGGCGGAGGGTATCTGGAATACGGTCATGGCAATAAAAGGTACCTAACAATCCCATCCCTTCATTTGGCATTTCCTCATCCCGAACGCAGAGCAAGATCACCTGAGCCGAACATCACGGCTTGCGAACGCGCTTTCGCTCTTTGAGAGCTCGATCGAGAGCCAACCGTCTGCTTCTGCTCACTTTCACATTGCCCTCGCATCGTACAGACCCATTCCTGCTCGTAACCTCGAACAGGCGATCGAAAATGCACGTGCGGCTGTGGAGCTCGAGCCAGACAACATTCGTTATTGGCACCTCCTTGGCCTCCTGCTCGCTGCCTCAGAGGACTGGCGTGGCGCGCGCGAGGTCCTGGAAGCCGGTGCCACGATGGACGATCAGGCATGGATGGCCGAACAGAGCTTGTCGCTAGCTGATGACACAACGGACTCTAGTACGATCCGCAGGGAGACCGAGTACTCAACCGGCATTACCAAGATCGACTTTGTATCCCCCGCCCACCCAGAGCAACAATCTCCGAGTTCCGAGGAAGCCTCGACCGTTACTGAACGCGTCCCCGAACGGGAGACTATTTTGGATCCTCACTCACACACGCTTCCGCCAGCCGCAGAGCTGCTTCAGCCTCTTCCGGACCATCCGCCTCCGTCAGCGACAGAGCGCTTCGAACACGCGCTCCAACTTCGAATGACTCAGCTGGCTCTGACGGAGCTCATCGAAGGGCCGGAGGGGACTGAGGAGAAATGGATCGAAGTTTTCCAGTGGTTCGCAAAGAGAAAGGGCCCCGACAGGGATCAGAGTCGTAAGATTGTACCATCACTTGAGTTCGCTGCGTTCTGCGCTAATGTCGCCGCCCCCCAGAACGCACGTCGATGGAAACGACTGGGCGTTCGCTCGAAGTGAAATCTGACACGTTTGACCCACGAAGTATATCGTCCTTGAACGACGGCAATGACGTCTACACCCCCAGACTCATCCCTCTCCCCGGCTCTCCAACATCGGCGTCCCACGACGAGAAGGCATCCACCATTCAAAACGGAAAGCCCAAGACCTCCCTCGACGATACGGAAAAGGAGAAAGACAAGGATAAGTCCGCGGGAAAGAAAGTCCAGAAAATGCTGAAGAATCGGGTGCACAAGGAGCAACGTCGCATTTCGACGATAGGACGGAAGATCGGGCACGGCGTGGGCAAGCCACGTGGGGGCCTCACTCTACGGAGGACGTCATCGACACCCAGTGAGCATTTTCATCCCTGCTTCTGATTTGGGGGACGGTCCTTACATCGCTACAGCCGACCTGTACAAGGCATTGGGAATCGACCAGGCGTCGTACCAAGCGTCTTCCATTCATTCTCGTAGGCACAGCCCTTACGCTTCGACCAACGAGCTCGTCCGTCCCGAATCGCCACCTCCATTCCCACCGCCGTCGTTGACTCCGCGCGAGAGAAAAGAGCGATCGAGGAAGGAACGCATGCTTTTGAGCGAACTGTGGCTAATGAGCGCCGCGACTTTCCGGCGATCCGGGAAAATCGAGCAGGCCCGAGGCGCGATTCAGGAGGCGGAAGTTAGGGACGAAGAGAATCCCAACGTATGGGTACAGGTGAGCAACGTGCATTCGTTTTTTTTCTCGTCAGAGACCGGAGCTCGACATCGTATATTCATCGACCTCTTTGAAAAAAATGAACAGTTGGGATTGTACCACGCCGCGCTCGGCCACTCCGATCGCGCTATACAGGCATTCAACAAGGCCCTTTTCATCTTTCCTGACAGCATTTCCGCCACCGTCCACCTCAGCCAGGCTTATCTCACTCTCGCGAAGGAGGGCGCGTCGGAGATGGACAACGTCGACCTGGTCGCGGGAATGTTGTCCGATCTCACGCAGGGATCGGGTTGGGACGTCCCCGAGGCGTGGTATTTCCTAGGGAAGGCGCATGGAATGCGCGGCATGCGCGACCGGGAGCGTGAATGCCTAGGCTTTGCTCTCGGTCTCGCGGAAGGCCGCCCGCTACGCGATTTCGGTGAGGCAGTCGGATGGTGTTTGTAGTCGGCTTGAGATATTCCGCGACTTTTTGTTGCAAAATACATCGCCTGCCGAGTAATGCGTAAAACGTCACCTACGTGACCAAATGTCGAAAACATTCAAAGCGTATTCAAAATATACAGGCAATGAGCACGCACGAGAGTACAGCGAGTGTTAATCCTCAATGACAATTACGTCTCCTGCTAGATTCTCTACACGTCTCCGCTTTCCACCACGTGTTGAACTCGACTCCACCTCCTCTGATAGATCTATGATAGCATCCGTCGAATGTACGTCTATGCGCCTCTTTGACGCCCGTGTCGAGTGAGACGTAGCTTCTACCACTTCGTTTGTTAAATCTATGCCCGCTGTTTGGGGTTCAGGTGTAGCGTCTGCGCCGACGGGTTGCGCGTTCGCCCGGCCTTTCCCCTTGGCGGAAGAACGGTTCGGATTGGTGGATGAATTCGCATTATTTGTGGATGAGGAAGATGGACCCAGGGAGACAGCGGAAGGTGGCGACGGTGGTGGTGGAGGCTTGGCGTACAGTTGAGTCCATTGTCGGGCATTCTGGTCATGTATAGAGCGTTTGCGAACGAATTCGGTTGCGATCGATGGCACTATGTCAGGATTACCAATTTTATTAATTAGCGCGCAAAAGATGGTGCTCATTCATACCTAATGGGTCAGCTAGAAGTTGCTATGAGCAATAATACATGCAAAGAAGGTAAAGAATGACACACAAGGATTGGGATCGGTGAGAAGAGAGCTGAGCGAGAGTACCACCTTGAAGATGGATAGCGCTGGCGACCAGTTGTTCTTGAGAATGTCTATGCAAACGTTTCCCTTGTCTGAGATATTCATGTGATATATCCTAGGAAACCAATTTGGTGAGCGAGAAACTACATAGAAGGACAGAAGCCACGAACCTGGTCTGAAATAGAACTTTTGGTGCAGAAAATCTATGACAATTACCTTAGGCCCTCCCAACAACGCAAAGTGGGAAAGAGATACGGACGGATAATCATGGCTGAGCTTAATCTCTACGTTGAATACACCCCCTTCGTAGACGCTACCCTCTGGCCCAGGGATGCGTGCCCTCCAGAGAAAGGGATTGTCGCTGGAGACGGGTCCGACTGAAATGTCACCCAAATCCTCTTTCTTGAGGTCGGATATTTCACGATGAATGCGTTTCAGAGTCGTCTAGATGTCAACATTTAATACTGGGAGGGGATGGATGAACAGAACGCGAACTCACGGTTGAGGAAGACATGATCATTATCCCTCGATTGGGCCAACCAGATTGGCCACCAACCCACGCCCATTTGACGCCTAAGCGCACGTGATCGTGGACCTGGCCGAGTCAAACCCAGCTCGGGTCTATTTAGTCCCGGTATTTGCTGGGCTCTGCCTTCCTTGTCCCCCCGTCCTCTCCTAAACATACCATCTTTTAACAACCGCTATGATTCCTCGAATATCTTCCTAATCACCATCCCTCAAGCGGGAAATCACAACAGCGTCATTCCGATCCGTTATTATATCCCTTATCATTATGTTCGGAGAGTCAGAATCCGAATCTCCTCGAGGCCCTTCGCCGTGGGACGTCGTCCTCGCCCCGGCATCCGTCGACAAGTTGCATTATCACCAGGACGAAATCTTACTTCCTAAGCTTTCTGCAGAAGTAGAAGAGGTGGGTTATCAGCGGACTCATACCAATAAGATTTCGTGACCTGTATTCAGGGTAACGTTGAATACAAGCTGCATCTCATCAACCCGTCTCCTGCCCGCTTTGCTCGCCTTGTCACCCAGATGAAGTGGCGCCTTCTCGAAGGCGGTGGCCAGGCTATATATGAGCTAGGCGTTGCAGACTCCGGTGCCCTCGTCGGCCTGGCGCCGGATGACCTCCGTGCCTCACTCGACACGTTATACGCCATGGCTGCCGAGATCGGCGCATGCGTTACTATCTCAAAGGAAATAGAGGTCACCGTCACGGACGTACTCGAAGTGGGCCTCCGTGCTCAAGTGGACAAGCGTCACGGAGGCAGGGACAGCCGGCGTGCAGCTGTCAAGTACAAGAATAACTCGAGGGCCCAGGCCCTCCCAATAGAGGCCGCGGGACTATACTCTTTTGTCTCAGCCACCTCTACTTCCACGCCCTCCTCCCTCGACTCTACGGCCTCACTCGTGACCGACTCGTGTTCGCTGGCATCCGAGTCCTCGACCCTATCGTCCCCATCGCTTCCTGCCAACATTCGTACCAGCATTCATGAGACAGCGCATGGCGATGATTCCCTCCTATTCCTCATGCTTACCGACAGCTCACCTCGATGCTCAAGGTCTGCTGAGAGTCTTATCGGTGGTGGGGAATCGTTCATCGGTCATGATATGAACGGCATCCTGGAGAAATCCCTTACCAGTGTTGAGAGTAGACTCGATACTTGCGAGCTACATTGCGCCCAGCATCAAGAAGACATCGAATCCGAGCCTGCGGCTATTGTCGTCGCGGCCGTGGATACCTTGCCTGACCCCGACGAGGTGCTCCAAACTGCATTTGGTAAGCTGCAAGTTGCGGATAATCCCTCGGCTCCTGGCGGACCCAAGAGGACGATCGTAGAGGCGTTGGTTACTCGTGAGCTTGATAAGGAGGAAGGATTCTTGGACTTTGCTTCCTTCTGACACCGACTGACCTTTACCCACTATTTTCAGCTCTCTTTCCTCCATGAACAATTGTGAATAGCTGATCTCCTTCGTACAACCCCCCTCATTTTGGTAGTGGGCCCGACGTGGTATGCATCGATATGTCAAGATCTTATTATCATAAATATTACAAGGCAGATTGCAGATTGTCTCAGTGTAAAAAAATTGCATTTATGTGCGCCTTCAGGACAGCACCTCCCGTTGTCGTACAATTTACATATACCACGTCAAATCATTGCCCGTCCTTTCATCCGTCCATCATCGATGCATCATCCATCCATCCAACATGTGAGGCAAGTCATCATACAAGGTGGGACAAAATTCCCGACATACTAACAGTTCAACGCCTTGCCAATGAGAGGTTGCGATATACATCGGCAAGACCGATGCGTTCAAAGTTTACGCGGACCAACGATGTGGCGGGGGTGTGGGACCGAAAACTTCGTCGCTGACATTACTGCCAGTGCAATCCGGAAGATTGTCGCCGTGAGACACGAAATGCCCTGTATTCGACAAATGACAACGCATATTTACACAGACGTTTAATTAGAGGGCCAGAGGAAAGGTGTGGACGAGGAAAGGAATGAGAGGCAGTAGGCACAATGAAGGAAGAGAACGGAGTAACAGTATTTAAGGCCTGAGCAGAGACCGCCCGGCGAGGTGCGGGAATTGATAACACCCCCAAGGCGTCCGCCACTTATGGGGGAGCGATAGAGCGGCAAGATGACGGTAATGGTTTCAGTATCGGACGTTGGGGTTTTCCCGGTGGTATGCTCTTCAGCGCTTCAGCCAGCTATAGTCACGTCCGGTCCGTTAAAATCGCATGAACAATAAACACGCCAAGCGCCAGCCTACAGTAGAACATCTCCACCTCCAGTAACGCAAGGCAAACTCCCTTTCGAGATCAGCATAGCCGAAAGCAGAGAAAAGTAAGCTGAAAACGCAACCGACTCGGAGGAGATACAGGTGTTCACGGACGGCTCGGCCATCAACAACGGTAAGGTGCGATCCTGAAGAGGAAAGACAACCCCCGCGCATGCTTGATGAAGGGGCCCTCCAGGCTGGAACCCGACATGGGGAAAAACCTTGACGATGGGCCGGGTGAGCAAGCCACCCAGGAAGAATTCCCGGACGGCAAAGAGCCCGTGTACATTCAGGCAGTGAGCGATGAGGCAGAGGCTGGCAATAGCCCCACCCCCATTAATTTTGACGATCTGGAGCACTTCCAGTGTGCCCCATGGCTGCCAAAACTTGAAGATGCATGGGAATTCACCACGCATGGCACTGATGGCAGATAAGCCTGGTGGCAGGTGGCAAGTGAGCCCGATGGCAGATGAGCCCGGATGGGGACAATGAGCCTAATGAGGTCGTCGTGTGAGGATGAGGGGGTTAGAGCCTACATGCATGGGATAGACGCCATGTTTTACGACCAGTTTTGTTTTGTACGGCTAAATACGGCATACGGTCGTATGAAGGATGGACTGAGGCCATTCAAGTTGACGGGCACGGTAACGGCACCCGTACAAGTACGGCCGTAAAGCCGTCCGTACTATACGGTGACGGCGCGCAGCCCTACTCAACCCAACATCCCATGTCTGCACCCCATGCCTCCCACCAACCCTCTGTGGGCACCACCTCTTCCGCCCCTAACACGGACGGTGATACCACCGGGCCATGGTCGTACAACGACATGGTCCGTACTGTAACCCACGAGGGCCTTTCCTGCGACCTGTGCGCGGCGTGGGCCCAACATTACCTGGCGGCAGCGTTCTGCAAGGACCGCTCTCTTCGTGAGGCCGAGGTCCAGCGCTCCGCTGCCGTCAATGCTCTGCTTCTGGCGGAAAATGCCACCCGGCGGGACAACAACGTCACGGAGTCGTTGCGTACAGAACTCGACGCCACCCACACTGACATGGCGCTCTTGCGCGAGGAATTCGATGCCATTCGTCGCAAGCTCTCCTCCGCCGACGCCGAAATATTTCGCTTGCGCGATTTCAACGACGAGACCATTCGGGCCCTGAAGGACCAGATTCGTGACCTCGAACGGGGCCACACCCCTCGCCGCCGCAAAGTGCCCCGTCATCACTCGCGCTCCCAATCACCTTCTGCCTCCCGCTCGCGGCGCCAGGCGTCTCGCCCCGACTCCCCCAAGTTAGAGGATCGGGACGACTCGCGCCCACCCTCCAGCGCGGCCCGGCCGTCTCTGCTCGTCCGCACGGACCTACCAGCGGACACTTCCCCCACCCAGTCGCCCGTCGACCCCTCCCCGCCAACCGGTGGTGACCTGGCCTCGCACCTGGTCGATGCCGTCAGCTTGGAGCTTCCCGCCCCTGACCCCGCCCCCGCGCGTGCGCGCGAAGCGCGATGGCTCGGCTTTGACGTCGACGCCAAGGCCCACCGAGTCTTTTCGCCAGGTCCGGGCACCGTATCCGTCGAGCGCAACGTCAATTTCGGGACGTCAGCTCAGTTCGAGGGGGAGGGAACTATCATACCGATATCGAGAGGCGAACAGCCTGACGACTCGAATACCCCCACAACTACACCGCCCGAGCTGCCCTCGCCTACTTCTCCATTGACACCCCTGTCATCGGCATCTCCACCAGAAAGTCCACTTGCACCACCGCCCAGTCAGCTGCCGCCGTTGCGACGCTCCACACGCACCCGGAAGCCATCGCGGCTCGTACGCGACTTGCAGTCCGGTGAGGGAGTTGGCATGAAGTTGCCTGGCTCGTTTGCCGAAGAACCCGACGAAGCAGGGGGAGCGTGGCCCGTTGTGGACGGTATCACCGAGCTGCTTGAAGGCTTTGAGGGACTTGAGCACACCTTTGCCCCTGACACCATGGCACTGAGGCCTTAGAGGCACGCACGCTCGCCGAAGCCAAGCGTAGGCCGGACTGGCCGCTCTGGGAGAAGGCGATACAGGAGGAGCTAGCGACGCTGGAGGCTGCAGGGACTTGGAAGCTCGAAGACCGGGAGCCAACGTCATAGGGTCCAAGTGGGCCCTTCATGGCCAAGAAGGATGCAGCTGTGTAAGGTGGCTAAGGCCAATGGCCGCCTTACGTCGACAACCATTGCACGTACTTTTTAGGTGCAGTAAAACATGATGACAATCGTTCATGGGCACGCACAATAATTAATGTGCGTGCGTTCACGCGTTCCGAAACAAAAAGGATATCAACCCAAGAATGCGTGATCGCGGAGAATAATAGAGACTCGTCAGGCGAGTCCCAAAGTAATTACAAACTTGAAAGTGTACTATACATATATAAATCATGCCCTTATGATGTGGAAGGGCAGACAATCTCTTTACGCTAGCTTTTCGCAATAACACGATTTGGGCGGCTGGTTTTGTTGCGCGACGCTCTTAAGAGGTTCAAAGTCTCTAACTTTCAACGTTTCAACTCTCAACACCCTTATTTTGCACAACACGTCCCCGGACATGTTACAGGTTCGTCCCCCCCCCACATACACAGTAATAGGACAACAGCTCTTGCCATCCCCTCCATCACCTTGTTGTTGTGAACGGTGCATGATGTAATAATTCAGTGCGCACCATCCTAAAGTCCCGTATTGCTCGTACATGACTCCTGACAATTCCGCATTTCACGGCGTCCATGATGTGGCGCCACTCGATCAAATCAGCCCTAATATGAACAAACGGTTTTGCGCTATCTCTCGCTTGAGGTATTCGATTGCCCGGACGTTCCGTACCCCTCTTATCTCCTATCTCAAAAAAAAAAAAGTGAAATTCAAAAAATTCAAATTCGGAAGGACCTTTGTGAGAGTACAGTACCCCGAGACGGCGAGAAGAATTCATCATCTCTCATCTCCATCATCATCATCATAATCATCATCACCACCACCACCCGGGCCACCGTCCACACCAAGCGCTAGCATTAGCACCGACCGAGGATCGAGATCCTTCCTCCCCCCCTCATGATCCCGCCACAGATCAAGATTATTCCTTCTGGCCTTCTTCTCTCCCTCCCTTAACGTTATGAACCCTGGTTGCATGAGGCTGCATCCCCACGCTATTTCAATGGCTAACCTTATCATATGTCGCGGCGATGCACTCGGCACCTCCCTGAACACTTCACACCTTCAGACCTCGGGCGCAAGTCAAGCACGCGAAAACATTGTACTATGCCTATGCCTACAATGTGTGTGGTGTATGGAAGGTTATACAAATTAAACAGATTGGAAAAACTGCCGTCTGCCAACCGATTAATTGGTGGTCGGTAACGCTCGTTCACCTGTATTCCGTATGCTCCGAGTCGTACACCGCGGAAACAACTATGGATATCCCAGACGCAGACGCCTCACTTCCCACTGCAGGCCTATATAAACGAACTGTATTTCTCCAGGCTCAAACTCTACCAGGACCTACCTTCATTAAGCCCAGTCACCTACCATTCGAACCAAAGCACCACATGTCCGATATCGAGCCCCAACAAGCCAACCATCCCCCCGGGGACACGTTTTCCCGTTCATCGTTACATCAACAGCATAACCATGGATCACATGGTGCTCAGGTCGGCCTTCACTATCGTGACATTCTCCCTTGAACAAGTACCAATGGATCTGTCGTAATATTCTTTAGATCTTTCACGCTGCCAACAATGACCAACTGGGAGACCAACGGGGTGACGTACCTCTGGCGACCAGGAGAGGTATACAAAGTAGAGTCGACCCTCATCACGTCAGTGTGGCCAATCATAGCATGGCAGTCTACCATCGTCTGCCAGTCGTGAGTTGTGTCCTAACTGCAAAGTTTTCCATTAACTAATAACTGCCTCACGGCTGTGATATGCAAGGACCCTACCGTGCCATACACGTATCCCAATCCCCAAGGCTTCCCAGAACATGAACAAGTCATTCTTCCTGTATGTGTCCATTTTCCTGCGTATGTTTACGACTTGACCCTCTGCCGCACTGGCAGGAGAACCAAGGAAATAACCTTTGGGGCTATGGCCCTCAGCCTCAAGATGTTGTACTAGTACCAGACCCCAACCAGCTCGCCTTCCTCAATCCACCGGTTCAACAGGCCCCCGCACTCGGCCAACCAGTAGCCGAGAACCTCAGACGGCTCGCCAGCCGTTACGTACATCACCCTGATTCACAGGTCGATCTGGTTCGCATGGAACCAGGGCCCGCTGGTCGATATAGGGTGGTTATTGTACTTGAAATTTCTGATTTTCTCTGAGGTCTTACCTTGACCGGATGATACTTTCACTGTCGTTGCCCACTGGCAGAGCATCTAATTTGATGGTACTGTGCACCGCTATGTAGGAATAAGTTAGCCAGCTATCCGAGTACATGCTATTTTGTTTTTGTGATTACCCGTACCTCGTCATCCCAAACGCGTTGTTGATCTTTGCCTCTTTGTTGTCCTGTCCGATGTTCCAGGAAGCTCAAAGAGTGCCCCCATGTCGTCCTCCGCTTTCACGTACAGCGGCGCCGGGTTCTGTTGCGAATTGCAAAATGCAAACAGATTCCTACGGGGGACGACTCGGAGGGCTGAAGAAATGTCACGGTAGCCCTTGTGAAGCACTGGCAAGTACATCTATTTTGGACTCGGGTGTACAGCAGTTACGGGTGCGTTGACCTCATTGCAGTGCAGCAGTACTACTCGGGCCGACCACATACCACATATTGTAGACCGTTACTGGTAGCTGAGTGTAACACGCGGGAGGCGGTGAGACTGAAACCTTCAAGTTCTTAAGCTCTTAAGATCTTAAGGGCTTCAAGTTCACACAATAGGACCGGCCTAATCTGCGGGTGTATTGTGAAAGTCAAATGTAAAGGAGGTGTCACGGTCTGCTCTTCCTTGCTGGAAGAGCAGAATTTAAATACATCAGGTTCTACAACACCTATGTAAGGCGGCCAATACCACTGGTCACCGTGGCATAACTTATGAGTGGGAAGAATAGATAGGAGCACAAAGGGGCGTATCAAAGTGGAAAGAAGCAGTACTAGTCTGGCTCCCCGGCCTTCCTCCCCAGAAAAAACAAGTACCTTGGCCAGCTCCACTCCAGCTCGATCTCTTTCTTTTCTTATACTGTTTGGGACTATCTCGGAAATTGACCGGGCCTTAGCCATATAACAGGCTTATTCCTGTTATTCCTGCCTCATAACCCCGCTCCCGGGTCCCCGCTTTACACTCATCGTTCTGGAACTCGACCGAGGACACATCGTACCCCAACCAAGGAATTCGAACCGATTGTGGTCTGATCACGGAACCGACCGTCTATTATTTGTTTGAAAAGTGTCTAAACGCTTTTCCTGTCGTACTTTTCCCTTCCCACGTGTCAGCGCCCGTAACTTGGAAGAAAGAAAAAAGAAACATGTACAGTATTACAAGATTGGGGTCCTCACTCCACGTTCCTGGGGCTGCAACCCTACGGGGAGACAAATGCGGGGGGTTTTTTTTTTTCTTTTTTGAATTGAGACATCGCGTGGTACAAGCCCGCGTAATTCTAGAAGTGTCTATAAAAGGAAAGGTGTCCATTCAAAAGAGTGACCAAGGCACACTTAAATGGACCCGAAAAAAAATAGCCTCCGCAGCTTGGTGCTCGGGTCCTAGGACAACCTGAGGACTCCCCGAGAAGTAATTCCGGCCCTGGCTCGGCGGCTGAGCTTGATGGCACTGCCATAAATAACTGAGCTATGAGGATGAGGGATCTCATGCTTCCCTTCAAGTTGCGGGCACCTACTGGTCCTCCTCGGTCTTAAAGGAACTCCACACTGAGTCCACAGCGCTCAAATATTATGTTATACCCGAGTCATCAGTGCCGTGTGTGCAAGCTTGCGATTTGCGAAACAAGGTTCAAAACGCCGACAAGAACGCTGTTGACCGTGCCAGTGCACTGCACAACACACACACACACACCTGACCTCACCTGGGCCACCTAGTCAGCTAAACTAACATCCATGCATGAAATTCGTTGCTTGAGAGAGTTAAATTATGACGGGCACCTTTCGCCAACCCTTCCTCCTCCCTCCCATTGGCCGGTACGGCACGTGCCGTGCAGAAAAAAGACCTCTTCATGATCATTGTGTGTGCATAAGACAATTCCCACCACCCTGATTCCTTTGATTTTCAACTGAACGACTTCGGACCAGAAGCCCACAAGCCGGAACGAGGCCATCGTAGACTGGTAGGCTCGATGGGGAACCTCTCTAAGAACGTCGGGTGCCTACATGGGCCGCCTCCTACCTCCATCGTGACTCCAGGGCCTTCCTCATTTATTATCCTGGGTCAGAGGGTCTTGGCCCACTCATCCTTCTTGTAATACCATCACTTCTTGCACCACACGCTCTTGGCCCGACTACCCATACTGGGCCCAATCCGGGAAGCTGCGGTATCTTCCCCTCAGTTTTCCACTTCGCGGGCCACCTACGTCTTATTGTTCAAGCATGATCGATCACTCGCCTTGTTCCGTTGCAGCGTGCCATCCCCGCGCTGGCGCCCAACGCTCAATCAATGTTTCCCGTTGTCTCCGTTTCACCGGCATTTTCGGACTTGTTCTACTGATAATTATGGTCATCATGTACCGCCCCTTATTCTGGGCCTGAGCCTGGGCCCAAAAAAAAAACATGGACGACTCATACCCCCCACAAGCGGGGAAAACGGCCATGCCCTGTGCACACGTAGGACGGCATCAATTCACTAGACTAGAGCGCGCGTGGAAAAGAAGCCGACATAAACGGGGGCGACATTTTTTGTGGTCCGTGTGTATTTGGACGTTTCTTTGTGACTGGGAATAGGGAGGTGTCTTTGCGCGTCATAAGGCCGAGTGCTGGTCGATCCGCTGTAAAGGGATCACGCACAGCAATAGAGGACGAATGACGAGGTCCGCTTGTGGACCCGGGGGGGGGGGATAATGTGCCTGTACATTCCGCCGTCAGGGGAGAAGGAAGACCCGCCAATGCGTCAAGGTAAATACGGCCTAAGGACGTGGATGGCATCCGATTTGCCATTGCTGCTATATTGGCTTCCGCGAATGGTGCCAGAGATGAAGATAGGTGAAAGTGAAGACCCATTGTTCTTGTAACTAAAGACTTTTTTTGTCTTTTCTTGAAACTGCGACCTTAGACAGAGAAGCATTGTCAAAGCATGTCGCTGTGTCACCGACTAGTGGTGTTGGCTTGGCTGCAGCAGTATGGAACCGATTGTGATGCGGCATACACAACGGAGAGCATTCTGGATGTACAACCCGAGAAATCACGTGGTTGTGACGTTGTAGAGCTGGGAGTCACACGGTATCGCGGAATTCACGCCTGTTCGTACATCTGGGAATGTGTCTTGGCTTGATCATATCATTGCATCTCGCGGTGGTCTCAAGCCAACCTCTGCATACATCACGCGACGTTGCCTAATATAGCACCGGAAGTGACCAGGGATACACGTGGAAATTCAAGGATTTTCACGGCTCATGGAAATCTCACGGGACGTGCAAATGGTCAATGTTGCCTGAGATACAGTGGGAAGCGGTGGTGATGGGTTGCTTGATAAGATGTAGCCAGAATAAGAGCGCTCAGTAAAGATGCTGCCCTAGTCACAGGGGAATACATCAAGGTACGCCATCCACGAGTTATACACGGACCAATACACCCATGAATAAAACCTGCACAACGGCGACGAGAAAGAGAAATGTGATGCGCCGCGAACGCTGTGCGTGAGAGACGGTGCCAACAACAGCTCCTGGTGCTGCACCAGCATCGGGCAGAACGACAGAACGCAATGAGCGAAGCTAAGACACGCGTATGTGAGAGCAAGAATAGAAAATCCACAGGCTACGCACAAGGAAAAACGCGTTTGCTAAGAACGTGTAGATAAACGCAATTGAGTATAGCGTGCGCGAAAATCCAACCATTCCAACCAGAAGCGTGGTGATCACCCTGCCCAGTCATGAGCTTAGTTGAAGATTTGACCAACGCCAAAGACGCACCCAACAAACTTGTATCCACCGTATGCAAGGAGATCGATGATGGGATTAGACCCCTGTATTCCAAGAAGGTAGCAGCCTCCTTCGACGAAAAGAAATTCAAGTATGAGGACGACGATCGCCTTTGTCGCAACAACGCCGAAAACTTCCGGATGAAAACGAGATTCTAGACCTGCCTGCAAGGCAGCCAGGAGTATATAAGTCACAAACGCCATACCTGGAGAGATATCTAAGTAAGCTAGAAGAGACACGACAAAGAGAGATCTGACGCACAGGGGATGTAGAGGTCTGGCGCGTTGAGGTCCTCTCTCGGTGGCTGAAATTCGCCCATTCCGGTCTCTGAACGACGCATCTTGCGTGTCCACGGTTTATGCCGCCAAGGGAAGATGACGAGACGCAGTTTGCGAATGACATATAGATTTGAGACATTAAAGTGTTGCTTGAGATGAGTGATTGGTATGAGACCACCAAGCTGTGCGTTGGGTTGATAAAAAAGAGAGTGGTCAGAGATGGATCGGATCAACAAGGGAACAAAGACGCACATTACGCTGAACGTAGCTCTGACCGGCAGCAACCGCATTTTGGCCGAGTTGCATGCCAAATTGGGCTGTTGCGCCATCTATTCCCCAAGCAGAGAAGTCGGGTATGCCGTGAGAAGCAGCCGGTTGGTTTTGTAAAGGAACGAGAGGTGAATGTTGATGAGGGAACTGGGGGTAGGCAGTACCATGAGGAAAGTGCTGTGATGGCTGTTGGGGAGCTGGGGGAGAAGAAGTGTAACGTTGGTAGCCTTGGGGAGAGGCGGGGGTGGAGGGAGGTTCTGGGATGAATGCGGGATGAGTTGGAACGGGGTGCTGGAGTGGAGGCGGGGAACGAGAACTGTAATAGTTGGCCATGAACGTCTTGCTCTTGATTTGATCTGGCGCTCGTCTTGCCCTGCTTCAGTTTCTGCTCTGCCTGCTGACCGTTGGGCGCTGGTCGCTCACTGACACGTTCACTCACTCGGCTCGTCAGGGACAAACAATGACAAATTATTCAGTCGCGTAACTTCTGAAAAAAATGTATTTAAACCCAAAATTCCGAAATGAAAATTCAAGCCAAAGTCCCGACTTGACTTTGTACAATCATGTCGGGCTCGCCACGTCTCACTAACGTGCCAAATTTTAAAAACGCCCCTCTGATCGGTCTCGCAGAGGGCAATGGCTCATTCTCAAACTATGTCCTCGCGTCCCTCGTTCTCGGCGTCCCATGGCTCCTTAAACGCGTCCTCCCCATCGTCAGTCGCGGTGGTTTCAAGACCTACCTCTTCCTTACCACTCTACTTGGTGTTCCCATTACACTCGCCTACTGGACCCTCATGAGCATGTTTGGTTCACGCAAGAACGAAAAGGTCGTTCTTCCAGGCAAGGACATCGAGGAGTACATCACCATAAAGGATCCCGAGCTCAAGGCTCGATATAACGGCAAGGAGAAAATCCCCATGCAAATATTCCACGACGCGTATTTCGATGGCAAGATTGATTTTAATGGTATCTCTCTTTCCATTTCCCTCGGCGCCTCGTTGACCACCTTCCCTTTGTAGAGGATATCCTCGACACCCTGGAGGCTCGCCACGATTGGGCGAAAATGGTTTTCACCCCAGAATTATTCAAATACGTTCTAACCCAGATGCTTCCGGAGGTGATTGTCCACTCAGAGAGTCAGGACGAGGAACAGGTCCGTGGACACTACGACCGTACGTATCATCATCTACTACACTTGTCACTTTATTTATACACGTGCTCACAGGTGGAGACGACTTTTACGAATGGTTTGTCGTCCTTAGAGTATGATGGCATGATACATATACTCTCTTCTGCAGGTTCTTGGGTCCCCGCATGGTTTACACCTCAGGCATCATGACTTCGCTTACAGAGCCTCAGACACTCGAGCAGCTTCAGGACAATAAGCTCACTGTTGTGTGCGAGAAGCTCAATCTCCAACCTACAGATCGCCTTCTCGATATTGGGTGTGGCTGGGGTACCCTCGCCGCATTTGCACATAAGAACTACGGCTGCGAAGTCACCGGTATCACTCTGGGAAAAAATCAGACCAAGTTTGGAAATGAACGCATTCTGGCCAACGGCGGTGACCCGGAACGGGCTCGTATCCTCTGTCTAGACTATCGCGCTATCCCTGGCGGTCCCGGCCACTACACCAAGATCGTCAGTCTGGAGATGGCTGAAGTTAGTCGTTTGCATATACTGCCCTTCACTCGTTTACATTTCCTTGTAGCACGTTGGTCTTCGCCGCTACGATACCTTTCTTCGTCAGGTGTACGATCTCCTTGACGACGACGGCGTATTTGTCTTCCAAGTAGCCGGTCTTCGGCCGTCGTGGCAATATGAGGACTTGATCTGGTAAGTGTCGCCACACAGTTCCCATCGAAAACGTACTTCATTTCTGCAGGGGTCTTTTCATGAACAAGTATGTCTTCCCTGGTGCCGACGCTAGTGCTTCACTAGGCTGGGTTGTGCAACACCTCGAGGCAGCGGGCTTCGAGGTGAAGAATGTGGATGTCCTTGGCGTCCATTATTCGGCCACAATCTTCCATTGGTATAACAACTGGCTCTCCAACCGTGAAAAGGTAGTCGCCAAGTACGGCGAGCGCTGGTTCCGCATCTGGGCTTTCTTCCTAGCTTGGTCGGTCATTATTGCCCGCCATGGCGGCTCGTCCGTCTTCCAATTCACGCTTCACAAGAACCTTAACGCTTATCATCGCATCCTCGGCGTGCCAAACCATGCCTCTATCCATGTCACACCTGGGAAGAAGCTTGAGTGGGTACAACACTCTTACTATTGGACTTCAAACTGACATATTTTCCAGGCCTGTGCTATAGCATCCAGAAATGGCAAGGGTACTGATAGAGTACACTGGCTTATATGCACGCTTTGCATGATCGAACCGAGTAATTGAGATTTTTAGAGTGTTCATGTGCAGTCCTACCTACCCCCTGTTACCTTTCCGGACGTTATACCCTCCTAATCCATTCTCTCTGTGAGAGGTCATTCCGATGACGCCTTGTGAAATTTCTGCTTATGCTCGTATTCACAACTATAAAACGCACAACATTCACACGCCAGAAAGTGAACTTCTGTTTCATTGTTGTGCTTAGAATTCGTTGCCTATGGTTCCGGGCCACACTTGCCCGGACAATGCGTCGTAGTGTCACGTGATTTGCGATAATCTTCTCCTGCAGCCCTTCACTATCACATGTCTGGATCAGTTGATGCTCAAGTCATATTCGACGGGTATAATAGTCATAAATGGTATTAAATCTCATGTCAGGTGAGGTTGGAGGTTGTGTTCCAGTCGATGGTCCCTGCCTTGCCGACTGGAATACGACATTACACATCTAGACTTGAACCATAGCACGGCAGTGGCATGAACAACCAGTTGTGCAAGTGGCGCTCTGACGCGACTTCCAACAAGATAGATGGCTGACGTGGTGACATCCCAAGCAATGGAAGGAGAGACCTAAGAAAGGGCTGTTGCGTAAGAGAGAACGACGCGGGAACAGAAGAGACGAGCAACGTGCCTTTGACGGGAAGACGGCATATAGAACATCGGGGCATTCCGAGACGCGTGCCACATGCAAAGCAAGACGATTGAGTCCGAGAAGCCGTCGACCCACCGCACTGGGCGCACAGGATAGATACGCCTGTTTTGACGATTCCAACACGGTTAGGAGACGGGGCAACGGAATGCAAAAAAGGCGCACCGAGTTCACTGTGGTCGACATCTAACGATGATGGATCGCGCAGCGACCTCAAGAATGGGTCGACGGCTTTGAGCAGCTCGATGCGCTTGTGCAGCAACTGCCAGCGGAAGAGGACCTCGGCGTATGCGAGGACGTGTAGTATCAGCTGTTCCGCCGACACGAAGGAATGCGGCTCTGGTTCGCTCTCACTAAGAAAACGTCGTAGGAGATGAGGACGAAGGGGTGGGTGAGACTCCCTCATCGGGGCGGAGAGAAGCTAGAACGATGACAACTCACGGTCCCTGCTGCAGCTCATGTTGCAAGTCCACGACTACGACCGTCTTTTGCACGGCGACTTGTCTCGCTTTAGCGACCTGCGAGAACGTCGGACGCCGCACGTGCGCTGCCATCGTACTCGTAGAGGCCGAACCGAGACTGCGGGCAATGCCGATGTCGCCACGTGGAGCGGGAGAGAGACGCTGGGGCGAGTCAGGTTTAGAAGGTCGTCCTCGCGGAGAGTCGATATCGCTGAATTTCCGGCTGCGGTTACCGGGAACTGGGATGCCAGCGGGGTCGCCCTCATGAGCCGTGGGCTCTGGGTGCCCGCCCTCTCTTGATAAGTCCAAACTACTTCCGATCAGCTGCCGGACGTTGCTCGTGTTGAAGAGACTGGACCATGACCCGCGCGAGGACATGGACGAGAAGGATATCGGTGCGGAATTGGCGACTGGAGAAGATACCGGGTACACCCAGGTGGGTGATTGGCCGCGACCATCTTTCCATGCGCGAATTGTGGGATACCCGTCATTCTGCGATTGCCGAACAGGTGAAGCACGATGAGCCACGGCGTGGACGGGAGAACTCTCGCCTTATAAGGGATTAAAGTGAGTCGCATGTGAGAAGCAGAAGACTTACGAGGTGATACGACAGGTTTGTACGCTTTCAAAAGTAGTATAGCCACCATAGCCAACATCTGTATGTTCTTCTCTTGTGCGAATTTCTCGTACCTGGGCGTACGAGAAGTAAGAATCTGTACACCTCGAAGACATTTTTCCCCACTCACATTTGCTTGATGAAACTATATGCAAGAGGGTTCGTTCTCCAAGCCGCCGGAGAAGATTCGCCGTACATAGAGAGGAGTAACCCAAGACATACGAAAAAATCCTCATGGTCTTGCCGATTGTGTTTTCGAGCTATCTCGGCGTTTTTGTTGCACGCCTCAGAGGGTGTGGAGGCGTCCAGAATATATTCCCCGGCCAATTCCTGCCCTAGATCAGTGATAGAGGCCCCGTCCCGCACAAAGACTGTCACTGCGTGTGGGGGGAGGAGCGAATAATTGGCAGGAATGTCATCAAGTGGGCGCGACTGTTCCGATGGGCGTCTCTGTTTAAGGCGCGAAAAAAGCAAGAGGTTTGTCATTATATGTAAGATATTATCACCATCGCCGCGCTGAACGTCCCCACCGGACACGCGGGAATCACGCGACGCGAGCACAAGCCGCCGGACCGCATCGGAGATGAGAGCAGGGGATTGGAACAATCTCGGGATAGATTCAGACGAGCGAGGTGCCGAGGGAGAGGAGGTCAACTCATGAAGGGGATTACGGACTATGCGTGGCGGAGCACGGCTGAAGCAAACGAGTTGGCCTGTAATATGTCCCATCAATCAATCGTCTACGACGGCTTGATGAGACATACCGTTCGGACCGAAGACGCCTTGGGAAGTCACCGGTTCAGCTATGTTCTTGTCGCTGTGCAAAGGCGTGACGATACGTTTCGAACGCAAGATGGATGTCTCCTCATCCGAGGAGCTGTCGTAGACGATGTGGGCAGTTCGTCGTTGTTTCTCGTCTTCGTTACCGTAAAGAAGAAAGCGGAGGCACGCCTCTAAGCATGGACGGCGGGTCTCCCTCAACATGCGTAGGCGCCTTAGCATAAATGCACGATTGCGAATCGAAATGAGCGGAGAACGCTCTAGGTCCACCATTGGTGTCCCTCCAGGGTGTAATTCGTGTGGATAACCTTTGGGGAACGTAAATGAAACCCGAACAAATACAGAAGACGAGTCTCCCCATGGTCCATTGAGACCAAGGGTGCATGTACGTTTCTTCACCAGATCGTGCTAGAATTCGTTCAGTAATGGGCACAACGGAGGCTATTTGAACTACCTTTTCTAGCTTGATCCTTGACGATTCCTGCTGTAATCTGGTCACGACGGTCGTGATTCTAATGAAAGGTAAGCATGATCGTAAGCAAACGTTTCTGACAACTCACTCGTCTTGCAAACTCTGTCCTTCACTTTCATCGTCCCAATGACCTCTGCTGTCACTTCTCCTGCGCAATAGCGCAGAGATTTGAGCGGAATTAGCGTCCCGAGATGATGGCCTGCTACGGCTGCCCATACGGCTGGCATTCCCGCTCTCGGCACCGCTGCCGGTTCCCGACGAGCCATCACGAGGCCGCTCGCCACCACTTCTGAAGGTCAAAAGCCACGTAAGGGCATCCATGCGTGCAAAGCGGTGCCCGCGTGACATCCCCTGCCGCGGTGGAACTGAAATTGAGGTTACTGTTGGTGTTTGCTCCGGCTCAGATTCGGGTAATTGTTGAACTTGAGGCGAATCCCGTGCACCACGCAAGGGAAGGAGGACAGGATTCGGCGGTCTGCTGCCGAAGTGCGGAGCACGGACCTCAGCTAGGATTCCACGCTGCCCAACGGGAGCCGAAAGCGCCGGTCTGGTGTGGCCGGCTTCGGGTGGCGTGCGAAATGAGAATGAGTTGTCACCGTAGCCCTGCGCCCGAGGTGGAGGATCACTATCTGCGGGATGACCTGCATTCTGGAAGAGACATACATGAGTCATGTTAAGACCCTTCTAGAGTTGGAAAGAAGCAGACCTGCAAAACATCTGGATCGATTGGCCAAAACCGTAGCGTCTTATCTTTCGACCAGGTAATGAGCTGGAAGTCGCCCCAATCTGCAGGCGTTGAGGTGACATTCATGAATCGCAGCCACAGTGCTCACCACGGCCTCCTCTTCTCCATACAAACTCTTTGACAACATCAACATGTCCCTCAAAAACCTCGACTGGGACGGAAGAGTGAGGCATTTCTGTGTTGTGTGCCCACATCTCCAAAGCATCACTGCCACGCTGGGGAAGGCTGAGTAAACCATGACCAAAAGGGAGATCGCGTGCCCGCCAGACAGGATAGGACGTGTGAATAGTGCAATACGGTTCATAGATCGAGCTTTGCCGGGGTCTGTTAGCATTACCTCCGAAGTGACAAAACCCTCCTAGTCCCACAGGGGACGAGTCGACATCCCACA
>Ga0307510_10000744_pt1 | contig 33468 bp, 26 predicted proteins | sample 12_EM_MG_FD_207224 | JGI IMG/M metagenome (GOLD analysis project Ga0307510, IMG submission 207224) | Populus trichocarpa ectomycorrhiza microbial communities from riparian zone in the Pacific Northwest, United States - 12_EM | ecosystem: Host-associated > Plants > Roots > Unclassified | place... | reverse complement strand
TTATCTGTATAGCTTGTCGTCCCACTGGCAAAGGCCGGTGTGAGTGTGCCTGAACTGATCGTCAGGTTACTCAGCGTAGCAACAGATGATGCCGCCTTGGTTACAGTTATCGTATAGGTATCTGTTGTTGTGCCATCCTCTGCTGTTACAACTGTTGTAATCGTATTCGGGCCCACATTCAGACTAATAGATCCTGATGGCGAACCAGAGCTGACTGTGTTGCCGTTGACAGTTACCGTAGCATTGGCATCATTGGTAGTCGGGGTTACGGTTACACTCGTGGTTGCATTCGTTACGTTATCCGTATAACTTGTTGTTCCACTTGCAAATGAGGGGGTCAGGGTACCTGAACTAATAGTAAGATCAGACAATGTTGCGTCGGATGATGGTGCCCGTGTTACCGTAATGGTGTAGGTATCTGTTGTTATTCCATCCTGCGCTGTTACTAATGTGGTAATTGTATTTGGCCCGACACTCAGACTGATAGAGCCTGATGGTGATCCGGAAGTAACTGTGTTGCCGTTAACGGTCACCGTAGCATTGGCTTCATTGGTGGTTGGGGTGACAGTAACACTCGTTGTAGCATTATTTACATTGGCCGTATAACTGGTCGTCGCGGTTGCAAAAGCGGGTGTAAGTGTGCCTGAACTGATCGTCAGGTCGCTTAAGGTCGCGTCTGTTGATTGCGCCATTACCTTTGCTGATATGGATATCAGTGCAAGGGTCATTATCATGAAAATAATCCTGGTCAGGCCGCCCCTCGCTTTCCCTTTTTTTGGGGATGATTTCCCCGGACACATATCTCCGCTTCCGGGACATGTATCCCTATTTTTTAATGATATTTTATCCGACCTACGTATAAGTATATACATTTTCTTAGATTAAAATTAATTCAGAACGCACGGGCGATCAGCAATACAATACAGTAGCTTTTGTTATCTCCAGCTTAAAAATCCCGGGGATAATCACCGTGCTCAATTGGTCTACATAGGAAGATAAGATGCCTTAAAGATAAATATAATCTTTAAAAGAAAAACACTTGAAATAGAAGGATATAAAGATTGTCCTTTAAAGCGATATTTTTAGTAAATACGCAAAAAAAGAGGGTACAGTTTACCTCTTGAGGACAAAGAATGAAACGATAAGCAAAGCAAAAAATAAGATCGTTATAAAGACCTCGATAAATTGCTCATTGTTGGCATCTCCGGAAAATACCGCTCTGAAGGACGCTTTAAGCGTTTTAATGATATGCCTTGGATGAAGATCTTTCACAATCCTTTTTACGTGAAAGGCTTTCTAAAAGTTCGGTTTGCTTAAATTTAATTAACTGTAAATGAAACAATTAAAGCATTTACAGTTAAAACCACCAATAACGTCAAGTAAAACTCCTATTCAGGAATAATGCGCTCTAAGCATTTGCATCATGAAAACATTGATGCTCCATTGGTCCGCAATAGGGTTGCTGGTACCGGGCAGATGAACCATATAAGGATGCGGTCCAAACTCGGGTGATATGGTAATCAAACTACCTGGTGACCGTTTATGTATACGTTCAACCACCTTATCCCACCATTGCAAATGAATATTCAATGCTTCGTTCCATTCAGGCGAACGTGGGTCAGGTACCTGCGGGCCTTCAGGATATCCTACACGTGCGTGCAAGTGTTCAGCTCGTTCAAGTGCAAGTTCGACAGCCTCCTTTTGATCATGAAGATAAGACTCCGCCACATTAACCCAATGTGATATATCCAGTGTTAATTTCAGGTCAGGTATTTTTTGAAGGTATTCTTTGGTGATATGAGCAGCAAAGCTAAATTTAGCCCGGTGCGTTTCGTGATAGACTGGTACCCCTGTCCTGTTGGTATAATCTGATGCTACGTCAATAATCCTCTTGTTTTGTTCGAAACTGAAAAAGTCTTTCCCGGTTTGTGAATTAACTTTGATCGCTTCAAACGGTTCAATTTTTTCAAACCATGACGCGAAGTTGTCGCAATGTTTATTGATGTCGGTATCACTGGTTTCATGATGCTGCGGAATGATTAACAGACCTAATTCCCCCGCCTTTTCCCATGCGGTTTCCAACTCACTTACGGGCGTATTGTTTGCAATCCCGTATTCTATGCCATCATAACCGGCATTTTTTACTTTCGTCAGAAAATCGTCCCATGAAAGTGCGGTGCTCCCCCATCTCGGCAGAAAAACTTTATATTCATGTTCAATTACGGGTTTGGTTTGAACTTAAGTTTAAGCCCCTAAAATATGCTTTATTTTATCACCGAAATCACATCAATAATATATTTTATTGAACAATAACCCCTGCCCCGCTTAATTATCCTGCACACACCTGAAACCTACATGTTCCATACCGCTGTCTTCGGTACTCTTCATTCGCCTGGCTACACGGTAACCAGAACAATAGCTATCGTTACAAAGGAACGACCCACCCCTGATTACCCTTTTTTTAGCATAACGCTCATCAGGGTCATAGCTATTAGCAGGTCCCCCTGGATTTTTTGCTCCATTTGCAATGGTTGAATAATACTTATTGTTGTAATAATCGGCACACCACTCCCAGGCGTTGCCGGCCATATCAAACAAACCATAACCATTGGCTGCAAATGAGGCTACAGGTGCCAGCCCATAAAACTTATCGCGCAATGTATTTTTATCCGGGAAATGCCCCTGCCAGGTATTTGCTTTCACTTTGCCCTGGTCAATAGGCTCATCGCCCCAGGGATATATTTTATTCTGTAGTCCTCCCCTTGCGGCCCACTCCCACTCGGCTTCGGTTGGTAATCGCTTACCCGCCCATTTGCAATAGGCAACAGCATCATACCAGGATATATGCACCACAGGGTAATTCTCTTTACCCTTTATCGAGCTGCCCGGCCCGTGGGGATGTTTCCAGTTTGCACCCTTTTCCCAGGCCCACCATTGGCTGTAATCATTCAGTTCAACTGCCTGTTTCGGAGATTTGAATACAAGGGATGCTGCTACCAGGTCGCTGTCCGCAGGCTTTTCCGTACCCGGCGGCAATTGCTTTTTTAGTTCATTCCAGTCCGGTTTGCGCTCAGCAGTTGTGATATAGCCCGTGGCTTTTACAAACTGGGCGAATTCCGCATTGGTCACCTCTGTTATATCCATCCAAAAACCACTGACAGTTACTTTATGCTTTGGGTATTCATCAGGCGAGGCATGTTTATTATCTGCTCCCATCATAAAAGTACCTGTATTTATCCAAATCATCCCCTTATGGCTTTTATTATGAGCGACTTCAGGCAGGCTTGTGATTCTTGTAGTCAGCGAAGCAAACCGCTTTGGAATATTCGATTCACAGCACAATGCTTTTTTGGCTGAAGCTATTGGCTCGGTTATTACTACAACAGCAGTTGGCTTTTGCTTACATGATAAAAGTGCAATACAGAAAAGCTGAATGACTCCTGCCCTTACTAAAAATGAATTTCTCATACCTTAAAAAATTTACCGGCATGCACTCAGGCATGCCGGTAACAGATCAGTTAATAGTTATTGATGATTAAATTTTCATTTGCTTTTAGTAGATGATGCCGGCATAACGGTCAGCGGTGGCGGAACTCCGTTTTTCTTATGAATCCGCTGTTTGAAAACATCATCCCAGTCAACAAACGGATAAATATTATTTGCCTTCGCCTGCTCATCAAACAGGTCCTGCAATTCCTTCAGTTTCTCCGGGTATTTTTTGGCAAGATCAACGCGCTCGTTAAAATCGTCATTCAGGTTATAAAGCTCCCAGGTGTCTTTGCTGTAATCCCTGGTGGTATCCCCCTTAGTACCCAAGGGGTTGAAGAATTTAGTATTGTGGTATACTTCCGCTTTCCAGCCATCCTTATAAATGGAGCGTGAGCCAAAAATGTAATAATATTGTACCTTATGCCGGGACGCTGCTTTAGCATCATCAAATGAATACACAAGCGATGTGCCCTGCAAGGTATCCTGCTTGATGCCCCGGATATATTCAGGTGCTTTGATCCCCAAAAACTCTAATGTAGTAGGCAAAAGGTCATTCACATGGCCATATTGTGTGCGGATAGTGCCTTTGTCCTTTATTCCTTTTGGATAAAATACAATCAACGGGTTGCGTGTACCGCCTTCGGCATTGGCATCCTGTTTCCAGTATTTGAAAGGTGTATTGGCAGCCTGCGCCCATCCCAATGGATAGTTTACCTCTGTACCTGCAGCTGTGCCAATGGCATCAATCTTACTTAAATTGTAACGGACAGTTTCTTCCTCTGATTTATTATTGAGTAATACTGAGCGGTCAATATCACCATTTTGGCTGCCTTCCTTACTTGCGCCGTTGTCGCCTATCACCAAAAAGATGGCCGTGTTATCCAACTGGTTGCTTTGTTTCAGGTAATTTACTAACCGGCCCACTACATGATCGGTGTAAGTAAGATAGCCTGCATATACTTCCATGAAACGCGCGTATAGCTTTTTCTCTTCAGGAGGTAAAGTATTCCATGCCTTTATTGCTGGATTTCGTGGAGGCAATACAGCATTGGCCGGGATAATTCCCAGTTTCTTTTGACGTGCAAATACCTCTTCCCTAAAAACATCCCATCCCCCGTCAAACTTACCTTTGTACAGGTCGCTCCATTCTTTTGATACCTGGTGAGGTGCATGTGTAGCACCTGGTGCATAGTAGAGGAAGAATGGCTTGTCAGGGGCTACCTGGTGTTGCCTTGTTAAATAAGATATAGCTTTATCAGTGATCTGCTCGCTTAAATGGCGGCCGTCAGGTTTTACATGAGCGTTGTCTTCCACCAGGTCCGGTTTGTACTGATCTGTTTGCGAGCCCAGGAAACCGAAAAAGTGGTCAAATCCTTTACCGCTCGGCCAGCGGTCGAATGGCCCTGCATCTGTGGCGTCCTCATCCGGCGTTAAGCCATATTTTCCGACTGCAAAGGTATTATAGCCGTTTTCACGTAATATCTCGGCAATGGTTCCTTTGTCTGACGGGATACGTCCATCATATCCCGGAAACCCGGCCGATAACATGGTATGAGCAAACCCACCCATATGCACATAGTGATGGTTGCGCCCGGTTAGCAACGCTGATCGTGTTGGCGCACAGATTGCTGCCGTATGAAAATTTGTATAACGAAGACCATTGGCTGCCAGGCTGTCAAATGTAGGCGTGCTGATCAAACCGCCAAATGTACTGGTTGCACCAAAGCCCACATCGTCCAGCAATATCCAGACTACATTTGGTGAACCTTTGGGAGCTTTAACAGGCTCTGTCCACGACTCTTTTGAATCTGCCAGTGTTTTCCCTACCACGCCTTTAAATGGTTGTTGTTGCTGGGTGATGTTCTGTGCCCGGCTTACATTGCCAATCAATAACCCTGAGAGTATAATAGCCGGCAGGGTTTTGAATAATTGTGAGTTGTTCATTGTTTCTTTTTTAATGATTTGAAAATGATGGCACCACCTCCAGTTTGGGTGATGGGGTTTCAGCTTTAGTTTTTTTATGATCACGTTTTGCCAGAGCTTCATCATCGTTCTCTATTCGAACCATTGGGCCATCTGGAGCAAGCTCGCTGCCTTCAACTTTTGATTTAAAAATGGGCCACAACAACTGCGCTGTCCATTGATCGCCATCGTAATGAGATATTCCATATGCCTTTGGGTATTTACGTGATATGAGCGCAGTTCCAAATATGATGTCCCACAAAAAGAACATATTGCCGAAATTGCCTTTGTAATGTCCTACGCCATCATCAGTAGTAGCCGCATGGTGTGCGTGATGTGTGGCAGGTGTCGAGATCAATCGTTCCAGTACCCAGGCTATAGGGTTCAGCACTTTATATTGATAGAGCGGCTTATCCCATGGAATGCTCGAATGCGCCAGTGTAGTAATCGTTGATTTTATAATACGTACCGCAATAGCAGGGATACCTAAACCCAGGTACACCAATGCTGCAGTAAGATATATCTGCGAAAAAAAGATGGTATAGATCACATTTTGCCTGCTGGCCATCGCCATACCCATATAGGAAGCCGAATGATGCGTGCGGTGAAAACGCCACAACCACGGCAACTGGTGATGCAAACGGTGGTACCAGTATTGCGTAAGGTCGTCGGCTACTGCGATAATGATAAATCCCCAAAAGAAGGGTACCCAGCTAAATACGTTTTTAGCATCGGGCAAAATAAATGGCAAAAATTTCAAACTGAAATAAGCTACTGCCGGTTGTACCACTAACTTTGGCAGTATAAAGCAGGTGATATCAACCCAACGTTCGTTTTTGGGCCACTTACCTCTGTAAAGGCCAAATGAGAACTCAAGTACGCCTATAAAGAACACCAGGAACGGGAATCCGATCCCATTCAGGTTCTCAATTATTTTTCTGAAGAATTCAATCGTTGCTTCCATTGTTCAAGTTGTTTTTGTTTACTGGTTTTATGTTTTCTTTTTTAGGTGTTTTCTTTTCCCATGGCCGTGCGCCTGTTATCAGAAATGTGCCGAACATAAGCGCTATAGGAAGTATGTAAATGAACAGGCTCAGCAGCGCATTCCTTACGATCTGGTCTTTAGTTGCTTTTTCTATTTTCATGAGTGTCTGATTTTAAAGTGTTCTGAGATGATGTTTTTTTTACCTGGTTACCGCTAAGCAGGTGCTGGGTAAGCCACAGCCCGCCAACAATTATGATAAAGGGAATAATGGTGACGATGATGCCAACCAATATTTTTTTACCGATGAGTGATACGTCCGAAAGTGTCATAATACTTATTTTATGGTTTATGATTTAGTTAATTATATCCCGGATTTTGTGTAAGTTTTGGATTAAGCTGTATCTCGACCAATGGTATCGGGAACAGTGTATTTTTGGCACTGGCAGCAGATTTTGCGGGTATTTTATGCAATGCGTCAACCAGTACCGTACCGCCCTGCCTTACCAGGTCGAACCAGCGGTGACCCTCCTGAATAAATTCTTTCCTCCTTTCTAAAAAGACAGAATCCCTGAAAGCAGACTGATTTAAACCGGCTGTTAGGTTGGTGCGCCGTTTATTTCATTTTGCGCTTCGGCGTACATCAGCAAAACATCGGCATAACGGAGTATCGGGTAATTAATACCACTTTGTGCCTGTGTAGTAAGGGGCGTCAAACTATAATCGACAAACTTGTTAAAGTAAGGAGTGTAGGCATTATTAAATACTACAGTTTGCCCTGTAGCCGCATTATAAACAGAGCTGTAAAAAGTAACCGCCCGGCGCGTATCCGTAGCGCTAAACAATTTATAAACGCTGCTGTCTGCCGGTACATCTGCCGGAAAAATGGCAGTGTTAAACGAAGTAAATGACTGGCTTAAAACCTGCGAGCTATTGACAGCGCCCAGGTTGGTTTCGAATTGTGCCGAAAAGATATGTTCCTTCCCATTTTTGGTAGCTTTTTGAAAAGCATCATAATAATTGGGGAAAAGGGCATATCCGTAACCACCATTGATCACTATATTAAGCTGGGCAAGTGCATCGGCCCAGTCCTGGCGCGTAAGGTAAACCTTAGCGAGCAAGGTATGGGCAGCTCCACCTGTGGCCCTGCCAAGATCAGTACCGGAGAATGATTTAGGCAGATTAGTAGCATCCTTCAGGTCTGTTACGATCTGCGCATAAACTGAATCAACAGATGTTCTTGGCACTAAAAGCGCATTCACATCGATACTTGTGGGGTTGTGCAGTATCAAAGGCACTGCACCGTACAGCCGTACGAGGTCAAAATACAACAGCGCCCTGATAAACTTTGATTCACGAACTAACCGCGCCTTTAATGTGGTGTCCATCTGGATGGCAGGAATATTATCAATAGCTATATTGGCCCGGTTGATACCGTAATAAAGCTGCTGCCAAACCTTTTGTACCCGGCTGTTTGAGGTGATGTAGGTAGCTGTGCCCAATGCCCTTACATCGGGGTTGGTATTACTTGGGCTATAAACCTGGTTATCACTCCCGTTTTCGACTAATAAATTTAACTGACGTCCATAGAGTGGAAAATCGCCGGCCGGGTCACTATTCAGTGAGCTGTATGCTGCATTAACAGCTGAATTAGCATCAGACTGCGTTTTATAAAATTGCGACGATACGATAACAGCACTTGGGTTTTCCGTTAGCTTTTTGCACGAAAAGAATGTAGTAGCTGTAATTATCGGAATCAACCATATGAGCTTATTTGAGGATATCTTTTTCATTTTTTTAAGTATTATATTTAGAAAGTAACATTAACACCTGCCAGGAAAGTCCGTACAGGAGGGTATGTACCATAGTCTATACCCTGCTTGGTGTTATCATTATCATAGAAGTTTACTTCCGGATCAAGGCCTGTATATTTTGTTATAGTAAATAGGTTTTGCGCAGAAACATAAAGCCGTATCTGCTTTGCATGGATTTTTGAAGCAACCACCGGATCGAAGTTGTAGCCCAAAGAGGCATTTTTGAGTTTCAGGTACGACCCATTTTCGATATACCTGTCTGTTACCTGCGGTACCGGTGAATTAGTAGCCCTGGCAACCGTACCATTTGGATTCGAGGCACTATACCGGTTTAATAAAGTAGCTGAAGCATTCAATGAAAGTGTCGGCCTTTCCAGCGTTTGCTGCAGCAGGTTAAATATCTTGCTTCCATAAGAGCCCTGGAAGAATACAGAAAGATCAAAATGCTTATAGGTAAACGTATTGGTGATACTACCTGTAAACTTAGGTTGTGCGCTACCCAAATTATGTTTATCGGCAGTGGTTATCTGTCCGTCATGGTTATAGTCCACATAACGGGTGTCACCAACCTTCTGAGGAACACCGGCTAACAAAGGCGTGCCGCTTGTCAGATCATTAGCAGTTAACAAACCATTGGTTGTATATCCCCAGAAACTTCCTACCGGCAGCCCAACCTTTACAATTACCGGTGACACCTGTCCTGTAGGAGCGAGTGGAAAGTAACTGGTAACACCCGGCCCAAGGTTCAATATTTTGTTCCTGTTAATTGCGAACTGGATATTGGTTTTCCATTTAAAATCATCCGATTTGATATTATCTGTGTTGATTCCCAATTCGATACCTTTATTCTCCACACTACCTACGTTTTCCAGTTCGCTGGCATAACCTGTGTATAGTGGCAGCGGAACATTCAGCAGCAGGTTGGTGGTCTTCTTGTAATAGGCATCAAATGTCAGTGTGATGCGGCTATCAAATAATCCGAGGTCAAAGCCTCCGTCATATTGTGTAGTGGTTTCCCATTTCAGGTCTGGGTTTGGTAATTGCAAAGGTGCTATACCTGTAACCAGTTTGCTGCCGAAGTAATAATTTGTGGGCGCCAATGCCGATAATGAGCTATAGGGCGGCACTTCGGAATTACCAGTTTGTCCGGCGGTCAATCTTAATTTCAGGCTATTGATGGCACCTTCAACCGGTTTGAAAAAGTTCTCTTTATCCAGATTCCACGAAAAGCCGGCAGAAGGGAAATAGCCCCATTTATTATTTGCGCCCAGCTTTGAAGAACCATCGGCACGAATGGAAACTGTTACATTATATTTATGTAAATAAGAATAGTTCACCCTGCCCAGATATGAATCCAATGCCTGGGTAGTGGCAGTTGATGTCGGCAGATTTGCCACCCCGGCGTATGACAGGTTATTATAAGTGGTCAGGTCATTAGGGAACTTTTGAGCCGACGCAACTGATGAATTGAACTGTGTGTATTGTGTGCTGTAACCGGCAAGAATGTTTAAGAAATGGGTATCATTAAAATTATGATCATAGGTTAATGTATTCTCATTTAACCAGCTGAGCACATTGCCTGCTCCTATTGATGCATACCCGGTCGCTGCATACCCTGTTGAACTGCCTGCAGGCGAACCTGTGTATGAAGGTGCATAATAATCCTGGGCCGTATTCAATATATCTGTCCCTGCTGAAATCTTCAGGGTCAGGTCGGGGATTATTTTATACTCACCGGCAACATTTCCCAAAAGACGGTTTAGTTTGGTTGTGTTGGTGGTTGCGGTAATATCCTGCAAAGGATTAGTCGGGGTAGAAAGGTAAGGGTTGGTCGTATTATAGCTACCGTCAGGATTCTTTATCAACGCTAGCGGAGAAGTAGTTAATAATGTGGCGTAAGCGTTGCTAAAGTTGATACTGTTATAAGGACTGCCATATAACTTATTTTCAATTGACTGGCTTCCGAAAACATTGGTGGATATTTTGAAACGCTCAGATATGTTTTTTTCGTAGTTGACACGTGCTGAATATCTTTTAAACCCAGTATTCAGGATGGTACCCTGCTGATTATAATAGTCACCCGAGATAAGGTATCTTGATTTTTCATCGCCACCGGAGATCGTTAGCTCATCATTCAGGATCGGTGCGTTACGCAATGCGGCATCCTGCCAGTTTGAACCGGCACCTGCTGCGGCTATTTGTGATGCTGAAAATGTTTGGGCCACGCCGTCACTGGTATTAATATCGTTTACCAATGATTCCCATTGGGAGGCGTTCAGCAGATCCAGTTTTTTGGCGACCTTTTGTGTGCCATAATAGCTGCTGAAATTGACATTACTTGTGCCCTTTTTACCTCTTTTGGTAGTGATGATCACTACCCCATTTGCACCATGCGAACCGTAGATAGCCGTTGCGGAAGCATCTTTTAACACCTCAATAGATTCAATATCATTTGGATTGATGGTTGATAGCGCATTTACACTGGTACCATTTGAACCTACATTTGAATAGCTGTTGTCATTATAAATGATAAATCCATCTATAACGTACAGGGGTGAGTTTCCAAATGAAATTGAGTTGCCCCCACGTACCCTTATTGTGGCAGTTCCACCAGGCTGACCAGAATTTTGCGTTACGGCAACGCCGGGTACAGCGCCCTGTAATAAATTATCAAAAGATGATGCAGGCTGGTTAAGTAGGTTTTTCGGCACAGAGGAAACTGCACCAGTCAGGTCACTTTTTTTCTGGGTGCCGTAGCCTACAACCACCACCTCGGTGAGCTGACTGGTATTTTCGGCTAATTGTATGGCTATAGGGCTGCCGTCTGCTACAACCTCTTTTGTTTTGTAGCCTATGTAGCTTACTACTAAAGTATAAGGGAATTTTTGCCCGGTAACAAAAGTAAAATGGCCATCGGACCCTGTGGATACCGAGTGGGTAACACTTTTTATACGGAGCGTTACGCCTGCAATCGGCTGTTTGGTTAAGCTGTCGGTAACAATACCATCAAGCCTTGAATTAATGATGGCTTGATCTGTTTGTGCCGAGGCCTTGTATGCTATGATGAGGAAGAACAGACTAAGCAGAAGCCTTGAGACGGAAGGCGACCGTTTGTCACGGATATATATTTGCATTATATTTATCAGGTTTTATGTTAATGATTATTCGTTCGTAAAACTTAGTGATGATCAGTAGTGATTGGCGTTACGACCTGATCATTCATGAATTGACCGGCAAGGCTTCCTTGCCGGTTTACTTTTGTATGTATAATTTATTTCATAGTCATTTTTGTAAGCTAATTAGGGGGAAAAATAAGTTATATATGGACATTGCAGCCGTCACTAATCAAGAGCTCAATACTGCATAGACTGATCAGCAACAACAACACATTCGCTGTACAGGGCTTGTAGCAGCGATACCGGATGTTACTTTGCAAGAATGTAAAAAAGCTTTCATTGCGTTTTGTTTACATCGCAAATATATAAATATTTTAAATAATCTACTAAATCCATAGATTTTATATTATTTATTTAAAAATCCTAATTTTTGCGGAAATTTTCAATGCAAGGCCTTGATATGCTATTGATTTTATCATAATGATAATTTCAGTCTAAAAAAACCCGAAGTTGATTAGAATCCCAGCCTGCAGCTGAAAACAAAAAAACATCTTCAGGAAGAAAACGACTTTTTGATGATGTGACAGAGAATATAATATTTCTCTTTACGCAATTTTATTCATCGCCCCTCTTCTTCTGACACCTGCTTTAAACTTTTCGTGGGCCTCTTACGTAAAATTGCTTTTTAGTTAACTACACATGCGCTATATACTCCTATTCTTTATACTGTCACCCCTGAGCCTTTTTGCCCAGCAGAAAAGTGATCTTTTCAACAAACTCAAGAAATCACCGGACAATGAAAAAGTAAATATCTACATCCAGCTCAGTAATGCATATGCCGAAAGCCAGCCTGATTCGGCTGTATATTATGCCAACCAGGGTATACAACTGGCCGAAAAACACAATGACCAACGAGGTATGGCTTTGTTGCTGCTGGAACTTGGCCATATTAACGCGCTGCACCATCACTTCGAATTAGCCCGGAGGTTTTATAATGAAGCCCTTGGCATTTTCCGCAACCTACACGATTCAGGAGGCGTTGCAAGGGCATATGATCAACTTGGATTATTGGATGGCAACGAACAAAACGTCGTTTCGGCTACAAAAGATCTCGGGCAGGCAATGAAATATTACCAGGACAGCCGGGACAGCACCGGTATACTGGAAACCTATACAGGACTGGGGCGGGTATATGAAGAAAAAGGAAATACCGAAAAGGCTTTAAGCTATTATCTGAAGACTCTTGCTCTGTATGAACAGCATAAAAACAAACCCGAAGCTTATTTCATATTGTTGCAGAACATAGGTAACCTATACCTGAAAAAAGGTAATAGCAAAACTGCTCTGCGTTATCTGCAGGAAGGCATCGACAACAGCCGCCAGGCCGGTCTACGCGATACAGAGGTTAACCTGCTGAATGAAGAGGGTGAAGTATATCAAAAAGAAGGATTACAATCAAAAGCCCTGGCAACATATAAGCAGGCACTCGCCGAGGCTAAAAAATACCGCCAGCCGGAAGATCAGGCGCGGGCGCTTATTGGCATTGCGGGCCTGCTAAAAAAGCAAAACGCTGATACCAGTCTGCAAGATCTTAAAATGGCACTCCATATTGCCCAAGCTCTTCACCAGCCTCAGTTGAGAGCCCGTATTTATGAGGCAATGGCAGGGGTTTACCAACAGGAAAAAAATTACAAAGAAGCAATTAAGGCATTGGAAGAGCAGCACCATTTGCTCGACAGCTTGTTGCAGGCCGATACCGCAAAAGATATCGCCGCTCTCGACAGCAGCTATGCCCTTGAAAGCTCGATGCAAAAGATCGGGCATTTGCAAAATGTTCACCAAAAGGACAAGGGAACAATACAGGTTGGCCTGATAGTCTTAATAGGCGTAGTGCTGATCCTGGTGCTGCTTTGGTTGTACCTGCGAAAAATAAAAAAGCTGAACGAGGAATTAAAAACTTCCAACCGGGTTAAAGACACACTTTTCTCGGTAATCGGTCATGACCTAAAGGGGCCTGCGGGCAGTGCGGCCCAATTGTTTGAGCTTATGGAGACGGAGGATTTTTCAGAGGCTGAAATGCGTACCATGATCGCCGACCTTCGTAAGCAGACTACCGCTTCTCTCGAGTTGCTGCAAGCCCTCTTTGAATGGGGAAAGGCACAGTTGCAAGGCGTTAAAGTGAACCCAACTGATTTTGATCCGGGAAGCATCATTGATCGTTGTATCACTCTTTTATCCCAACAAGCTGGACAGAAAAACATCCACCTGGAAGATCAAATACCTGATCATTTGCGCATCCTGTCAGACATGGATCATTTTGAACTTATTATCCGTAATTTATTATCAAACGCGATCAAATTCAGTTTCGAAGGCGGTGCAATCGAAGTGAATGCCAAACCTCAAGCAGGTAAAGAAGTCATTTTTTCAATACGTGACAGCGGGATAGGTATCAGTGAGGAACAACAGGCGGTTTTCCTGACCGGGAACCTGAATGTCAGTTTTGGCACGCGTAAGGAAAAAGGAAGTGGTCTGGGTTTAATGCTGGTTAAAGATTTTATAAAAGCCAATAACGGCCGGATATGGTTGGAAAGTCAGGAAGGTAAAGGCACTACTTTTTACGTCGCACTGCCTGCAGCATAAAATGTTTACTTAATTTTTTATCTCGATCAAGCTAAAGTCTTCTTTAGGTGCTTCGCATACCGGGCAGGTATAATCTGTCAATTGTTCAAAATCAATGCCTTTTTCAATTTCTTTTTCGTGATCGCCATATACTTTATCATACCGTGTTAAACAATTATTGCACTGATAAAATACTACTTTTTCGTGCTGAACATTAGTTTCTTCTTTAATATAGATCAGGTCTGTCGATGTTTTATTGCTTTGCCTGTCATAAAAACTATAGCATAGTTCGATCAATTGACTACTTAACCCTGCCGCACCTATTTGTTGCAGATAAGGAACATAATCTTTTGAATTGGGGTTAAAATCCCTGGTGTGCAAAATATCAAATAACCCGTTGTTGTTCTTCTTAATTACGATTGACCCGGTTAATCCGGTTTTAGGTTGAGTTTTAATGGCAAAACATAGTTGGTATGTCCGCAAGTCGGCCTCTTCAAACTCCCGTACAAGCTGCTGTTTAAGCTCCAGCCCGTCATCGCAGATATCTTCAATCTGCCAGTTCAATTCATTTGCTGCATGGCGCACATTAAGGCGATATTTACTCAGTATTACCCCCCATTGATTGCGGTCTGTCATTTCGATCCCTTTTATGATGACCGATTTCCAGGGAGTGGTATATATCTGGCCAATACGTGTCTTCAGGCACAGTAAACACACATCTTTTAAAAATGCCAGTGAGAAAAGCTCATTCCGCCGATAAACACCGAGCCAGTACTTATTATTGTATTTATTGAAGCCCTCGTAATAAGGAAGATAAAAGTCAGGCAAGTTCAATGCTATTTTCAACGATTGAAAGGTTGCACCACTCTTTTTCATCAGCATTTTATAAAACAATTGCTCGTCTATATTTCCCTGGTCGTAGAAAAGTTCTTTGTTTTTAAGGATGATATCCTCTGCTGCTTTGGCTATTGCGGGTATATCATCAGAATATATGAGTGACGGACAACAGTGAAGCTTGCTTGTTTTTGGGAAACGCATGTACAGATACCAGTAATTATTGGTATCAGAAGCAATAAAATTGATATTACCCGTAAAAAACGGAACAAAGGTTTGCTGGTTATCTATCAGATTAATTTTTAACAGGGGCTTGTGGTCAAACATATCCAGGATATCCTTATAAACACCTTCGCGCAGCCAGCCCTCATGGTTAAATATGGTATCGGCCACATAAGAGCTAACGATGTTGGGGTACTGGTCAGCATCGATCTCATAATTGATCTCGGCTTTGAGCATATCCAGTTCCATATCCTCTAAACGATCTGGCTGAATACTGAAATACAATTGCTGCCGATTGCCAAACCGGATATCTTGAGCACCTGCACTTTCGGCTATCAGCAGTATTTCGTACAAATCACCCGCTGATATAAAACCACCAGGCAAGTTTATTTTGACTATATGCTTCATCCATTCATCTCCTAAACCGCTTTATCTGCTACCAAACTTTGCAATGTTTCTTCCAATAAACGTTTCACTTCAGGTCTGCATGAACCACAGCCCGTTCCTGCACCCGTAATTGCACACAGGTCTTTCATATTACCACACCCCTCCTCTATTTTTTTGCGGATATTTTCGCTGCCCACATTGTTGCAGCTGCAAACCAATTTGCCCAATACCGGATCGGCTTTATTGCCGCTCCTTAGCAATTGCAGTCTCTTCTCACTCAATTCGGTTTTATTGGCGATCAGGTCACGAAACTCAAGGAACTCGCTTTTATCACCAATCAATATAGCACCTACCAGTCTGTCCTGGTGGATGATACATTTTTTGTAATATCGTTTGGCCTTGTCGATAAATACAACTTCTTCATAATCTTGATCATTAGGACATTCAGATAAACCAATGCTACACAAATCAAACCCATGAATTTTGATGATATTCATAAACAGGCTGCCTTTGTAATAACTCGCAATATCCCCATTCATATAAGCGGCAACAACTTCGGCCTGCTGCTCTGCGGCGGCAGTGATACCATACAAGGTACCGTTGAATTCTGCTATCTCGCCAATAGCATAAATATCAGGATCACTGGTTTGAAGACGCTCGTTTACAATTACACCCCTTCTACATTCCAGGCCGCATTCTTTAGCTATTTCAAGATTTGGCGTGGTACCAATGGCCAGTATCATGGCATCGCAATTGATTTTACGGCCGCTTTTTAAGCCAATACCTGTCAGTTTTGAACGTCCATAAAAGAGTTGCACCTCGTCATCATAATAAATATCACAACCCTGGTCAACCATTTCTTCGTGCAATAGTTGGCTGCCCAAATCATCCAATTGACGGTTCAAAAACTTTGAAGTACGCTGGATGATGGTGATCTTAACCCCCATCTCACGCAAGGATGCTGCCATTTCCAATCCAAGCAAACCACCGCCTACAATCACAACATGAGCTTCGTTAGGAATATGTTTTTTAAAATTATCAGCATCTGCACGGTTACGCATGGTAAATATCCCGGGTAACGATGGAACATTCCTTGGAACTGCCGACCGGCTGCCCGTGGCTACCAGCAAGACATCATAAGAAGTCTTCACACCTCTCGAATCAGTCACTTGCTTATTTACCCGGTCTATCTTTTCTATACTCACGCCACGTAATAAACGAATCTTGTATGCCGGCTCTTCCTCATCCTTCATTTTCACGAGCTGTTCCCATTGCTGCTCTCCGCTAATGTAATCGGGCAACATTACGCGATTATAAAAAGGATAATTTTCTTTACTGAAAATGGTGATTTCATCATCGGGGTTAAGCGCCCGGTATGATTTTACAAAACCATAAGCACCGGCCCCGGCACCAACGACCACAATGCGCTGAAACGGTTTTTTATATTTCACCACATTTACGGCGCAATATTTAAAATCAGGCTCTTTTGACACGGGGTCTACTTGATCTGATGTTAAATTATTGACACGATTAAGGTCATTGCCTAAAATTTTGCCCCAGTGCATTGGCAAAAAAACTACCCCCCGTTTTATTTGGGGCGATATTTTGGCTTTAACACTCACTTCTCCCCTTCGCGAAGTAATTACTGTAACATCGCCTTCATCTATTTTCAGCACAGCAGCATCAAGCGGATGAATCTCTATAAACGACTGTTGGTAATGCTGGTTCAGTTTATTCACCTTACCCGTTTTGCTCATGGTATGCCATTGATCGCGGATACGACCTGTGGTAAGAATAAAAGGAAAGTCATTATCCGGCAGCTCACTGTTAAGCTTATCAGGAACAGCATGAATAATGGCTTTTTTTGAGGGTGTATAAAAGTTTTTGTCTGTAAATAAGCGTACGGTTCCCTGCGGAGGACCTTTCTTTTTGTACGGCCACTGTACTGTTTTTTTATCTTTCAGGATCTCATAATCCAATCCCCTGATGTCGATATTGGTTTTGGCCGTTAGCTTCACATGCTCAGCATAAATAGCTGCCGGGTTCTCAAAGTCAAACCCTTTATAACCCATTTTCCGGGCGAAGCAGCAGATAATCTCCGAATCTGGCAATGCTTCGCCCGGCGGGTCAATTATCTTGTTTAAATAGCTTATCCGTCTCTCGGAGTTGGTCATAGTCCCCTCCTTTTCGGCCCAGGCAGCAGCAGGCAATATCACATCAGCATAGGCCAGGCTTTCGGGCTTATTACTGATCTCCTGCACTACTACAAACTTTGCTTTTTTCAACGCTTCTTCGGCCAGGCGCACATTGGGTAAACTGGTTAAAGGGTTTGTGCATAGTATCCAAATTGCTTTTAATCTGCCGTCGTTCAGCGCTTCAAACATTTCGGTAGCGGTTAATCCGGGTTTTGGATTGATAGGCGTGCCACCCCAAAATTTCTGTACCTCTTCTCGATGAAGCGGATTGTTCAAATCGCGGTGAGCGGGTAGCAAATTGGCCAATCCACCTACTTCGCGCCCCCCCATGGCATTGGGTTGCCCGGTTAATGACAATGGCCCCGAACCGGGTTTGCCGATATGACCAGTGATCAGGTTAAGGTTGATCAGGCTCAGATTTTTATTTACACCTACTGAGCTTTGATTAAGGCCCATCGTCCACATAGAAATAAAGCCTTTTGCTTCGGCAATATATTTGGCCGCAAGTCTGATGTTGCTTTCACTCACCCCGCATATTTGAGCAGATTCAGCAACGCTTTTTTTGAATACTAATACGCTGTACTGCTCAAACCCTTCGGCATAATTGGTAACAAAATCCAGGTCGATATCACCATTTTCTATCAACACCCTGCCTATTGCATGATTAAGCGTAATATCTGTCCCCGGATTGATCTGCAGATGCAGGTCGGCAATGCTGCAGGTATCAGTAACACGTGGGTCGACCACAATTATTTTTACGCCGGGATTGGCCGCTTTGTGCGCCTCAACCCGTCGCCATAAAATAGGATGACACCAGGCAGGGTTGGCACCGGTAACATAAAAGCAATCGGCCAACTCAATGTCATCATAACAAAGAGGTACGCTATCCTCGCCCAAGGCCATTTTATAAGCCGCAACCGCGCTGCTCATGCACAGGCGCGAGTTGGTATCGATATTATTACTGCCGATAAACCCTTTCATGAGTTTATTGATCACATAATACTCTTCGGTGAGGCATTGTCCCGATGCATAAAAGGCCACCGATTCGGGGCCGTATTTATTGATGAAAGTTCTGAAAACAGCAGCGGTACGGTCAAGCGCTTCGTCCCAGCTGACGCGCTGCATAGGCATACTTTTACTATACCGCATTTGAGGGTATAATAACCTGTCGCTCTTATCATTTACCGTATAATGCAGGTTGAGCCCTTTACTGCAAAGCATCCCTTTATTTACGGGATGCTCTTTATCGCCTTCAACCAAAATACGGTCACTTTTATCCTTATGAACAAGCACACCGCACCCGACACCGCAGTAACAGCAGGTTGAGGTATGGGTATTGGTATGTTGCTTTTTTGTCAACATTTGTTTTTTCTATATTCCATGTATCAGGCTACTCCTTCAATCAACACTTCTTCTCTGGCCAATACTTCCCCGCCTTCAATAATTTCAACGAAAACAGGCCGTTTTTGAAACCTGGTAATTAGTACGATCAATGCTACTGCAATCACCGCATAACCGATATAGGTGAAAGCCTGAACATAAGTAATAGATTGGGATTTAAACAAGAAGCCAAACAGCATGCCTCCGAGATTGCCGCCGGCACCTACTATACCGCTTACCAGGCCCACATTTTTTGTGTTTACAAAAGGCACAATTCCATAAGTGGCACCGTTTGACATTTTGAGGAATAAGGCGAAGGAAAGCATAGAAATAATCGCAATCAGCAATGTTCCCGACTGTGCAAACAATATCAGTCCGCAACCCTCCAACAATAAAACGCCTGCCAGTAATAACCCTTTCCCCTTCATACCGAATTTGCCACCAACCTTATCGGATACGATACCACCAAGCGCACGGGCAAATATGTTCATGAAGCCGAATATGCCCGCCCAGAAACCCGCTGTACTTTGAGACAAATGAAATGAATCAACAAAGTGTAGCGAAGCCACATTATCAAAGGTAATTTCCATACCAAAGCACATGGCATAAGCCATAGTTAGCGCCCAAATGCGCCAATCTGCAAGAATAGACCAGTCAGTTTTGGTCTGTTTTTTAACGTAACCTATTTCATCATAATTACCTTCAGGGGTATCCTTAGTATATTTATAATATAAATAAGCCATGGTCAGCATCATCATTCCGGGTACTATCATCGCATAACGCCATGCCTCGGCTTTAGTATAGCCAAAGCCTACTATGGCAGCAAAAATTAGTGGCATTACCATATTTGTTACACCTCCTCCCAGGTTCCCCCAACCACCGGTAACTGCATTTGCCGTACCTTTTATTTTAGGGGCGAACATCATTGAGGTATGAAACTGTGTGATCACGAATGAAGCGCCGATAACTCCTATCGCTAATCTGAATAAGAGAAACGAAGTATAATCATGCGCTAAGCCTACAAAAAACACCGGCAATGAGCCTATTAATAATAGCCTGATAGCCGTTTTACGGGGCCCCCAGGTATCGCATAGTTTACCGATGATCAAACGCGCTATAATTGTAGCTGCCACTGATGCAATAATGGTATTGCCCACCTGCCCCTTTGTTAAATGCAATTCGGCCCTGATTGTTGGCATTAACGGCGCGAGGCCAAACCATCCAAAAAAGCACACAAAAAACATGAGCCATGTAGTATGGAAGGTGCGCATCTGCACACCTTTTAAACTAAATATTTTCAGCTTATCTAATTGTTTTGTCTTTGTATTCACGCTATCAGTTTTAATGTTATATAATTAATGTTCATCGTCAATTGAAAACTTATCTATCAATAAATTCAATAACCGGTCATGAATTTCCATATACTTAGGCTCATGAACGATATCTTTTTTATTACGCGGCCTCTTTAAAGGCACATCAACAATCTCCTTTATGGTAGCCGCTGGTCCGTTATTCATAACCACCACTTTGTCTGATAAAAAAATCGCCTCTTCAATATCATGAGTTACCATTACTATGGTTTTTTCGCGGTTATCCAGGTTCCATAGTTTCAGCAGCTCGATGTGCATGGAGCTTTTGGTCAGGGCATCCAAAGCACCAAAAGGTTCGTCGAGCAATAATATTTTAGGATTAATGGAAAATGCACGTGCTATAGCCACACGCTGTTTCATTCCGCCTGATAGCTGACCGGGTAATTTATCCTTGTGTTCCCAAAGATTTACCATCCTTAAATTAGTCTCTACCAGGTGCGCCTTTTCTGCTGCAGATATATCTTTTATTGCGGAATCTACTGCCACATAAATATTTTTATAAACTGTGAGCCAGGGCAGTAATGAGTAGTTTTGAAACACAATACCTCTGTCCGGCCCTGGCGAATTTACTTTCATGCCGTTTGCATAAACTTCGCCACTGGTTGGCTTAACCATTCCGCTGATGGTACCCATCAGTGTTGATTTACCACAGCCAGAGTGCCCTATCAGCGAAACTATTTCACCTTTCTTAACCGTAAGATCAATGTCCCGAACTGCTGTATATGTGCCTTTAGGGGTTTTAAAGCTAACGGTAACATAGTTTATTTCAATGCTTACGGGTGGGTTGTAAGTCTGTTCCAAAATTATGTCAGCAATTTCAGTAATGCCTTCTTCTGCTGCTACGATTGATGTTTGACTCATATTAATGTTTTAAATGAATTGACAATTATGTTACTATACTGCGTAGGAGAATTTCTGCTGTAACCAGGTAAAGCATCTGTCGAGCAATGATCCAACTATACCTATAATAATGATAGCGACTAAAATTTTAGCTACACTACCTCCGTTAAATCCTTCTTCCCACACAAAATTTCCAAGTCCGATTCCACCTGAAAGCATTTCGCCGGCAACGATCACCATCCAGGCAATACCAATTGAAAGCCGTAAACCAGTAATGATATGAGGTAAACTAAAGGGCAATAATATTTTGGTCAGGTACTTCCAGGTTGAAAACCCGAAGGCTTTGCTCACATTTTTATGATCCTGCGGAATGTGTGAAGCCCCAAATGCCGAATTAATTAATGTAGGCCATAAGGAGCAAATAAATATCATAAAGATGCTGGCCTTTGGCGAGTCCTGAAAAATAGCAAGCCCTAATGGAAACCAGGCTAATGGCGAAACAGGTTTTAAAATTTGCACCATGGGATTGATGATCTTCATGGCTATTTTACTACCTCCCATTATTAAGCCCAATGGAATAGCGAATAAGCTGCCCAAACCAAAGCCAATGCTTACCCGGCCAAGCGAGCTTAACAATTTAGTGCCTATCCCTTTTTGGTCTGCATCATTTTGAAATGGATGGTGCATAACATCTTTAAATACGGTCCACGTAGCCAAAGGGGTCGGGATTTCGTTTTTGGTAAGCTTAGCTATCAAAGCCCAGATACCGCCCATAATCACCATTCCCGCCAGGAAATAAACTACAGACATTAATGATTTAACTGAAAGTAACTGTTTCATATCTCTATCCATTTTAATTTAGGCAGGATATGCCGGGCCTTATCAACCCGGCAAAATCTGCCAGTCAACTAACAATTCATCCTATTTTTTTGCCCCGGCAATATATTGTGCCGGATTTTTCGGGTCAAAAACCATGGTCTCCAGATTTGTTTTAAAAGGCTTCATGTCTTCCTGAACAGGTACGTTCATACTTTTGGCCACTTCGTTATACAGATCGGTCATAATTAATTTCTGCCCGATTTCCTGGTAATCAGGCGCTGTGCTGATCATGCCAAAACGCATGTACTGGGCCATAAACCATATTCCGTATGACACTTTTGGCATATTCACTATCCCATTATTATAAAATAGCATGTAATCATCCTTATATTTCTGAACGCCAAGATCACAGCCAATTTCTGTAGAGCCCATTAACCTGGCTTCTATAACCTGTACCGGTGCATTCACATAATTTGGTTTGCTCAGTACTAAAGCAGCCTTTTTACGGTTACTCATCACATCCAGCCATCTGCAAGCTTCTATAAGGGCTTTCATCACATTTTTCAGGTCTTCCTTATCTGATTCAGAAAAAGCTTTATTAACTACTAATGCCTTTTCAGGGTGATTTTTCCAGATATCCTGACTGGATATTTGTGTAAATCCAATTCCCTGCGTTGCTGCTACACCATTCCATGGCTCCCCAACACTAAAACCCTCCATATTATCAACCTTCATGTTAGCTACCATTTGCGGGGGTGGGATAGTTATAATTCCAACAGATTTAGCGTTTACACCACACGCGGCTAACCAGTTTCTTAACCATATATCATGCGTCCCACCTGGAAACGTCATGGCAAACGTTACTTCTTTACGGGCTTTTACAGATTTAATGGCTGCGGCTACTTTTTTCAAATCCCTGAAACCAACTAAGCCACAAAAATCCTTAGACAATGTAATAGCCTGCCCGTTGTTGTTTAAGGTCATGGCAATTTTCATCTCAGAACCGGCTTTGCCGCCAATACCTGTGTAAACCGAAAATGGCATTGAGAACAAACAATGAGACCCATCCAGTTCGCCATTCAAAATTTTATCGCGGACAACCGCCCATGATGCTTCTTTGGATAATTGTACATCGACGCCATACTTTGCAAAAAATCCCATTTCTTTTGCAATGACTAATGGAGCACAGTCGGTTAATGGGATAAACCCCAGTTTGACCACTTTTTTGGGTGGATTCGCGTAACTCCCTGAAACAAGAAGTACAATTAGCAAACCCAATAAAAAAATGGATTTTGAAGAGCTATATATATATTTTTTCATCAGAATATAATTAATAGTTGGTTTGATTTAATAGTAATTATTGTTTGATGGCAACTGGTTTAGTGTAAAAGAAATCGGGTGTGAATTTGATCATGACATATGCCCATGTAGCTGTTTTGTCAAAAGTTGCAGCCACAGCATCAGTCACTGCCTGCCCTTTGGCAAAAGGCATATTGTCTGTAGCTTTCATAAGCGAATAGCCAAATTCAACATTGGTAAACTTGTTCATGGTATAACTTAACTGCAGGTCGGCTTCTTTACCTAAATTCCTGCCTACGAGTGACCCATCAGCTTTTTTCATATCCTGGTTTAAAGAGAATGAATGGAGATCGATCCCTGCTGAGAATACATTTGCTGTGTACTTGAATTTTATATAAGGATTACTCAAACCGCCTTTTGGAGATCCCGTGCCTGCATAGAAATAATCCATGTACCCCCAAAACTTGTGCGGAGTACCATATAAAGGATCAAACGAATTGTTTTTACCCAAAGCAATATCAGCTGTATTAGTACCCGAAAGCACATCGTAACCCGGGGTGATACTAAAACGGTCTTTTTGATAAGTAGCAGCAATAGTATAATGAAAGGCATTCATATCTTTTCCATCCCTGTCTTTACCCGACTGACGGTAATAAGCTGCCTGGATAGCAATTTTGCCAAAATCAGAAGCATTACCAAAAACAGGGCTAACCATTACACCATACGTATAGCGCTTGTTGGTTGAATAATCATAGGTGTCGCTTGGACCGGAGGGTACAAAACGTCTTCCATAAACGTAACCGGTGGTTGCACTTCCAACTGAGTCAAGCCTGTATTTCCCAAAATTGTCGTTAAAGAACAACGCTGAAACTTTAGTTTGATCAAACTTTTTACTGACATACAAACTGGCAAAGGATTTATAATCCTGCGTTGCCCCATTGGTACTGGGTGGGTTGCTATAAATAGGGGTACCTGTTTTTGAACTGTTGTTTGCTGCACTGCCGCCAGCGGCTAATGGAACAAGCCCTGCAGGAACAGGAACCAGAGTACCCAGGCTGTTTTTAACATAGCCTGGCAGGTTACCGGGTATATAGTTACTATTGGTAACACCCGCAGCATCAGTATTCTGGTTAAATGCATAACCCAAATCAACCTGCCAGCCATGATGCGCAACTTTTAATAAAGCCATATCAAAAGTTCGGGCCTGTTGCAGCCAATCGATATTACCGATCAGGCGGGAATCATCATAGATTAATTCCTGGCGACCGACCTTTAAAGAAAGCTGATCGAATAATCTGAATTTAATATTGGTATCGGCTTTGTTAGCAAGAGTTAGTTCTGCCCATCCTTCATGAAGCCCTAAGCGGCTGCCATCTGCTGTAGATATTGTAGAAGCATCGGCCCCCCATACCCTTATATCCTGAACGCTAACACCGAAAGTTAAAAAGTCCCATTTATAACCAAAATTTAAACGGGTACGCTGAGAAATAAAATTAGCATTTTTTGATTTTGATAATACTAAATTACCATATCCGTCACGATCCTCAGCACGGATTCGTAATTGTCCGGTCAGACTGTATTGGGCCTGAACTTTTATTGACTGGAAAGAAGCTAAAATTAAAAATATGGTAAAAATTAGGTAATAATGACTGACATTTTTATACATTTGATTGGTTTTTTATTTGTTAAAGCAATGAAAACTAATTGCCCTGCCTGGGAATGCGACCTCCCGGCAGGGATTTTTTATGATATTTATTTTACCTTTTTCCTCATAGGCTATTCACTTATTTTTAGTGTAATCTTACTTAATCATTTTAATTGTCATAAATATATTACATTTAATACAAAAAATCAATTAAATGGCGACAATTAATCACTTTTTATGATTAAAATTATATAAAACATCATTTTTTATTAAAATTTCAATAATATAACTTAATGTTTTTAGTAAAATATGAATTTTACAAAACACAAATGCCATATTTTATCCTAAAAATTTACTATCAAATAAAAATTAACGATAAAATGATCATTATTTTATGATTTCAATCATAAAAAATTGTAAAATTGGAGAAATCTATACAAACTCTGTGATTTTTAATGCAAAATTCACTTAACAAATGATTTGATTAGACAAATACTATTTATTTAATCAAATCACAATCAAAAATTTAAGATAAATGAAGAAAAGTAAAAATGAATGTGATATTAATCGTTGCTTCATGTGTCAAAACTGTTTGAAAGAATGGCAACCGGCAATAGCAGCTAACAGGAAAAATTTTAAAGTAAAAAAGGGCCAGGTTATTTTCAATGAAGGCGACCCCGTTAAAGGAGTTTATTTTGCTTATGAAGGAAACATAAAAGTTCATAAAAAATGGGGGCCTGAAAAGGAACTCATTATAAGATTTGCTTCAAAAGGGGCTATTTTTGGCCATCGGGGATTGGGCGGTAATAATGTTTACCCAGTATCGGCAACAGCACTTGAAAATGGAATTATTTGCTATATCGATATAGATTTTTTTGAAGCGACATTAAAAGTAAACACTGATTTTACCTATAAATTGATGATGTTTTTTGCTGCTGAATTACAGGAATCGGAAAGAAAGATGAGAAACCTTGCCCACATGTCTGTTAAGGGACGTGTTGCACAGGCTTTAATTACACTGAAGGGACAATTTGGAACAAATAAAGACGGCTCAATTGCAATTGAGCTTTCGCGCCAGGATTTGGCATCATTTGCCGGGGCAACTTATGAAACTGTATTTAGGGTAATGAATGAACTATTAAAAGAAGAAATTATTAAAGTGACCGGAAAGAAGATAGTGATCAATAACCAGGAAAAACTTTTACAACTAACTGCAGACGATCAATAAGATTTGCTATGCTTTAAGTCTTCCCCACCAGGCGGCGAGGAGACTTAAATGCCATCTTCTCGGGATGTATTCAGGTTCAATATACTGTGGCAACAATGTATTGAAAAATATTATGGTCAGGCAGCAATGCCTATATATACTTTGCCGTCAACTACCTTTACGGGGTAGGTCGTAATTTTAAAATCATCTTCGCCCATACACTCTCCGGTTAACAATGAGAAAGTTTTTTTATGGAATGGGCAGGCCACCTTGGGTTCGCAAGCCTCGCCTGCACTGCCAATCATCCCCCGCGATAAAACCATTTGCTGCTTATGCGGGCACATATTTTGCGTTGCGTACCATTCACCACGACGGGAGAAATTATAAACAGCAATTTGCTCATCACCATGTTTCACGCACGCCCCGCCGTTTTCAGGGACATCATCAGCATAACAAGCCAGTATCCACTCAATTGCAATAGTTGTTTCCATATTTTGTTTAAATTCTAAAAGTCAAATACTAAACTCTAAAACCAATGACCACTCCTACCATTTCGCTTTAACCTGTTCGCGCATCGGCTCAAATTGAACTGACGGGTCTTTTTCTTCAGGAGCATTAACAAAATGTGCGAACCGCTTGCGCAGATCCGGATTATCAACCACCTCTTTCCATTCGCAGTGATACGTATTTATTAATGATTGCATTTCTTCCTCCAGTTGATCGGCTAGCCCGAGGCTGTCATTTATCACAACATTTTTCAGGTAACTCATGCCGCCATCCATCTTATTCAGCCAGGTTGCAGTACGGGTAAGCGGATCAGCTGTTTTTATGTAAAACATCAGGAACCTGTCCAGGTACTTTACCAGAGTTTCTTTATCAATATCATTGGCAAGCAATTGTGCATGCTGGGGTTTTGAACCACCGTTGCCGCATACATACAAATTCCAGCCTTTTTCTGTGGCGATAATGCCAAAATCTTTTGACTGAGCCTCGGCGCATTCACGTATACATCCGCTTACACCACCTTTTAATTTATGCGGTGCACGTATACCTTTGTACCTGTCTTCGATCTCGATAGCGAACGAAACACTATCATGCAAACCAAAACGACACCAGGTACTGCCCACGCAGCTTTTCACCGTGCGCAGAGCCTTACCGTATGCGTGACCGCTTTCAAAACCTGCATCTATCAACTCTTCCCATATTAACGGGAGATCATTTAAATGCGCGCCGAACATATCGATACGCTGGCCGCCGGTAATTTTGGTATACAGACCATACTTTTTAGCTACCTGGCCCAAAACGATCAGCTTGTCAGGAGTGATTTCGCCTCCGGGGATACGCGGCACCACCGAGTAAGTACCCCCTTTTTGAATATTCGCTAAAAAGCGGTCGTTACTATCCTGTATGGTATCCTGTTTTACGATCACGTCATTCCATAAGCTCGATAATATACTGGCAACAACAGGTTTGCAAACCTCGCAACCATCACCCTTGCCAAAATGATCAAGCACCAGGTCGTAGTTTTTGATCTTGTTGATCTTAACCAGGTCAAACAGCTCCTGCCGTGAATATTCAAAATGCTCGCATATTACGTTTTTGATGTACTGCCCGTTGGCCTTCATAGTACCAGCAATCAGATCTTTCACCAACGGGATACAGCCTCCGCAGCCTGTTCCGGCTTTGGTGCATTTCTTCATCCCGTCGATGTTAGTTACGCCCTGATCGGTAACGGCCGAACAGATCGACGCCTTATTTACCGCTTCGCATGAGCAAATCAGTGCATCGTCGGGCAAACTCATTACACCTGCGCCTTCATTCTCTGATCCACCTCTTGCTCCCAGTATCAAATCTTCCGGATTAGGTGGAAGAACCATTTTATTATTAACGGTTTGCAGCAGCATATTATAAGCATCCGCATCACCAATCAAGATCCCGCCAAGCAAGTATTTTCCGTCAGTAGTGATATTGACGCGCTTATATACGCCTTTATGGGTATCCTCAAAAACGATGGTGCGGCAATCCGGCTCCGTTACAAAAGCGTCACCAAAGCTGGCTACATCTACACCGATCAATTTCAGCTTGGTACTCATATCATAACCATAGAAAAGCTTACCGCCATCGGTTAATTGAGACACGACAATGTCGGCCATTTCATAACCGGGCGCTACCAATCCGTAGATCATACCTTCGTATAAAGCACATTCACCAATGGCAAAAATGCACTCGTCACTGGTTTGCATTTTCTCGTTAACAACAATACCACCACGTGTGCCGGTATGCAAACCGGATAGCTTTGCCAGTTCATCACGGGGCCGGATGCCTGCAGATATCACCAGCATATCAACAGCAAGTACACTCTCATCATTAAAGTGCAATGCTTCTATTTTATTTGTACCGCCTATGTAGGAAGTACTTTTATTCAAGTGGACATTGAGCCCAAGCTCTTTCAATTTTGACTGCAGCATACCGCTACCGGCCGAATCGATCTGACGTGGCATCAGGCGGGGAGCAAATTCAATCACATGGGTTTCTTCTATTCCCAGATCAATCAAAGCCTTCGCAGCCTCTAATCCCAGCAAGCCGCCTCCCATTACTGCACCATTTTTGGCATTGGCAGCGTAGGTTTTTATCAATTCAAGATCTTCAATGGTACGATAAACAAATACGCCGTCTTTTTCGATACCGGGCAGGTCAGGAACAAAAGCCGAAGAACCTGTAGCCAGCACCAGGTAATCATATTTTATAGTAAGGCCTAATAAAGAATGTACAGTTTGTTCTGTACGGTTTATTTCCTGTATAGGATCACCCAGGTGAAGGGTTATTCCATTTTCGGCATACCAGGATTTGGATGAAAGGGACAGGTCATCAGCTGATTTTCCATTGAAATATTCACTAAGATGAACCCTGTCATAAGCGTGGCGCGGTTCTTCACCAAAAACGATAATATTGAACCGGGATGATCTGGTTATCAGCTTTTCGCAAAACTTATAACCTACCATGCCGTTCCCAACAACAATGATAGTTGGTTTTGACATAATGAAGTTTTTTAATGTTAAAGCAATTTTTTATAAAACATACCAAAAAACGCGACCTTAAGTATGTTTATAAAACAATTTTAAATAAAAAAAACGATTATTCAAATAATTTTATGAAATTAGTCATATAATTTCCATTATTTATTGTTAAAAATTAACAAAAAATATGATTTAAATTAGAAAATATTGATTTTTTGACGCAAAATTCCAATAAAAGCTAAATTTTATGTGAAATTACGAGATAAAAAATGCAATTTTTAAAAAAATGAGTGATAATTATGAAAAATAGCTCTCCTGTGCCAGAATTATTTATAATGGGAGCTGGGCCAGGTGATCCGGAATTAATTACTGTAAAGGGATACAAGGTTTTACAGCAGGCAAAAGTTGTTTTGTATGACAACCTGGCCAACAAGGAATTGCTGGACCTCACCCCTGCCGATTGTGAACATATATATGTAGGCAAACAGCCATACGGAGATTATACCCCACAGGAGCAGATACATGAACTGATCAAACACTTTGCTTTTACCAAAGGTAGTGTGGTACGGCTAAAAGGTGGCGATCCATTTATATTCGGGCGCGGGTTTGAAGAAGTACTCTTTGCAAGAGAGAATGGCATCAAAACTCACTTCATACCAGGCATTACCAGCATGCAAGCGTCGGGACTTGAGGATATACCGCTTACCCATCGTGCCGTAAGTGAAAGCGTCTGGATGGTTACCGGCACTAAAAAAGACGGCAGATTATCGGCGGATTTAAAACTCGCTATTCAAAGCAATGCTACTGTTGTAATTTATATGGGCATGAAAAAACTACAGGAAATTGCTCAAACCTATATTGATTCGGGCAATGGTGATTTACCTGCAGCAATTATACAGCATGCGTCGATGCCAAATCAAAAATCGGCAAAAGGGCTGGTGAAGGATCTGCCGGCAATAGCCGAAAGCAAGCAGCTCAATTACCCTGCTATTATTATTATCGGGGCCGTAACAAGCCTGACTAATTAATTTAACAAAAATGAAGATACGTATTAAAGGAAATTCGCTGCGCTACAGGCTAACTAAAAGAGATGTAGAACTGTTTTCAAAAAATGGATATATTGAAGAAGCTATTGATTTTGGGAACCATATGCTGATATATGCTTTGCAGCAAAATAAACTCAATAATCTGTCAGTAATATTTGAAAACAATAAAATAACCTTACTTATGCCCAAAGTAATGGCTAATGAATGGGAACTCACTGACAGGGTTGGCTTTGAATACCAGTACAATAACTTGTTCCTTTTAGTTGAAAAAGATTTCAAATGTTTAGATAACGTCGCCGAAGATCAGAGTGATAATTACCCCAATCCGTTAAGTAAGGTATCGCGGGTTTAACAAAGACTCTAAAATATTCGTCTCCATTGATTATGTCCAGGATGACCACATTATGTTATTTCTTTTCAAGAGCAGGTCTGCCGACCAGGTGAATAACATTTTCATCCGATAATTAAACTTTAGGGGGCGATGCTCGGTTTTGACGGGAGCGGATTGACGGTTACCGGTATCGCTGTTTTGGTGCTGGGACATCCGTTATAGGATGTCGATACATAATATGTGGTAGAACTTGTTAATACAGGAGTTGTAACGGTGGAAGATGTACAGGTGCACAATGAGTTCCCGCTGGAATCATACCACTGATATGGTCCACCAGGCGCCGTTGCAGTAAGTATGGCTGTATTTCCGTAGCAAACGGCAACCGGAGGAGCTGTAGGGGCCACAACGGTATAAGCGCTCATTGTTACCTGCTGGGTAACCGGCCCGCAACTTGTCGATTGATCATTTACTGCAACAGTGTAGGTCCCGCCTGTAGTTACGCTTATGGATGGAGTAGTCGCACCCGTGCTCCATAAGTAGGTGTATGCCGGGTCGCCGCCACTGGCGGTTGCCGTTAACACAACCGTGCTTCCCGAGCAAATTACAGGAGCAGACGATGCCAGAGCAACAGTAAGCGGCGGATAAGTATAAACCCTTACCGTGTCGCTTTTTGCTGAGGAGCAAGCGGTATTTTCGTTTCCGCTAACTTTATAATCTATGTAAGCCGGTGAGCCGGCTTGAGGGGTAACAGTTACTGTTGAAGAACCTGAAGTTTGACTTAAATAAGAATTATATGTCCCCGTGGCACCGGGATAAATAGAAGTCCAGGTTACGCTGGATGCCTGCAAGCCGGTAACGCTCATCGTACCGGTGCAACCCTGCCTTAGTGAAAGATCGCCGGAAGCCTGTACGGCCCTTGACGCGGTTACTATAGCAGTAACTATATTATTCCCCGGCTTGCAAAAAGTAATGTTAATGGTACTTTGTCCCGTTATACAAGCGGGTGTTCCGTTAGGAATTAATGGTCCGCAATTAATAGAGTAAAAACTTGCCCCGGTTATCTGATCGGTAGTAAAATTGATCAAATCAGTATTTGGATTAACGAGAATGGTAAAACTGATACAGTTGGATCCGGAGCAGCAAACTCCGTTCCGGCTGCCCGAAGCGGTAGCTGTTGTATCAGAACTACCCGATAAATCAATAACAATAGGCGTTGAACACGAACCAGACTGGGCATATCCGTGATAACTTAAAAATATGAACAAAATAAATAATAGCCCAATTCGCTTATAGCTATCAGATATTTTTGTTCTTATGCTCATTGAGAATAAAAGTTGCAACTATGATATCTCCTATATTTTCTGTTGAATTTTTTATTTGTGTTACACCTATTATCTGTAATGCCGCTTTTTAATAATAGCATTTTTGACTTATTGATTTTAATTTCCCCTCCTGTAAATACAAACCGATAGAAATTTCATGCGAGCCATAATTATAATTTGCGAGCGGGGTTAGCGAATAATCAAATGAATAACCAACCCTTAATTTCTCGTTAACAAAAAATTGAACCATTGCAACCAACGCGTTAGACTTATCAAGGTTACTTTGAAGAAAAGGCTTTTTATACAAAGGCACAGCCGTGCGGTAGGTGCCCCCCACCCAAATACGCTCGTTTAGAAGAAAAAATGTATTTAAATCCAGGCTTGTGGGCCCCCTTTTATCATCCTTTAGCATAATTGAAGGTTTGATCATGATATCGTCATCAAGTGGTACCAACACTCCGGCGGTGAGATAGAAGTGTGGTACCGGCATAGTCAGTATAACTGATTTATCAACCTGCCCAGCCATCCAACCCGACAACAAATTATCTACAGAAAACCCGGCAAACGCCTTTTTGTCAGTATATAACACTCCTAATCTTGCATCCGGAAGAATAGCGCTCTGAGATGTTGTAGGTATATCATAATCGCCCTGCTGCGCCGGATTTAATTTTGATCCATCCAATGCTGATTGGGTAAAACCGGCCCCTATCCCAAATGTCAACCGGCTGTCTCCATCTTCATCCATCTGCACACGGTAAGCATAATTTGCAAACGCGGACGTGCTGCTTTGGGCCCCTATCCTATCATTGGCTATTAGAAGGCCGAGCCCAACTTTCGTATCATTTACCGTACCGTCTACAGTTGCAGAAAAGCTTTGAGGCCCTCCGTTAAAACCAGTCCATTGCGACCGGTAAAAGGAGTATAAATAAATATCTTGCCGGTAACCGGCATAAGCAGGATTGATAAATAAACCATTAAACATGTATTGACTATACTGTGCATCCTGTTGGGCAAAGGCAGCAATACCTGCAAAAAGAAAAAATCCGATTAAACCAAGCTTTTTCACTTATTTTCCTCTTAATAGGGTTAAATAACCATGATAATCTTCCCATATACCGGCGGAACTTTTAATTTTTAATATATAAAAATAAGTCCCTTCACTTAAATTCCGGGCGGTCCACTCATTGTGATAGTTTTTTTCCTGGAAAACACTATTGCCCCACCTGTTGAAGATGAGTAATTCGTTTTCGGGATATTTAGGCAAATCCTTAATAGTAAACGTATCATTTAACCCATCGCCATTGGGGGTAAATACGTTAGGTATATCAAGACCCAATACCGTTTTGGTATTTGATGAAGTGTTATTCGAAAGATCCGGGTCGTCTTGTTTGGCGGATATGCTAGCCGTATTGGTGATGTGCCCGTAATTGATTGCCTTTACCAGGAAACTGAGCTCCGCAGAATTATTGATACCCAGCTCCCCTATTTGCCAGGTAAGCGTGCGGTTACCCGGATCAAAGTTTGCCGAACCTGCCGGTACATTTTGCAGAGACACATATTCTAATTTAGCAG
>Ga0307510_10000743_pt1 | contig 33486 bp, 46 predicted proteins | sample 12_EM_MG_FD_207224 | JGI IMG/M metagenome (GOLD analysis project Ga0307510, IMG submission 207224) | Populus trichocarpa ectomycorrhiza microbial communities from riparian zone in the Pacific Northwest, United States - 12_EM | ecosystem: Host-associated > Plants > Roots > Unclassified | place... | reverse complement strand
ATATCGGTCGATGTCGATTACGTCAGCATCAGCCGCACTGCCGCCCAGAGCCGCCGCGCCTTGCGAGTTAGCGCCGCAACCTCAATCAGTTACCAATGCCTTCCAAGTCACCAGCTCAGACCCTTCTAGAAAAGGCCGATAAGAAAGCAAGCGCATCTACCGGCTGGTTCTCTTCTTCCTCTACTAAGTTCGAGGAAGCAGGAGACTTGTATCAGCAGGCAGCAAACTCGTTCAAACTCGAGAAGCTCTTCAGAGAAGCGGGCGACGCATTTTCCAAAGAGGCAGAGTGCCGAGAGAAGTGTAAAGAGACGAATGATGCCGCTAATGCTTGGTGGAACGCCGCAAAGGCGTACAAGAGAGGCTTCCCTGATCGTGCGTTAATCGGCTACCAGTCGTCATCATATCGCTCAGTGTTCTCCTCCATTTTAGTTGCGATCCAAGCCCTGTCACAAACGGTCATACATTTAACTCAAGCCGGTCGCTTCCGCCAGGCTGCCGATCGAGAGAAAGAGATTGCCCAGATTTATCTCCAAGAGCAAAATGACCTCCGCCGGGCCTGTGAGAGCTTCGAGCGAGCAGGGGAATGGTATGCTCAGGAGGATGCCGCTGCGTACGTCATGCGCATCAATGATTTCTTTTTCTGAAATTTTACCAACGTGGACGCGTAACAGTACTGCCAATGCCTGCTTCAAAGACGCCGCAGACCTCCATGCCGAACTGGAGGAGTATCAAATTGCCGTAGCTCGCTACGACCAAGTTGCGAGTCAATCACTCGGCTCGGCCCTCACCAAGTACAGCGTCAAGGACTATTGGCTTAAAGCCCTTCTCTGTGTGCTTGCATCGATGGTAGGTTGTCATTTGGGTACGTGGTGTACAACCGTTAACGATCCACCAGGACTATGTGAGCGCTCGACGAAACTTGCAACGTTATGGACAGATGGACAATACATTCCTCTCCACGCGCGAGGCTAAATTCATCACTGCCCTGCTTGATGCTCTTGAGGAGGGTAACGAGGAAGCGTTCACGAATGTGGTGTTCGAGTATGACCAGGTTACGAAGCTGGATAACTGGAAAACTGCGATCCTGCTGAAGGTCAAGAGGGGCCTCCAGCAGGCCCCTGGATTAACTTGAGGACTAATCCATACCGAGCGTTTCTGTTGCCACCGTTATATACTCAGACGACGTTGCCAATGTACATTACTCAATATCGAAAGCTCCGTGAATGCCGTAATTGTAAATCGGAAACGAGTTGCGATTTAGCCACGTCGTCCATTCCGATTCCGAGCGCTAATTAGATTCAGTGGTTATGTTCGCTCCAGCGACTTTATAGAAGGCTGCTCGATACACCCCACATCGTCCCGTACTTATACTCTCACACTCCCTTTCATTCTGTCTTTTGCCTATGGCCTTGGTGGTACGGCTTGTCCTCTGCGTCCTCCATTTCTTTTATTCTCTCGTCCTGGTTATCTTGTCCATCCGCAGTCGTCACTTTCGTTCCGCCCCTAGGTCACTATCTGCAAAACGAAGCAAAATCCCTTCCCACCTTGCATTGGTCCTTGCATCACAGGAGCCGGATCTGTGCGTCTCAGAAGCACAGGAAGCATTCCTGGGGTGCATAGAGAAAGCTATAACCTGCTGTCGAGTAGCTGGCATCCAACGCCTTTCAGTATATGACCGCCTAGGTGAGTGACCCCATCTCGACCCGTTTAACCTTCACAGTAACTGCATAGGTATTTTAATCGAGGCCTTCGACGTAGTCAATGAACGTCTAGAGACGTGTCTTCCTCCTAATCGCTCCCTGGCGGAGCCCGTCTTCCCTCTCACCCCGCCACTGTCTGATGACTCGGATGTTTCCGACGATTGTCATTACGAAGGGAAATTGTGCATCAAGACGATTTGCGCGGGGGAGACCGCAGATAGACTGAGAAAATGGAGTCGTAATCGACCTCGAATTCAGCGTCACCGTGGGTCCAGTTGATGTGCAACATGGCCCTCAGACAAGCTGAGTCGGAATATAGAGACGCATGGACCTCCAGGTTCTGAAACCTTCACGCTGCACTTAGTTTCTCGTGACACTGGGAAACCCACCATCGCCGCTGTCACGGATGACCTTTTTCGTAGAGCTGCTGACGGATTACGTCGTAAGGCCGTCTCCATGCACGGAGATGCAGAGGCATTCAAGATCTCAGTGACCGACTTGCAAGCCATCCTTGAAGGTATGGAAAGATGATACGTCCTGTCACCTTTCCTAACGATACGTATGTCGTCTTAGGGGACCGCGGATATGGTCCACCAGATCTCATGATCGTTCATAATGTGACCGTCCCGAGACGACAGTCCACACCTCTGGAGCTGTACTCTTTTCCGCCGTGGCAGGTCAGACTTACCGAGATCCAGTGAGTTGTCATTTTTCAAAGTGTAGACGTTGACTGAACCCATGCCCTAGTCACGATGGGTTCTCCAGATTATGGGACAGGTGGATCCAAGCCAAGTTATCTCTCCGTGGCAAAGCATGGATGATGCTCAGTGAGACCGAGTTCTGTAGAGCCTTAGATGAGTACTCGGGTGCCGAGTTCCGACTTGGGAAATAGCATGAGTGACGTTGGTGCCATGTTGTCTTAGAATACTCAATCATACTTTCGTCGTTCACGGAGACTAAGGCGCGGCCGATACTAACTCCAAAACCACAACAAGTGTGTCAGCCACAAAGCCGTCGTGGTTCGTTACTGTATAGCGAAATGATCTCATGGGTTTCACGTCGCGATCCGGTGCCTGGCGTCTACTAGTACGTAGTAGGTGGGCAACACGGACATTAATGTTCCTGTGGTCGGCAAAAGTGGCAACCCCTCCATTTCCGTTTCAGACGCGTGTGCCGTACTGCTCTGTATTACAAGTGCTGTGGGTCAACTATTTTATTCCCTTTGTTTTTGTTTTGCTAAGGACGGGCCAAATCTTACATGGGCTATTTTCAGGGATAGGTGGGGGAAACACAAGGGACTCATCCCGGAGAATGGTCAAAGGGAGGCGGATGAGGAGCTGAAAAAGTCCATATATGGTCATCATCTGGCGGCACTCATGGTTTCCCGCCGACAGGTCGTGCCATCGCATGGTGGATATGCACTGCACTGCAAAGTCAAAGTTCGGATCATAACCCGGCCATTCCGGGGAGTAAACGAAGTGCCTTCGTTACATGGTTTCTCCGATAGATCCTTCAAGTTGGATGTTTGTGTACTTAAGGCGGATATCAAACCTAGGTTCTACTCCGCATAAGTCCCCACATACTGACCTTGTTATGGACCCATCTACTCCAGCCCTGGACCTTTCCTCGACTCCGCACTCAAGGAACGTGGATGAAATGACCCAGGATGCAGCCTTTATCAAACGTGGAGCCTCCCCCCACACTGTTGGGAGGTCTTATACAGACCCGAACTTGAAGCCTCCTTCCCTCAAGGTCAAAAAAAGAATTATCGTGTGTTGTGATGGGTGGGTGGTAGAGTATTCCAGTCCAATGATGGGCTGATCAACAACCAGAACGTGGCAAGATGGTGTGATAATTAACGAGCGATGGAAATATACGAATGTCCTTGTACGTCGCCACAATTTTTTTTTACAACATCGGCGCGAATCCTCACTTATCTCGTTCTCCTTGTTACCAGAGGCTATCCCGAGCCATACACCACGTCGACGAGCGAGTGTAAGCCTTCATTGCATTACGGGTCCTATCCTTCGTTAATCTCACGACTTCAAGTTCACCACCTGTGCCGCAAATCGTGTTTTATCAGGCTGGTGTTGGGACAGATTCATCTCGTTTACAGCAAATTTTCGATGGTGAGCTGTCAACTTGATCCTGTTAAGTCCCACCTCCATACTAACACATTATGCTGTGCAGGTGCCGTAGGGGCAGGTCTCGGTACGTGACTCAGCCATGGCTCTCTAGGTTGACTCTGTCTGATGTCCCACCACAGGCGATAAGGTCCAGGAAGCTTACGCATTCATTGCACAGTGAGTCTCTTGTTCATGTCGCAACTTTGCTCACCGTTAAATGGGGGCTGTAGTAATTACGAGCCAGGAGACGAGGTCAGTCCATCATTGCCTCAATTACGTTAATATCTGAATAGGCTTTTAGATATCCTTATTTGGCTTCTCCAGGGTAAAGGAACTTGGTGAAACTGAGCCTTACGGATCACAGCTAACTGTAATGTTGTCAGGGGGCATATACCGCACGCATGATAGCGTTTCTGATTGTAAGTGGGCAGAAGCTGTAGAGCACTCCATCGGAAGCCGCTGACTATGGACCAGAAGGAAATCGGCGTGCTAGATCGAAGAGAAATGGACCATTTCGCCGATATTTTCGTCGATATCCAAACTCGCGGCAAGTCCCAAGACAAACATCGTGAGTTCACCTTACCGAGTTTTCATGTGAAACCCAAGGCTCATGCATAACAGAAATGGAGTTGTTGGACGCAAAGCTTGCTCCATGGACACAACGCAATTTGTCGGGTAAGCTCCGAGTGGACTCTGATGGCGACGGCTTCTCGATCAAGTATGTATCATAACCCAGTGCATGCTAGGACTTTTCATCGAGCGTAGGTGAGGTGTGTCGGCGTTTTCGACACCGTAGGATCTCTGGGTCTACCTGAAGAACTCGCTTTTGGGTCGAAGAAAATAAAAACGCTCTTTGGTTTCCCGGACTCAGTGCTAGGTGATCATGTCGAACGAGCTTACCAAGCCCTAGCTCTCAATGAAACTAGAGCCGATTTTGTACTTCCTTCTCTCGCGGCTCGTTCCAAGCATATGCTAACGTGTCCATAGAACTGCAATAAGTTCCATCTATCCGACAAGGGAAGAAAGAAAGGACAGGTCTTAAAGCAGGTACGATAAATGTCACTGTCATGTTCTGCACGTCACTAAGATTGGTATGTAGTGTTGGTTTGCTGGTGAGTGCGATTGCTAGTCACCAAGTCTTAGCCGTTGATAAACCAAACCAAGGATGTCATTCGGATGTGAGTGAGCAAAACTATCTGGCTTCCGTCCTGTATTCATTCCCGACACAGATTGGTGGAGGCTATAAAGAGCACGACCTATCACATATAGCGCTACTCTGGATGGCGGTAAGTTGAATTGCATGGGGTAATTAACGACTATTGACATGGTTCCATATCAACTAAAGGCTAATATTGAGGACACTATTGCAATCGACACCAAGTACTTGTTCTCTCTGTTGCAGCCCAACTTTCCCTGGGGTACTCAGCAACCACACGAGTATGTATTTCACAATTCCGGTTGACTTTGGCTGACAATTTTGGACGTAGCCCGAGGGATGGCGTTTTTGTTTTGGCAGACGCCATTCACCGCCAGTTCCCCACGTCCTTTAATCCAATTACTCACGAAAGCATACATCCTTCTGTTCTCATGCAGGGTGCTATATCCCCACAGCTAGCAAATACCCTCGCCTCTCACCCAGGCCTCATCACTCAGTTGATGCCCTTGGAGCAGCAAGCCAAGCAACAGTGGCCCTCTACTTCAAGCGAGCACTCCCGGGCCCGGAGCAGTGCCACGGGTGTCATGGAAGTTGAGGTGGCCAATGAGGTCGCTGATGTGGTGCGCCGCCAGTCATTCATCGCGAGGGCGGTGGGTACCCTGAGGAGGAGAGCCCGCGGCGGTGATAAAATTGTCGAGACCCAAGTCACTGGGGTGCTGGTTGAGCAGACAAATCCTACAGCTTCAAGTTCCCAGACCGCAGGAGAGAAAGGTTGGCTTTTAAGATTGAAGCATGAGACTAGCCTCGGGGTCTTTATTCGCGATTTAGTGTAGTTCTCTTACCTTTCCGGTTATGATATCTTCAAAGCATATTGTATTGGACACTGTACCGTACATACAGACTAATTCGACTATTTTAGTATTCGCCTTATCCGGAGTCGTCCCGTCTTGCGTCTACCCATCCTGAGTCTGGATATCCTTTGATGGTAAGTTTAAACGATAGACACTCGCTCGTGGCACGGGTGAAAGGCATGTGATGACTCGGATTGGGACACGCGCGCCTCAGCCTCAGCCTCAGAGAGCTCAACTTATTCTAAACGTCGATCAATTATGGCCACCGATCATCCGAGCATTAGTCGCCCATCATCCCGTCCGTCTACAGGGCACCAACACGCCCCATATCCTTCCTCACACAAACGACCTTCCGTCATGTATGAAGACCGTGATAGCTTGAAGTGAGGACATTTGACGGACGCCAACTTCTTATGTGACTTACTCCTAAACAGTTTTCCTACCCCCACAAAAGACAGTAATGCATGGTATCGCCCTTCTCTCGAAGGCGCGTTCGGCGACGAAGAAGGCCCTATTGATGTAATGAAGGGAAATTGGGGTCGGAAGACATCCAAAGGTGCTAGATGGCTTCGAAAGGGAAAGCTAGCCGCATGGGGTCCCGGCATGGAGGAGTGGGAGGTGCGCGTTCGTGGTCCATTATTCTAATCAATCATTGAAGGCTCGTTTCAGGCAGATGAACGAGCCCGAAAGCGTATCAAGTCCTTACTCCCCCCCGACCATCGTTCACCGTCACCCCCCGTATTACCCCATCTACGGTCACCCTCTCCCCCGCTCATGGCACCATACGTAACACTTCCAGCTCAACACCTCAACTATTCATCATTTGTGATGGACAGGGGAGTCACACACTCTTTTCGCTCCCCAATGTTGGAGGACCTGGAGCGTGCCACCAATGGTCTAATCGAAGGGGAAGCAGAAATGAAGCGCGCATTCGGCCGTCTTTGGGAGGTTCTCTCAAAAGACCCTGATCAGGCTCACAACAAGGATGCGGTCATCCCAAAGCGAGAGGAAGAAGGAGAAGATGCAAACACGGAAGGAGAGAAAGAGAGGAGGCTTGCACGGGCACCCGACCTCGCACTTCCAACCCAAAAGCTGTTTATAGTATACCCAAATGGGGGATCTCCGGTCTTTGACCCCTCCCATTTTGTCCACCCGGATATGCAACGGGAGAACCTGGAAAAGTCGCTCTCGACGCTACGGGAGCTTCAAGACGATGTTCGGGAGTACGTGGAACGATTACAGGAAGTCCGGGAAAGCTTGGGTGATATCCGAGCGCAGCGGGATGAGGTCTGGACGATGGTGAGGACAAGTGCACTACAGGAGTTGCAGAGGGTCGCTGGTGGGGGGCAGGCAGTACAGTAACCGCGTTAATTTATTGTGTTTGGGAGTGTTTCTGGTTGGCGCCCTGGTGGTGCTGTTGTGAGGGGGGCGTTGCTTGCATAATACAACAAACCGAGTCTCGCTCTCCCAGTCCTTGCGTTCCATCGTAAAACTCGCTTCACGAGTTCATTCTCCTCCTCAAATGGGTCTTAACAGCACCTTGTCAACTTACCATGATCCAGGCCCCCCGCCCGTAGAACATGACATCGAAAACGCCTCTGATCGTTACCTGCTCAAGCTCAAGTCGTATGCAAAGGCACTACCGTATTCCATCGAGTCGAACTCAAGGATGCAGGATCTCCTTGACTTAATCTGCATGCGCATTGTGCAGACCGTCCAGGCTAGGGACTATGACCCTGGATTCTTGCAGTGGGATAGCATGTTAACTTAGTGCGCATTGCAGTACTCTTGTCTGTATAAGCAACTTAAAAAGTATTTGCCAGTTGGTCCTACTTGAAGTATCCAATTCCCAAAGAAAAGCGAATCCTACTAGTAGATTTGTACTATAGCATGTGCACTATGCCGGGCATGCCGCTCCACATCGTCGCCACTTGCTCCGATGCGTTGGAAATCATGACAAGATCAAAAAACAAACTGAGTATCCGGGACATCAGACTTCCTTGGATGCCCATTTTCGACATTCTGAGACACGACTTGTTTCTGACCAGGCGCCAGTTTGAAGTCAGGTTTGTGTGGCACCTCCGATTCAGTACACAATCTGTAGCTGACGTTGGCTTTGCACAAGTCAAACATCCTACTATATGGGGGCAATCGTTGGGACCGCTCAGAGGTTTTTCCATCCCGCGGCCATTGACTCAATGCTTGAAACGTTTGTGCCGTTGATTAATGGGACCAATCTGAACGTATGTTCGAATCCTAATAGAGAGAGTGTTGGTAAATAATTCTGGTGCTAAATTCGGATTACAGAGTCTCTTGTCATCACAGTTTTTCATGCTGACATTCCTCCCCCAAAGTCACCCTCAATCCTATCTGCCTATGCTCTTCCGTTTGTGGGAGTCAATCAACTCATATATTTTCGATGAACGCATGCTTCAATTCCTTGCTCAACTCACGGAAATGCATGTGGATCCTGCGATCAGCGATCCTAAAAAAATTGACGAGATACCTGATGATGCGAGGTCAGAGAATGAAGACAGACCGAATTGGAGCAAGAGCGATCTCAGTAGCACCGGCCTCTGGCACGGAATTTACAAGGACGTCGGTATATTCACCGATTACGACTGGCATTTTGTCATGTGCAAGTGTTTGGCTTCTATGGGTTAGTGTCTCCCTGAATTCCCTTCGGCGGACGTCTAGTTGAAGGTACTACAATCAGAGATCCCACTTGCGGACTCGGGATCTCTTACCACAGGCCCATCTGCAGATAACCAGGCGGGGTTTGAGATTGGTCGCCTTCCCAAGCCCACTTGGCGCATTGGTTAGTCTTTCTCGGCTCGTTCTTGACGATAGGATTCTGACGTCCTCCAGCTTCGTTGGCGCGCATCATCGTCTATTCCATGACCCCGGACGGGCTCCCAACTGCACCATCTAGTACCCCTACTCCTCTTGGGACACCTTTTGCATCTGGAATGAGCACCCCTCGACATCATGGTGGCTCTGTGGGTGAATACTTAGCGGCACCTCTTGGGAAGATCCCATCCTTCAGTCTCAAGAGTTATGTCGGCGGCTCGAAAGCTCTGGACTCACTGGTAAAGTTGATTGCCTCTACGGAGAGCTTTTTCCACCCTTCGAACTCGGGGGCCTGGACCACTGATGTATGTACGATGTCTTGTATACCACACCGAGGTCTCTCCTGTTGTGTGTGGTGTGAATGAGTTACGCGCTAATGCGTCTGCACTCAGTTGACTGCATTTATCAAATACGCTGCATTTGAGTTCAACAAACGTAACTCACCCCTTTCAGCCTGGGCTTTTCGCTTATCATTACTCCACAGGGTGGCATGAAGAGCAACGCCCCGATTGCAAAACCCCAATGGTTTGTCACAACCCTTGCTAGAACCTGTTGACGTCGCCTTAATTTGTGCCACAGCATCGTCGTCTTACGCGAGCAATGAAACGCGAGCTCGTGAGGAGCTTTCGTACAGTTGCGCTACTGGCAATGTTCTCCGAAGATTCGACAACAGCTAGCAACATTTCTAGTTGTCTGAAATGGATGAGTCTTATGGAGCCCGACCTCATCCTTTATCCAATATTAGAACGAGCTGTTCCCTCCCTCGAAACTTTAGTCGAGGCAAGTGACTATCCTAGCAGTTTATCTAAAGACGTTCACAAGCCTTTGAGCAGACGCAACGTACCATCGCCGTAATTAAAGCATTGGGGGCTATTGCTCCAGCGCTCGTGTCCAGAGAAGTCTACTATCCAGGGGCGAAGCATCTTGTTCCCATACTGCAGTTACTGATACCTGGGATTGATCTCGTATGTAGCCAATGGTGGTCTTCACGACGTATCACACTGACAAGCAGGATAGAATGACCCATCGAAGACGGTAGGATGAACTGCTATGTGTCTGTATTTCATGTCTTTGATGGAGACACTTTGATCATACAGCTCTGCACCACGACTTTCCTTATAGAAATCTCTCAATACATCAAATTCGGGGATTTGATGTCAAGGAGCATCACCATGTCGGATGATGTAGATTCCAGCACCCCTACAGACGTTGACATCCCGAATGGATACTCACCTGCATCATTTGTTGATGTGCACATCGAAGCCGAGTTGAATGATGGCCCTCTACTAACCAAGGATGAGGAGGACGCTTTACTGCGGGAATCGACGGCAGGCTTTCCGGATTGGATTGCTAGCTTCATTCGGAGGGTTATTCTTCTCTTCGACAATTTACCCGAAGAAGCCGGCGGCGCGACAGAAGGCAAGTCATAGACACTCTCATTATATCTCAGCTGACGCATCCCATCTTCCTCAGTACAATTGGTGGATGCCGTTACAAATGCATGCAGTCAAATCTGCATTCACTTGTCGGATTCTCTGTTTGATCTGGTTCTCAATATGATCTTCGATTATGCTAGCACGAACGTGCGACCGAATGCGGTCCGAGCCGTTCATCAGCTTGTGGAATGTGTCGCGAACGCCCATCCAGCAAAGACTTTGGCTAAATTTGTCCCCTTTTGTATCCGCAATATCGAGGTAGAGCTTGAGAATGGAGCGAGCTCAACCCGAACGACGTCGACCTTCTCCACGCCCTTGCCTTCTGATGCGACTTTTCATTGGAGTATGGAATGATTTAGTTCGACACTTGTTTTGTATTGACAGAGATCCTTCAGATCTGGCAGTGTTACGAGGTGCTATGTTCAAGTGAGTTCTTTTGGTTGTGTGGTTGTGACGTTGAATGTCTAACCGAGGTGGTAGTGACGGCAAAGCAGTATGTTGATAAGATTTGACATGTTATGGGGGCTGACGAGAGGGGCAGGTCCTAAAGTACAAGGGCCAGTTCATTCCTCTGCTCAAGCGCCTCCGTGACAAAACGTTCTCAAAGCGCGGGTTTTCTTGGAGCGGCAAACTTCTCTCTAGCCTGCTTCTGACTTTGACGCATACATATCCTCTAGAAGATAAATTTGTGAACTGTGACGAATGGGCCAGCGAAGGTAAAGATACCCTTGTATTGATATGTATCTTAATTGAACATCTCCATCAGAATTCCGTTTCGGTCATCACAAATATTGGGGTAAACTCTATACTGCTGAGGATGTCACGGTGTGTATACATTCTGCCTACCATAACCTGAGATATTATGTGTATTAGGTTCAATGGCACGTACCAGACGAAGAGGAACTGGATTTCGCCTTAGACCTCTTCAAGGAGATCGTTGAACCAACACTAGTGAGGCTGGAAAAACTCCTGGAACCAGGCATGTGTCGACCAACTTACGGGTCTGACCCAGACTGATGTGGCGCAGGTACTCCTAGGGACAGCCTATGGCGAAATGACTTTTGTCGGTCAGTATCAGCGTGTTTCAGGACACCATTCTTTCATTGACAGAGGGCTGGATTAGGTATTTGAGCTTTGTCCGAAACGCATTTTCAGGGACGCCTACCCTGGTTCAGGAAGTCCTCACCCACGAGGAACAGCAATATGGTCTGGAGACAACCGATATCCTGTAAATTTTGCTCCCCCTTCTATGATCCTCACTTACCTTTGAACCAGCAATGAAATCCCGGAGATGATAGCTTCTATAGAACCCATTAATTCAGGCTTTGCCATTACAGACCTTCAAGATCCACGCGCTGAGTACTACCTGAATCTACAGCAGCGCTTCGGCAAACTCCTTCACGAGGCATCTGTGTCGTTGCGTCAACAAGGAGAAGAGAACACCGTCGATGCTGTCCATGCTTTGGTAAGTTGGTTGCCGTGATCACTCCTTTCCCATCTAAGCTGGTGCACCCGATCCAGATACAGTCCATCCGTACTTATTTACTGGAGTATGGGGACAGTAAAGATAGGTTAGATGGCAACCCCTCCAAAGTATGCTGTCTAGTCACTGAGGTTCATCCAGCTATTACGTCCAGCTCGAGCGGTACGCGTCGGAATTAAGTTACGCACGACAATATACCAAGCAAAAGATATGGCCAAGAGCGGTCTTCATACGGCGCGCACGGTGAGTGCATAAGAGGAGTTGTTGCGCCTTTCCATCAGGCATTTATCTCCAAAAAGACTTTACCACGCAGCTCGGCTAAGGTGGAACTCAATTGAAAGGAGACGCACACCTGCCGAGGATCAACTTATCGATGATGTCACGGAGTGGGCCCTGTGGCACTATGCCACTGGTGAGTGTCACAAATGGGATTTCGACTGCGTACTAACCATTATTAGTACGAGAGTAGGAGTCTATTGAGTCAATGATCGTGAATCCCATTAATGTTTTTACAGGTCTAGTCAGTCGTTATTAGACTCTCTTTGCGGGGTATGTCTACTCGCCACGCGACCCATCAGTGGTACTGAATTGTCCTGAAGGCCTACGACGGAATTCGCAGACGCTGCCTACCCCTGATATATGCAGCCTTGGAACCTGGTACAGAAGACGACCGGATGAAAGGAGCATTGTGGACGTTAAATTCTAGCGCTTTCGGTGAGTATATCACCAGTAATAAAATGCCCAGCGTTAAGCGCTAACCTGTTTGATAGTCAAGTATGCAATGTCCGGTAAGTCCTTTTGCACCCAAGTAGTATGAAAATTGGTCTCTGACCTGCTTAGAACCTACGTTGGCCTCTGGGTTGCTCAAGATGCTATTCGGATGTCAGGCTAATGAGAAGGTATGTCGCCTACCGAAAAGTGCATGGTTGCACCGTTTAACAAAAAATGGCAGCCGTCCATACAGGGTGCTGTTTCGTCCGTTTGCGAAAATGGTACTGCGACCTCCTGTCCCCATTGCATCATACCTCACTCATTTCTCAGGCATAAATAGCTTCATCGAACCCACTTTCCACGTCTATGAAGTCCATCATCCACTCCTCGACAGAGCATTGGCCAATTACCGCGCCAATCTGCCATTCAGCGTAGAAGAGGGTCTGTTGGTTGATCGTTGCAGAGAAGGTCGAATAAGACGCATTCAATTATGCGAGGAGCAAATCAAGGAGGCGGTTCGCTGATATGTCTTCCTGCAGTGTGCATTTGCTGATCAAACTACAGACCTCACTAGTTCTCGAAATTGCTCAGGCAAAGTCCACCCACTGGCGTTATGCCATCTTTGCTACTCGGTGTCTGCGGACTTTGGTCAGGAAAGACGCACCTATTTCCGCACCCCATATGAAATATTTCCTTGAGAAGTGTTACGATAATCACCCTTCATTGGTACGTGTTTTCCAGTTTCGAAATCTTCTTTGGCAAGTGCAAGTTCAACTAACGTCGCGGCTTAGCGTTATGTAGGCAACATTGACTCCACCCGTACATGAGTCTGACTGGCTTGTAGTATTCCCAGAGAGCCGTGATGAAAGTAATCCGTTATATAAAATTACGGACCTTCGCTCAGGGACCTATCGACCTCATCTTGGAACGGAACAACAACCCACTGAAGCAGTCAATGGCAGTTAGGGAGACATCTCATGACTTCACGCGCGATTTGCTTGCTCAATTTCAAGTACCTGTTGATCTCATTCAAGCCGGATCAAACACGTGAGTTATACCTCTAAATCAGTGGCCATCAGTCGAGCGATTTGTACGCATTGTTCCAGTCTCTTGATCGAAGATGTCGATAGCGGATGGGTCGCCTGGAAAGATTCAATCGTGGCTTATGCCTGTCCTCACGTATCCAAACCATCACTGCCACCGTGGGATCCGGAAAGTCAGGAAGCCATCACTGCCGTGAGAGAAGCCGCGAGCGATTCTTCTTTCTGGAGGAATTTGTCGACCCACTTCAGCTCTGAAACGCACTCCGAAGTGGTTTCTTCAGACAACGTCGCTTCGGTCAAATCGATAGGTATATTGACTTTGATTCCAAAGATTCCGACATATACCTAACCTTCAATTGGTAGTTCAGCTACTAGAGGCCGAGTCGTTTGCCCCTCTCCAAACCCTGATTGAGGAGTTGATTCAGAACCCCGACCAGAACAAACAAAGGGGAGCGGCTGAGTTCCTGGCAGGTCTGTTGAATGGTAAGATATTTGTGTTCTGTGGGCTACAGACCTCTCAAAAGACATAGGCGCAAAGCACTGGCCAATGCACAATCAGAAAGAACTTTGGGATTGGGCTATGCCTTTATTAAAAACCACCTTTGGCAGCAGAATCAAAACCGACACATTACCTGTTTGGATGTCATTCTTGGAGGTAGGTCGTCTGGGCTGTACGCCCATCCTTGTCCTGACAGATAGCAGTATATGTTCCACAAACGAGATCCTCGTCGATATCAAGCACTCGTCGACTACCTTGTGCAGGAGTTCTACTCTACAGATTACAACGGTGAATCGTCGCTCAATGCCGTCAAAGCGCTGTGTTTTTTCCGAGCCTTCTACGAAGAGCAAAACTGGAAATTCTCCGGGTGGGTAGATCAGGCAATTGAACGTGTGTGGGAAGAGATATCCAGCGAGCATGACGAGGCATGTCCCCTTCGTATTTCATGACAGTCGAGGATAAGTAACCTGTCTCACAATCACAAGGTCCGCGCGTACATTAGCGAGCTTCTTGCTTTTGCAAGTAAGATAAAGGTGAGGAAGCCCACCCTTGCTACTGCGTCACGCTCACGCACAGGTAGCGCCAACCAAAACCTTCGATCCCATCTGCCGAGGTCTTTGTCCGCGAGTGCCGGACGGCACACACCGACGTCGATATAATGGGAATGCGTGGAATCTACCTTCAGACGCGTGTGCATGAACTTGTCGAGAAATTCTCGGGGTGGCGTGCCGAGAGACTGCCAGGAGCTCGTGCTTTTCAATCCACATACGACAAGTTGGTCCTTGCCTATGTTCTTCGAGTTGTCCTTGATATGTGTGAGCAGAGTGGCAACCACAATATGTCGTTGGTTATTCCAAACGGTGCACGATACAAACGCGATATCGGCGTTCGACTATATTCTACCGCTCATGGTACGCAATGTGCTTTGATATATGCCGTTTTCTAACTTTCATACCCCTATCACAGCCTGAACTATTTCGTTTTACCGAAGGTATTTCGTACGGTATTTACTGCGGCGTAGTTTAAGTTTTCTTCCCCAGTGAACGACAATGACGAGCTCCTGTCGAGAGCACGCATGCTCCTCGTCCGCATGTGTGGAGTGACGCCGCCACGCCCCCTCATAGGACAGATATTGAGCGCTATCTTTGACACAATTCTGAATTCTCCAGTAAGACGATGTCCATCGATCTTCGAAAGCCTTACTTATTCTATTGGTAGTCATGGAAAGTCCGAGTACAAGCTTTGCCTTTGGTTCAAGGTTCGTCCCACTCAGTTTCAACTACAAACAAAATCCCACTCTTTCACTTAGTGTTCTATTTTCGGCAAGTTCCACTATTGAGTGATGCCAGAATAACCGATATACTCGAGGTAGGTAGACTACTCTCTATCTGATTTCGAGGCGTCATCGAGACCCGTCAGATGCTCTGCAAATGTCTTGATGATGAGGTAGTCGAAGTCCGGGAGATGGCTGCCACGTGAGTTCAGAGTAGTCGCCTGAAAATGATAGCCTCATCCCGTATTAGAACGTTATCTGGGGTCCTGCGTCTCTCCCCACGTCGTAGCCAATTAACACTGAAGGTATAGCTCCCGACACTTGGTCATCTTAGGCACACATCCTGACACATCTACAGGACCGTTTTGTCAAACTTCTGCGTCGCTCACCCATTCCCAATCGACAGTCGCCAGTCTATAGTGCGGCCATTCGTCAGCGCCACGCTGCCATCCTCGGTATTTGCGCCCTTGTAGATAGTTATCCGTACACGGTCGAGCGCTGGATGCCCGAGTTGCTCGCAAATATACTCGCAGAGCATGCTTATGACCCTGTCCGTATCCTCACCTCCCATGTTGTGCCGGTCTGGCTGACGAGTGGATTTCATACAGATACCGATTTCACTGACAGTGCAGAAATGTGCGAGTGATTTCAAAAAGACACACCAGGACACTTGGCACGAGGATTCGAAGCGCTTCACTGAGGATCAACTTGCAGCGCTTTCAACATTGCTAACTGGTTCATCGTATTGTGCGTGATCTGTTCCTTTGGTCTGCTTGAGACCCTTATCTGTGATCACGTGCAGACGCTTAGGTATTCGCGTATTTGCACGCACAACTTGACCCTTTCTCAACCTTGCTTGATCTGACAAAGTACATGTACCATGCTAATCTCGTCACAACTTAAATACGGAATCCATGTCCCTGCGCTATAGGAACGTGGCTCATAACGAGTCCCGTAATGTTCTTATGAGTCATCTACTCGAATCCTAAGTAACAACGAATGAAAAATCCAAAAATGAAGTCCTGAAACGTAGGGTGTTTACAACACATGGGCAAGGGAAGACCACACTCAAACTTGGGATGTGCCATGAGACGTCGGTGGCGACAGGGTGAGATGTGAGTGGCGAGAACCACTGGGACGTCTTTGTCCCTCCACATCATCAGAAGACGCAAGTGACTCCTCCGTTGTCTCGAGTCCGTCAGCAGTACCGGATCTTGCCCCAGCATCTGGGACGAGATGGATGGGTGCTTTTTGCCGGTTTTCATATCCAGATTTGATCCGATTGTTCGACACGGACTCGCTGTTGGGCACCGTACAAGGTTAGGGTGGTCATGAAACAACTGACATTGGCATCCTTCAACACTTACCGAATCTCGGCAATAAGGTCATCAATGTCGTACCAAGCAAGAGAGCTGTAGGCGATACCGCGGAACCACCCCAATTGATCGGCGGGACGAATGAACGCATGTGCGTGTAGGTGATCCGTGACGGGGATACGTGGGTCCCGGAAAGGTGGAGTAATAAACCCTATGCTAAAATCGGGTGACCGCACAAGTGTTGGCTGTGTTAGCGTCATGGCAGAGGTCGGCGAAGCGGGGGCCGTTTCCACAGGGGCGAGCGAGCCCAGCAGCCTGGTAGCTATTTCGCGAATAGACGTGAGGAGGGGGAGATCGCTCGAAGACTGGGATAAAAAAAGACATGTGCGTCAATGAAACGTCCGATCGAAGAAGGTTTACTTGATTGACACACAAGCGTGTAAATGGACGGAACGTGGAGACTGATCCCAACACCCTCAGAACAAGAAGCGCGGAAGCATGGCAAAAGAACGCACTTGAAAGCAATAATTATGTGGCCTTTGCTCGAGACGGGGTTTGTCCTTTCGCGGTAAGCGGTAAGGTTGGTATCATGCCAAAGGACCTCAGGTTGAGAGTTTGGACGTGGCGGGGATGGGGACGGGGATGGGGATGCACTCGGTGAGGGGAGAACGACGAGCCCGTCGCGTTGACGTTGGGCTTGTGAGACGATGCCACACATTGGGCAGCCGGGTTTCGGTGCGAAGGACATCGTCGTTGGGTGGTTTCCAGGCCGGTCACCGTGGTCGTTGTTATATTTGGATTTCTGTTCTGTCTCCCTTGTTGGGTGATTTTCTGGCTGTACGGCATCCTCTTGCCGCTGGTCTACGTTCTGTCACGTGTCGGCGGCCTTCGATGTCGTCACATCCCACCACAACGTCCGCCTTTGAGTCTTTTCGTGAGCACTTGGATGAACATCATGACAAGCGAGAACGCCTCATAAAGGTATCACACTAATTCCAAGACTCTTGGCTTTTTTCATGGACATGCATATTTCTCTTTCCTGTCGGGTCTAGGTCAACCGAGATGTATCGGCGGCCTCCAAGAAAGTCATATTTCTCCTTCAACGAATTTTGAATGAGACGTCCAACGACGACCGCGTTCTTTCTCTTCGCGCCGCCAATGAAGCTAAGAAGAAGTTGGTCGAAGCTCATGCCATGCTGAGGAGCATCGCCCACGAACTTGTAGGGCCCAATTTCTGGCGCTATGCACATCAGATCTCCAGTGGACTCCAAGAGTATATCGAAGCTTTGAGCTTTGCTCACTACGTCGAATACGGCGGGCTCGTATCCTATGAGCAGGTGCAGGCCAACTTGTGTGACGACAACGGTCAACCAGTGGGTCGCACGTATATGCCGTCATTTTGCGCCCGCGTTGATGAGAAATTTGCCTTGATTGCACCCGCAGCTCTTTCCATTGCCGTTGTCAGACTACGTCCTTGGAATATGTGATCTCACCGGGGAGTTAATGCGCCTTGCTATATCTTCGATATCCAAGCCCAATGGCCGCATGAAAGCCTCACAAATTTCCCTATTCGTCAGGGGCTGCAAAGCTGGTAAAAATATGTTTGAATGCGTTGGTGACTAGATCCCGCAAACCAATTTCTAGATTTTGAGACTCTTACACCCTACATCAATGACTTGCACAAGAAGCAGGCAGTCACCACCCAGTCGCTTCGGAAAGTTGAAGAAGGTCGACTCATTTCTATGTTCCGTATATATCCCCTGATTCATACCTTCCAGCCGCATATGCGATCGTTATACGCAGCTCAGAATACGAGCTCTCTCTCCCAATGCTGGACCACATCGTCAATCAGGTGGTTTCCGGAGGTAATGAATCGTCGGAAGAATCTGGCCCGTCTTCCCATCACAGGCGCCTGAACAACACCGGCGTTCAGAGGCCGTAGAAATAGACAGCGTTTCATGGGTGAACCGATGAACCGATAGCATATATAAAATAGCCATCATAATTTATGGTGGCGCCTTACACAACAAATCGGAATCGTGACGAACACGAACAAGCGTGGCATTAACATGTACATACATCATGATTGCGAGTGTACGATAGAGCGTGGCATGATAATCGGTCGTGTATAAGTATGCGTTCCATAATTAATCGTACAAAAGACATGCCGAGGCGGAAGACGTGAGCAATATTAAGTATACAAGCATTCAGTGAGCCGATCCAGTCGTACCGTAGAGTTCCACCTTCCCACTGTTGACGTCGCCCTCGCTCTGCATGATGGTCCAACCGTGGCTCAGAGACGTAATGTTCAGGTCCATGAGTTCGCCATTTAGATGAACTTCGGGGAACGAAGGCCGGGCCTCATGTTTCTCGCTTGAGTCGCCGTTCATGTCCATCGTAACCTCGGTATGTAACAGCATCGAGAAAGGGCCCTTTGGGATGCTGAAGACCCGTATTGGTCGCGCCTTTTCTCCTCCCACAGAGGATGCAACTTCCGTCGCTGAATCCGATACGACCTCAGATGCTGCATATTCGACCTTGGGAACCTCGGATGACGGAGCCTTGGATCCGCCCACACGTGCGCGAGTCTGCGCTTCGATGGATTCACCCTTCGGCTGTGGTTGGCGGAGGAACGAGACGAACGGCGATGCTGGCAGACCAACCATGGCAAACAAACGCACGATCAGCGCGCGTACCAGGAATCCAAGTGTGCGCCAAACTAGCGGGATGAGAAATTCGACGGTACGCCGTGGATTGAGGCAGAGTTTGGGGACCGATCGCAGTGTCAAAGGTAGTGACAGTGGTGGTGGTGATGTTCGTGGTTTGATCTCTCGGTTCAAGAATTCCATCTCCGAATCGTACTCCAGTTTGCTGGTCGCTTCAGCCGTTTGTTGTTCGCCCTCCTGCTCCGGCTTGGTCCCGAGAGTGGAATGCGGAGTCACATATGCGATTCCCCACGGAGCTTTACCAAGTGGTGAGGGCTTGTCGATGGACAAAGGGTACACCGGACTGACTACGCACGAACCCCCGGCTCGCCCGACGGACATGTGTAATTGACGGGACCCCCAGTCGTCGGAATCTAGAACCCCGTTTGACAAGGGGCTGTATGCCACGAAGCGCTTGTGCTCCGGTAGAAGCCCCCGTGACGCGATGTCGAGACTCACGGTTGTCGGACGTTCGGCGGCGGCGGGGTCAACGAACAAGGGCACGGCGTGGATGCTGGCCGGTTGCTCTGGCGCGGCTGACGTGATGAGCGCGTAGCCCTCTTTAACACCGAACCAGTGAAGGCCCAGATCGGGAATGGCGAACGATAGTTCAACTTCGGACGAGATGGCGGTGTACACGCGGGTGGGGGTAGACGAACGACACCTCACGACGCCTGAGGAATCAAGTTTCAGACCTGCGCCGTGAAGGATGATGGGTTGGTGGAGCGCAAACGTGGAGGGTCCACGCTTCGGAACAAACACGAGGAACGCCGCTTCGTAATCGGTTGCCTTCCCTTTGGGATAGTACTTCACACTGAGCAGATAGAGAACCCGTCAGCCCCTGTGGATATCGAAACGATCGAGAGCTTTCCACGGACCTTCGTGGGCCAATAGTCCAGCAACCCCAAGGTTCTTTCATGGTGATTGAGGAGAATGTGCGATAAACGTCTCCCGAGGATGGGCTTGCTGGCGCGGGAGGAGCAAGCCATGGGTCGGTTTTCTTGAGTACGCAGCGAAGGTCGCGGCCATGATACCCGAGCCATTTGGCCTCGCCGTTGGGGTACAGTAACCTGTAGGTGACCAGAAAATCTGTCTCTGTTTGGTGTTGAGGCAGAGCTCTTAGTCTGAGGGTCAGGAACAATGTGTGGGGTTCGTCAACGATATTATCTCCTGTTGGGGGTGGGAGTGGGAAGGGTACAATGGAGTCGTCCAACTTGGCAGGAGTAGCAGCTGGTGCCTCTTCGAAGTTGTACGCTCCCCATTCACCATCGATATGGTCATTGTCCACGGGGGCATCGGTCCATGCCTGGACTTTGATACCGTCCCTCTTGAGTTGTTCTAGGGCAGAGGCAGAACCAGTGCGTGCCCTGAATAGTAAAGAGAGACCACCTGCTCGTGCATTGGATGGGATGTCGACCACGACGGTAGAATCGAGCGGGGGGAAGAACATGAGGGTGTGAACGGAACAAGAATGAGCCCTGAGACCTGATGGCCCTGACAGTAGACTTATAAATTACGATGGGGTATGTACAACATAGGAAACGCGGATAAGCGCAGGCCAACGACTCGAGGTGTACACGTTGCGTTTGCGCTTCGTTTAATCCCGCCTTCTACGCCTAGACCGTCGTACACGAGGCCCTGGCTCTCCCCTAGCATCATGGCGCACACCGGCGACCCGATCTCGTCGATTTCCTCCTGACCTTCTATACTGGTTATCATGGTAATGATTGTTGTGACCTCGCCTTCGGTGAACCGGCTCCCTTCGCACAGCTACCGCCTCTTCCTCCCTCTCGCTTTCGGGGCTGTGGGAGTGACCGCTTTCATCTCTTGAGCGTCCTGTGTCCCCCCCAATGTAGGCTGAGCCACCAGGAGAGCTACCTCTCGGTACATAGGGCGCTACAATGACGGAGAAAGTTGGTGTCTTCTTTCTGGCTTTCATCTTGGTGGAGTCGGTCTTCCATCTCCTGCGTACAGTCGCGTGGTCAATTTCATCAACTGTCATGTATGAGCGCTCACTCTTTCCTGGCCTGCCACTCTTTAAACTTTGTTCCAGCATGTTCCCATCCCTCGATCCCACTGGCACGGAGCGCTGCCACGTGCTTCTCTACGGCGTTGTCCACAGAAAAATTAGGTATCATGGGAGCGTCCACGGATAGGCTGGCCCGACATATCGCGCAGGAAGGTGCCTCCCTCTGCCATGTGTAAGAAGCAGCGACGAAACCATGTCAGGGGACTCACATTTTTCTTGATCCAGCGCCACCCACACTCGCCGCAGAAAGTATGACCGCAGGGGTTACCCAAGTGAGCCAAGGCGCTAAGAAGTAGTTCATGTTCGTTTGTACCATGGATACAAGCATGTTTTCCCTTACAAAATGTCACAGCATCTAGAATTGTGAATGTCAGAATACGTTTGTTATTGAGATGCTATTCAATCCTGACATGGGACAGATCATTTCGTCTTCGAAGTTGTTCAGAAATTCCTTTAGTATACCCCTAGGGGACTCTTTCTGCTTCCCTTTGTGTCTTTTGGGGGACGATCCACAGGTGGGGGGCGAGGACATTTGGTGTACCACCTTTGTTGATCCTGAAATTGGTAAAGAATCGTCCCTGCTGTCCTCTGCATGGGAATTCGGACGCTTTACCCCTTCGTGGGAGCTCTTTGTTGAGGGGTAGCGAGAGGGAATGTCTTGCACCACCTGCAATGCTGTTCCTATGAACGTATAAGAGGTACCACGGCAATCATAGATGAGAACTCCTCACCATGAAAATATCTGGACGCCAGTGCGCTGCTAGAATTAGAGCGAGTCGATGTTCCCTCTCCCCCGTTTTCCTTCGACAAGCCTCCTGCCACCTGTGGTTGTAATAGCCTTTGTTCCACTTTGTTCAACTCATCCAGGAACGAAGGTCCCCACTCGTCGAAGGAATATTGAATCGATGCCGAGCTGGAATCTCGCCCATCGGCTGACGGCGTAGAAAGGTTTGGTTCCACCAGTACGGGACCGCTACCCGAAGTCGAGGCACTGGGCTGAGATACAGGAGGGATGGTGGAGAGTCCTGGTACTGTGTTCCAATCAATTCCAGAAAAGGGGTCGGGAAGCTGGTCATATTCATCTTCAGACATGACGCTGGATTGAGAGGTCTTAGGACAGGCGTTGTATGGTTTATGTTTATCTAGTCCGTTTACCGTTTACCTATCTCACGGGTCACATGACCTGTCCGATATCACCCACGCACCCACATCCAGAGTGCCATTAGAGTATCTTGATGGAAGACGGTAGTTTCTCCCCGTCGCCCTTCTCATGTCATACATACTAACACCAACACTTATCAGCTCTAAGTTCCTTATCTTTCGGTGCTCTGCGTCAGGCCCAGCGGACCCTCGATCTCACTCGCGAGGACTCGGATGCCGAAGGTGACAGCGATGGGTCTTCTTCCGAAGACCAACCATCAGACGACTCCTCCGACGGGGAAAGCAAGCAGGAAAATGAATCGCGCGTAAAGGAGCAAAAGAGGAGCGTCACTGCTATTGCTGCACGCAAAAGCAAGAACGCGTGAGTCTCGCTACGCTGTCGATCTATCGTCGAATTTCTTTCTTTTTGTTTCTCAAATGCTCTCACCAGGCCGACAGAGGTCACGTCAAAGCGACCAGTCCCGCGTCGCAGGACGGTGGTAGAGACGGAAAAAATGGTAGGTTACCATTTGGCCGCGCACTACGCGTTCTGCACTACATATATGTATCACTAGGACGTCCGCGACCCACGATTCTCGCAGCTAAGCGGTCAGTTCGATGCCGCCAAGTTTCGAAATCATTACAATTTCCTATCCGAAATGCGCGGGGGCGAGCTCGCGACGTTGCGTGACAATCTAAAGCGCGCCCGCAAGCTTCTCGCGTCCTCCCCTCGGCATCTTCGTGTGGAGAGGGAGGCAGAGGTGGAGCGGCTTGCGCTTGCTGTCAAACGCGTGGAGAGCTCCATCAATAGAGACAGGCGAGAAAGAGTAGAGCAAGAAGCCCTCACTACCGCCAAAAAGGAAGAACATGTGAAGCGGCAAAAGGGGAAAAAGGCGTATTGGTTAAAGGACGGTAGGTCTCTTCTTTTTTTCTTCAGCCATGACCACTAAGAAGAGGCCATTGTTTCAAATAGCTGAGAAGAAGAAGCTTCTCCTCAAGGCCCGATATGATGCAATGGCAGCAGAAGGTGGCAAGCGGGCTGTGAAGAAGGCGATAGAGAAGAGGCGGAAAAAACTGAGCCAACATGAAACCAAATCACGACCCTTCTCCCGAGTAACCAACTCAGCCTCCACATCAGTGCCCCCACTATCCAGGAAACGCAAAATTTCAGGTGATGATAACGGCCCCGTAAAGAAGCGCCAAAAATCGGGATAACTACATTCTCTGAAGGAGTACCCGCCATCATCCCCCCCTAAATTCGCGAACTGCCATGCAAGTTGTCCACTAGGACATATTGGTCCCTTTCCAAATAGACGTCCAATGCTACTCCCATCGACTCGCTGCCTGTTCGCCAAAACGGGGTCAATCCCAACCAGACGCCCATTTTCGAGAGGAAGTTGTGGCCGGGTCTCTTCTTCACCAGAGGATCGCTGAGAATGCCCTCCCAACGGAATACAGGTCGGGGTCGGATGGCCGAGTCGTCGTGGTCCGTCCCACCTCCGGTGCCAATTGAGGAGAGAGGGACTTGCGTTTCGATGTCAACATGTTCCATGTCAAGCTTACGCGTATCGTATCCGAGGTGAAATATATTAGCCTATGATGGTTTTGTCAGCCCTGGAGAATAATATTGCACACTGTGCTCCATTCACCTCTGATGATCTGTGGAAGACAATGTCATACATGCGGGTGTACACCTTGTTCAAAAATCCATTGTCGACGAAGTCACCTCGTTTTGGCTTCTTGTTAAGCAAGCCCCGCTGTGTGAGGAAGTTTTGCAACGCGGCGCGAGGTAAGGGCGTGTAGGCAATAGATGAAGGATAGTGAGGGTCGAAGTCTGGAGCGTATTGTCTGAGCTTGCTAATGGTAGCAGAGTTTCTCCTCCAAAAATCGTCCTGATGAGACCACTTTAAAACATACTGACGGAGAGCGGTAGAGAAAAACAAGGCCAACCCAAAAGATGTACCACCACGTCGCGAGTTCCGTCGTCGACACAGCGATGAGGCGCTCATAGGTTATACGAAATACAGCTTCGCTACCAACCAGCAATTGCCTGACGCGAAGGTCATGCTCGTGCTTGATCGAGTCTTGTGCAAGTCCTTCTGGATCCCTTGGGTGGTCATATACTCGAGAAAGGAAACCGTATGACAGAGCTCCCGCCTTTGTCCCGCATTCTTGTTGGCAGAAGTGACGATAGCCCGCCAATAGAGCTTCGATCTCGCTCACTCGAGAATGAATGAGGGCATGGTTCCGGGAAAGAAACTGTGCGAGCGTCGGTGTGAGGTCGTACTCGTCGTTGATGCCAATGGACGCTCCATCTATCTTGACATGCTTGTTGTAGACGATTTCCACATCAAACCCACTTCCAAGTTGCAGGCCTTCCCACATCAAATAACCCTTGCGCTTGATATTCAGTGTCCCATATTCATAGTACGTCGAGGCTTGTGCCTTATACCGCATACCATGGATGAACCATGACACCCTCGTATGAGTAGTCTGTGACCGTCAGTGTTCACCCGGGACTTAACGAAACGACGACAGACATTAACGTGTAAATATGGCCAATTAACCTTTTGGCCGTCTAGAGCTCGCAATGCGATTCGAATTTCCCTTCTTCGCTGTATCTCCGCTGTGGAGTTTTGCACCACATACTGCTCAAGGTCGGATAGGCTACTCAATGCCACGAGGGGCCCATCGTCGTAGCGAAGCACCTGGAAACGTATGTATGAGAACGCGCGGTATCTAGGCCATGTCATGACGAACTAATGTAGGTGGGAACGGTAACCACCAAGCGTTCCCGAAACATCTGGTGGAACCCGGAGACAGGTGCTCGGATGGGCTCCTCCAATAACAGTCTGGCCCGACAAAATTTGGTTGAATCTGCTCTGCTAGCCGTAATATACGAGGTGAATGAAGTCCGTGTGAAATCTCTAAAGCTTCATTGTAAGCCGCCGAGCCAACTTCCCGCAAAATCTTCGAGGATCACGGGAGTCAGAAGTGAATGAGCAGTCGGGTCACTTTCAGTTACCTTGATGTTCTCAACATGTCTTTCCCCCGGGGAACCTTGAAATTTGACCAAGTATGGTGGGAATTCTGAATTTCTGGCCTGAATATAACGCATAGGCTGTTTGGCAGGGATCTTGCATTCGGGACTGGTCAGAAAAAGAGCCGTGATGGCTTCTTGCCAGATGCGTCTTCTCGTGTGCTGTGATGATGACGATATGTCAAGCCTGAAAGGAGTTTAATAAATCCGCAGTTCGAAGCGTGGCAACTCACTGGGGAGAAAATATGTCTACACCTATGCATTATGGTAGTACCAACATATAGCTGGAGCTGGATAACGGATATAGAGATGAGACGCACTGAAATCGGTTCGCGCCGCCAACCCTTCCGGAATGGTTTAATAACCACACCAGCTACTGTCTGATGAACTCACTTTTCACTAGACGCTGCACGATATCCAGGTTAATGATCGCAAAATCTGTTACATTGTCTTCAATGAACCGATTGTTAATATTTCATGTGACTCACAGATTGAGAAACTATAGGTAGTAATATATATCCTGCGGCCACAGTAGCGTTCAGTTCAGTGGTGGTCGTGGTGTTGCCTACACTTACGTGTAGAGTATTGGGCCATTGATGATATCTTTGCCAGGCACGTCAAGTGCAACAAGCAAAGCAACGAGAGACGTCAGCACATAATTTAACCTTGATACCCACTCGCTGGCGTTGTTGACCGGATCTCGGAAGGGAGAGAACATCCACTGGAGAGCGAAAAACATTGCTGTTACGATCAGCAGAAGCACCTGGCGAACGACAACAACTCGTGTCCTCGAGAAGGAACGGAAAAAGCAGTTGTTGGGGTCAATCACCGAGACGATTAGCAGCGCGGTAAATTTCATGAAGAGATAGATTGCCTCGTAAGCCCCCCAGTTGCGCCGATAGCCTGTGCTCGGGAATTCGGAAGAAGTCAGGGACATCGTGCAGGATACGTACCTAAGTAAAGAAATGCGAGAGGATTCTGATCCCGCTCAAGAAGCCGCTGGTATTCTCGGTTCAATTCATTGTTACCCCTTGGGTTTCCTAGTTCCGTGTATTTGTCAACAATAGGTACAGACTGTTGAATGATTCTTCTCAGGGCGAGGGGGTATGAAACAGTCAACTAGGAAATATTAGCGGGGAGTTGTGTTGTGGCATAAACGATCATCAACGTACAGCAGAAAGTATTAAGATCGCCATTATGACAACCGTGGGGGCGAAATTGATTTCATTCTTCTTCATGGTGGTCGTGTAGCAGAAGTCCAAAGGGTCCCGAAACTGGTCCGAAGGACCCAAGGGAGCGACGAGAGGGGGATTTGTTGTAGAATTTAAGTAGGGGTTAGAAACAGGCCAGAGATCATCGGACCAGGTAATGACGTGGACGGCCATAGTGCTCAGAGGAAGGTATATGACAGTTAGCAGGAAACTAGTGATAACAATACTTAGTCCACTACTCCTGGCAGGTTGTTGAAAGCCTTCTAAACAACTATAGCGTTTGCATGGGGCAGTTGAGACGTGAAAACCGTATAAGAGCACCGCAGCCAGTGCCATTAAGATAATCAGGAGAATTAGGGATTGTATAAGAGTTGATGCAAAATTGAATGCTATGATATTTGGTCTGTCATGAATTAGTCAGTCACCAACTCACTGTTGATCGAGGACACTCACATTGTCCCCAGGAACACTTGCCGCCAGTCGTGCAGCGTGTTTTGGCCTTTGTGAGGAACTAGATGGGAAAAAAATCAGGAGAAATAACGGAGCGGTAGTTTGGTTCACGCACCGATCGTTGTCAAGATCAAAGCAAATATCTGAACAGTGTTGAACAAGCCTTTCACACTATAGAAAGTAGCAAGGGCACTGGACCCCTGGGACGTGTTCAGTAGAGAAGTAGCAACCAAATGGGGCTTACTTACTGTGACGCCTAGCACGACGTTCACAAGGCCTGAGAGAATCGACTTGGAGTTTCTCCACGCGGGCTTCCTTTGGTAGTTCGTCTCGAGAGATTCAAGGCTCCTCCCAGTCATTTCGAGGCGATCTAGCGGCATGAATTTCTTTTGCTTTCCATCCGCCTTTGTGCGCGAAGTCGAAGAAAATTCGGGGATGGGTAAAGAAGATATATACTTGTCGAGTCGAGGCAGAGAGAGTGGAGCCGCGTGGCGCGAAAAAACGGTAGGTGCAGAGATGGGTGCGTGATCAGCGGTGTCGTGGTATCGAGGATTGGCTGCTTGTCCAGAGAAGGTCGCGCGTTGAGAGGGTGGATAAGAATGTGGAGATAGCAGGTGCTCTTCGCTGCCATCGGAAGAGTTTGCGCGCACGGCGGCCTTGCCCTTGCGCGCATTTCCGGAACCCTCGCGAAAGTGTAGACCAACGGTGTGCAATTCACTTCCGCTGGTTAAAGTCGGGTCCGTTATGGAAAGCACATCTATACTCGTCGCGTGGCCGAATGGTGTGGGAAAGTCGGTATTGGAGCCGGAAGAAGCGGGAATACGTGATCCTAGAACGGTCGCCTCGGACTTCTTAAGGAAGCGAGCGGGTGAAGGCGGAGGATCCCGTGAATGCCGGTGACCAGTGACGAAGACAGGGTTGGCCGGCTTGGAGGACGACTGGCGCGGAACTGCCCCGTGATCCGAGATGGAATGCGGTACGCAGGCTTTGTTGGTATCAGATGTAGTTGGCTGACTTTCCATGATCGTCAGTGTTCATGGTACAAGGTATCCGTGGTACTGGTACAGTAATAGAACCAAATGTAGCAATCGCGACATGCGACATCAAAGCATCGCTGCCCTCACGTGATGATGACACAGTACATACACAAAGCAGTAGCGAGATACATGATACAGTCAAACGCCCACTCTGTCGAATTATTAGCACAAACCCTCATGAAAGACAGCGGAACTGACCTGTGGACGACCTTTTTCTGTTCAAGCAACAATGCCTGTCAGTCGACAAGTGTCATGGGGGAATAATTCAACCACGAACCTGCCCAGAAAATCGGATAATTTCCCGCTTTTCCATTAAGAAGAGTGTCCTTTCGAGAGAGTGGTTCGAGTAGCCTTGCTGTGTCACAAATTCTCTCACTAAGCTCTGATAGCTCGTACTCCATCCTACGGGCAGCCTCCGCCGAATCTCCTTTTCAATCCTGTTCACCTCTTGGTTGAGCTCACCGCGCGACAAGCCATCTACAGAGCCCGCAGAGACAGCATCCATGGTAGAGAACCTGAACAACCGGATTGCCTCCTCTACATGGTAGGTCTGTACCACTGGCGACAAGGTCATTTTGGCAAGTGACTCGGAAATGCGGATAATTGCTTCCAGTTGTCTATTATGACAACATCAGTTGACGGTAAAAGATAGTTGAGGTACGAACGAACGAACCGAATAGTGATAGGAATCGAGCTCCGCTCATCGTTGTCTTGTTCGACTTGCTGAACTTGCTTACGAAGCCCAACAAAATGGCTGCTTAGCATTTCTTGAGCATCTGGCGACAGTCGGGGCGCACATTTCCTGAGTTTCAAATTATTCAGACGGCATGAGCTCTAGAAGCGCAGACAGTACGTACGACTTGCAGTATGAAATGTACCGTTTCATCTTGTCAATGTCGATTTCGCCTACTGCCTCCCCATTTTCTCCGGCGTTCGAGTTCAGCCGGTTCATATGGATGTTTATCACATGTTTGGCGATTGTCTGACAACCATAAGGCGAAAGAACCAAGAGCGAGTGGAACCTCACCCACTCTGTCCCGCTGCTCATCATGTATGTCCTTCACGATAAAGATCATGTCAAAACGGGACAGTATCGTTGTTTGGAAGTCAATATTCTATGATGGTATTAGGATGAGTCAATAAGTGTCGACAGGAGAGCTCACTTCGCCTGGGCTGCGGCCTTCGTCATACCTGCCCCAAACCGGATTGGCTGCTGCGAGAACGCTCGTCCTGGAGTTTAGAACAGTTGTGATGCCAGCTTTTGCGATGGATATTGTCTGTTGTTCCATGGCTTCATGTATAGCCACACGGTCTTCATCCCGCATCTTATCGAATTCATCGATACAGACCACACCCGTGTCTGCTAAAACCATGGCTCCTCCTTCCAGATAGAATTCCCTCTAGTGTCCAATAAATAACACCCGAGGCCTGGAGTTTAGGGAAAACCTACCGAGATCGAGTCACGTTGAACGGAGGCCGTTAGACCAGCAGCGCTGGATCCCTTGCCTGACGTGTAGACAGCGATTGGAGCGACCTATGCGAGAGACTTGACAGTGTGTGGGGACACACGGCAAAGAGGTCATACCTTTTCAACGAACTTCAAAAGCTGACTTTTCGCCGTCCCAGGATCGCCCAGGAGCAAGACGTTTATGTCCCCTCTCAATCGCATACCGTCCGGTAGTATCTTCTTTGATCCACCAAAGAGAAGACAGGAAATAGCTTTCTTGATATCTAGAGTGACGTGAGCCAGGAATCCAGAGGGCCCATAGCAAATGTACCTAAGCTTCCAAAGATACTCGGGGCAACACTTTTTGCAAATCGTTCATAGAGTCCATCGCTCCTGGCCATCTCGTTGAATTCTTCCTCCTCTTCGGGGGTAAATTGAACACCGAAAGGGTTTAGACCACCGGTGCCTGAAGTAGATGGCGAAGACAGTTCAAGATGGACAACTCGGAGGTATGGCGTGCGCAGCGCAGATGCACCAGCGGATTTCTGTAGAACGCTTGATCAGCCCAAACAAGAGAAGCAGGACACACTGCGTACATTCTTTGACGAGTTGAAGGTAGAATAGATCCCTGTGGCAATGACTCTAGAACCTGGGACAACCTGGCCGGTGCTATACCGATCTGTGGATAGGATTATATGTCGTGGGATCTCTCCAACGGGGACCATATCTGGCGCTTCCTGAAGCTTAAGAGTTTGATGGTCGGAAAATGTAGACTTAGAGTGGATGATGAGGTATGGATCCATGGGACAATCCTTCTTCTGCCCTTCGGGTTCTGGGGCGTCGCACACACGAGGAAGTCCTCGATCCGCCCCTCCACCTAAGCCACCCAATCCACCAGTAGGGTAGAGTATTTTGATAGACCGGCAGGCGCGACACTGCAAGTGCAGTTTCGTTGCTCGGGAGGAAAGTACAGACGCAGAGATGACGATACCCGGTATTCGGATGAGTTTGTTCATGGTGTCAGCCGTGAGGTCACGAAACGGAAGCATATTCAAGCCGGACTTGACAGATATTTGAATCTTGGGAATAGAGTGCGCCGCCCCTTCCAGGTTTTCATTAAGACCACCCTCCAGGGGAAATAGAATACTACGAGACGCCTTAGTAGCAGCATTCTCGAACTGAGAGAGAATCAGTGGGTGCAAATCACTCTCCGACACAACTGAACGCACCAGGGGTAGGACGTCAGCAGGCTTATTCTGTATCAAGTGTGCGAGCTCGTCATTGTAGAGGCTAATATGACACAAATCAATTTCTAATTGGTAGTGCTTTAGAAGTAAATTCGCCCGAAGCTTGTCCCTAAGCCCAGCCAATCAGTGCAAGACATGGTGGGTCAAGAGGGACGCCTACCTGTAGATGAATTCGCCCCCAAGACGGTACTGAAGAAGGAAGTCAAGCAGCAACTTCTCGGTTTCTGAAGGAGATTCTGTAGAGAAAGAAGGGGTATTTTGGTACACGGACACAGAGTAGACACGATCAGCATCGAACCCGGACATAGTTGCGCGTATTGTGTGACGCGCTCGGTACGCGCGAAGAGGGACGATAATGAATATTTAGGGCAGGCCACTGGCAGGCCTTGACGCGTCGTGCACGTGCCGTCCCACCCCCTTATCTAACCATCTACACCAGTCCTTCACATTCACATCCATCCAGGAGGCGGAGGCAACATGGACACTGGTGGACAATCTGTTGTGCTGCCCGCAAGCACGGTTTCAAGTCTCTCCCTTTCGCTGTGGGTCTTATATGGCAGAGGTCAATGAATTTCCATGTCTCTGATCCCATCGCCACGCCAGACATCCACTCCCGATTCTAAACATCTCGGAACACCTGACTCGTTTACGACTACAGACAAACTCTGCATTACCTTTCGGTGCATATTCAATCTATCTTTGCTTTTTTTTCGGTTCTCATCTTCTGTAGTCCTCGGTGCTCTCCTCGGGACTCAAAATGGCCGTGAGGTCGAGATTGTGAATACTTTCGAAGTGGCAGTGGAACAAGGCGAGAGGGTCGATCATGGGTCCTTCAACGCGAGAAAGGAACAATGTACGCCAGTGTCTTTATTGTACGATGTGTTTGAAGAGAACGCCATCCCCAGACAAGCAGGTCTTCCCGTCACTGGAGTTCATTGGATGGTACACTGTTGCCCCACATCCCACTCAAAGGCACATAACTCTCCACGAACAGGTTTGATTCCAATTTTTTCTGTATATCTGTCGTATAACGTTGTGCAGTTCTCCTTATACTGTTCAAACCCTCTCCTTTTGATCTTGCAACCTATTCAAACTGTAGGTGTCAACGTGACACTAGGTCACCTGCCTATCAAGGCATACGAACCGACGATAGAGATTCGCGATCGTGCTCCACGGTCCGTATACATCGAGGCACCTTTCAGTGTCGAGACAGGAGAGGCGGAGAGAATTGCAGTTGACACGACGGCCCGTGGGGGCGAAGGTGGCACAAGCCGTGCGTTCACTTCACCATCCGTCGGCCTTTCTCTACACAGTTTTTTCTAGTCGAATCCCATCTTCAAACGCAACGAGCTGCCGTCAAAATGCTATACGACCGAATCCTGGTCCTTGTGAGCTATGTCAAAGACGTCCTCTCAGGTACGTCATGTCATCTCCTGCGTTGCTCTTGTCTTATCCCATTCTCAGGCTCCACACCAAAAGATCACGCTACAATACGGTCCCTGGCCGCTTTGATAGCTTCGCTCCCAGCAAGCGACAGTCAGGGTTTCAGGGATGAGTTTGAAACTGTAACAACATATTCGTCTGTGTACATCCTTCCTAACTAACAGCACGTGGTAGGAATACGAAGACGTTCAGCTCACGGCGTATCTGTCCACTCTGACTAAATCGGCTAGCATCCTGAACGATGTACGTGTGTTAGCCTAACGGTGCGATGGTAACCTCAATTATCCTCAGATCGTCGACAAACACAATGTCCTGCACTCCAGCGGCAAGGAAGAACGCCCACCTGGTTTAATGCCTGGTCGGAGGAGAGGTATCCCCGGGCGCGGCTTTGGTGGCTTTGGCGATTGGGATAGGATGTACTGAGAAGCTTTGTGGTACACCATTACTTTCGTACTTTTCAGTTCTAGGTGTCGATGTTACTGTATTATAAGTCTACAGTGTAAACTGTATATGCCCGTGCTCGAGTTTGCCATTCGCGGGTTTCTTTTCCTCGCCGAAAAATATTGTCACAGTCATACCATGCCATAGGCCTAATTTGCAACTACTTGGCTGCCACTGGGTGCTCAATGGTAATGGTAATATCCGAGTCCTGGCTCGAACCATTAAAAGTTGGACGAATTCGGTAGAATCTGGTAGAGTCGAACGCGTTCGATTTACATGTAAGAATTTCGAATGAATATGTAACTAACCATTTTGGTTCGAAAACATCGAATGAAAGCGTTTTCATCGTACTATAGTCGATGTGGTGGATGTCGATGTCGACCATGCCCCGCGCAGACCGGCTGCCAGAAGCCCAGAGCTTCTTCATGCGTCCACGGCGTACCACGTGCACGCGGGAGTTCCGGTCGGCCCGGGCCAGCGATGGGTTTGCTTTTTGCTTTGCTTGCTTTGTGACGCGTACTAGTAACTGACGGCGAGGTCTGACGGTGGTAAACCCTGGCGCTGCCGGCCCTTCTACCACTGTCCTCGGCTTGTCCAAGAGAAGAAGTCGCCCAGCTTACTTGCGCTAAAATCAAACAAGGGCCGAGACTGAGAGTATTTTAGATAGAGCGCGACAGATCTTGAGTTCCGGGGGTTCCTTCACTCGGAAACGCTACCACTACCAGCTGAGCCAAGGATCGGCAACGTCCCACAAGTAACATCGGCCCCTGACAAGAACCACAGCGTAAACACATGCCCCACCTGGCATACCTACTGGTGAAGGTCAGACGTTCAGGATCTACGTCCCTTCAC
>Ga0307510_10000742_pt1 | contig 33493 bp, 32 predicted proteins | sample 12_EM_MG_FD_207224 | JGI IMG/M metagenome (GOLD analysis project Ga0307510, IMG submission 207224) | Populus trichocarpa ectomycorrhiza microbial communities from riparian zone in the Pacific Northwest, United States - 12_EM | ecosystem: Host-associated > Plants > Roots > Unclassified | place... | reverse complement strand
GTGGAAAGGGAGCTGCCAGCGAGGAGCGCAACACTCGGATTCAGGCAAAGAGGTAAAGCATAGCCTCCATTTGTCATTCCAGGTACTGGATGGAGTACAGCCTGAAACGAGGATCCCCCCGGTCAACAACGGATCAGTACAGTAGTCTAGTATTGACTGCGGTGATCATGATCGTGAGATGAGATAACGTCAACTTCAATTGAACGTGGAACGCGAACGAGAACTTGAACGAAGAACTTGAACTTGAACGAGTATTTTCCTGGCACGTGACTGGCACTGACTTACTCACTTGTCCATTTCATTTCATGCATCACCGCATCACCATGCAGCGTGAGCTAGTACAGCAAAAAGCCCTAACGTGTCTCACCTCGCTGTTCGGGCTTCATTAATAACGATTTCCATCTAACTCGACTAACCTCCAATGTCAGCATCCACACACCCCCGGCGGCACTGGCACGTAGCGATTCCCAACTACTGGCAAAGTGAAGGGCATACACCGCATACGAACTCGGAGGTACTATCGTAATGCATTTGCCAAAGTTTCAAGGGTCGTCGTCCCATTTTGACAATAGTGGTACGAACGACGCATGGCATGAATGATCGACCCTTGGGTGTTGCCTTTGGGAAAGGAAGTCGCACAAGTCACCAGCGAAAAGAAACGAACTTGAAACCACTGGCAGTAGTCGAAATCCGGTCGTCCGTACGCACTGCAAAATGATCCATTGGGATATGTGTTGCGAGTGCTAGGATCGGGGACAAATGTCCACAAGCCCGAGTGCACGGGCCATAGTGACTAAGTCTCCTACACAATATGTCGTCACCTCGCACGGAGAAAGATCTCTCTCCAGCGCTGCGGGGGTCTCGGTGCTCGCCATGTTCGAATTCTTCCAGGTAACTCGAGCGCGTTCAAGTTGCTGCGTGGCACAGTCCGCACGGCCGAGACGACCTGCCGACCTACGCTCCCGGGCCTCCGGGGCCATTTCCTTGCGGCGCTGCGTCCTGAAACCCCATTTTTGCTACGTTTTTGTTGTTTGTACGGTTGTCGATGACAACACGCGACGACACATCTAGAACACGGCCGAGCCCTGAGTCCGTTCTACACCGCTCTTCTCGATATCGTGGACTACAGGGACTGCGTCTTTGTCTCGGTTGTACAAAAAAGTAAGAGGGAACAATCGCGTAAGTCCGAGACTGCCCCGCCAGAAGAGAACCGTCGGTAGTAATCAGTCAACTTGACATTGCTTGTTACTCTAGTCCTCTAGGACCGACTCGTGGAAGGGCGCGACTCCGATGCAATACTCCCGTACCACCAGGCGCGTAAAAAAGAGGAAAGTTCGCTTCTAAGGCCTTGGCCATGAGCTTGTTGTTAGCGACGCTTGTGTTGATTTCGGGGTTGTGTCAACGGCGAGGACATGCCTCAGTGAGATCATAATAAACCTCTCATGACACTTTCTAGTCCTATTGTCGAAAAAATTGTCTGTTACAGCCAACTTGGGGACGATAAGACAAGAGGTGTGATCAGAGGCGAACCGCCTCACACTCTTGTGGCAGACTACCCTGGCTGTCCTCTCAACAGATTCAGAAGTCACGATGGCAGGCGGTAGGTGACACATCCGGGGCGTGATATCTGACTAGTGCTATCAGCTTTTCGGTCCACGGGCTTTCGATGGTAGGTTGTACGAGGGGTCTAATGCATCTTCCATTCGGAAAGCTAATGTACCAAGCGGCGTCATCATAAGAATGCATCACAAATATTCCGATCTCACTTCCTAAGGTGCACGCCGTGATGTAGCATCGACAAAATGCAGAGGGATGGCCTATGTGTAGCATGCATGTACTGTAAAGATGGGCCTGCACTAAGCCCCAATTCGGAATTTTTGCGGCCTGAGGTTGAACTGGATGACTGTTCGCGGTACACAAGGTGTACTGAGGTCACTCAATTCTACGTCCCCAGCGACCTTTGTGCTGTAAGTGCATTTGTTCCAACCCTCGATGGCAGGGTAAATATGATCTGCGTGATACTATGTCTGGAACAGACTGGCTAGTCGGACTTAGACAGAATATAAGAGTAATATAAGGCATGCCTTGGAACAATAAGCCGTGCACACTCTTACCTTTTGTGATCGGTATTATCCATTTATGCTTGCATGCTGGCCTGTTCCATGCGATAAATCGAATGACAATACAGTGTGGGTCGGTGTGTGAGTAGGTATGTGGGTCGGTGTGTGGGTCGTACAGCCACAACCTGGTCACGACATCCACGATCATTCAGCAAGATTCTGCAGCATGTGTGCGCACCTTGTATGGACCACCTAAATGTTTGGGCTTTTCCGTCGTACCGACTCGTACTTGCATACCTCTTTCATAGATGAAATTAAGCGGGCAACGACACCGGACAAACACATAAGTACTAGTATCACGCTGTGTAGGTATGAACACCAGGCCAAAGGTAGCCAATCAGAGGGACGGCGGAAATAAGAAGTAATGCGTCGGAGTGGAAATTACAGTGTTGATGGTGTTGGTAGGGCTTGGAGAATGGGTCCGAGATCCGATAGAAAGCGACAGAGGGAAAGCATGAGACGAGATGTGGTGGCTCCTCGAGAATCGTGTCAGGAACGGTAGTAAGTACCAACAATCCTTGCCGCACGTGGCTCTACAGTCAGCAATGATACTCACGTTACAACAGCGATGAATGTGCACAACGAATCAGGCAGCTGGGGCTATGTAAGGGGTGAAACATTGTCGCATGTGAGCATGCCAAGCTGGCAAAGAGCCCGTTTCTATTTGCTGCGCTAGACACCGAAGTATACTGGAAACAAGGTCTCTCCGGTCATCATCGGATCTGAGGCGAGAGACGGTCAACACGGGAGTCACAGGCAGCGACTGAACAACGAGAAAGTGTGAGTGTGCCAGCCAGTGATTGGCGGACTTTTTTTGGCACGTGACTGGCACGAACCCCGGATGTCGGTGCTAAGTTACTTGCGCGGTGCGGTGACATGGGTATCATATAGACCCTACCTAACATGTATCCCTGGACTCTGGACTCCACGAAGAACTTTGCCCTCCTAACTCAAATGTCCCCGATGTCAACATCCGTGCCCACACCGCTGGCGACGTGCAGTGGCTCCCGACCAGGAACCCAATCTGACAAGTGGAAGGGTATTGCCTTTGCCAAAGTTTCAAGGGTCGTCAACCCCATTTACAACAATGACATGAACGGCGCATGGCATGAACCGAAAGAAAGGAAGCAAGTGGTCGGAGCAGTGCAAAATGATCCATGGGACCATCGGAACAAGTCATCACGCGTCACGTCGCGTTCAACTGAGAAGATACGGGATATCCTCCGAGAGCGGGTAAGCTCGCCATACTCCAATTCCTCGAGGTGACTCATTGGCAAGCGCATGCGCGGCCGAGACCAAGATGATGACCTAGTTCCGATTCCCTGGTGACGCCTTGGCTTCAAATTCGTCCCATCCTTCTATTCATAATATGTTTATTGTTTTCACAGTGGTTGATGCCGTGAACGATTCGGATAAAAACGCCACAACGCATTGAACACAGCGCTCTTCCCAATCCCGTATACTACCGGGACTGCGTCTTCATCTTAGTTGGTCGCTGTGATATAAAGTATGCTCTTTCATTTCTTGGTAGTGGCCTCGGACCATTTTCTCTTTGTGTGGTAATAAAATGACATGTGTACATGTCGCACGAAAGCAACAACGTAGATGTTGCTATGAGTCATTTAAGGCAGTCCCAGAAGAGAGGCGACCATGGTGAGGCTGGCTGCCAGTTTGTGTTATTAATAAAGCTTGTATCAAATTCGAGGTCAGGTCACATATGACAAATGACAAGACTGTAGCTCCAAAGGCATTGTCAAATCATCTCATCGTCATCGTCTAAAAAATCGCGGGCTGTGGACTGGATGTCCAGGTTAAGAGATCGGTTGATTCCGTTCCGCAGTCCACGGATGATGCTCGCTTCTGCTTGCATGTCCTATGGAGGCCGGGTAAATACGTACCATAATTGCAAGTGGGCGTACTGTACAGCACAGCAACTTGTTTACTAACTCTATCTCTTATACCACATCTACCGTGACTACCATTCTCAACATCTCAACGTACATAAGGTTATCATGATGGCGGTTTAACGCATCTGCTATCCAGGAGGGCTATGCGCTGCGTACCATACCGTCCATACGTGGCATCAAAAGAACGCATTGCATATAGTCCGATCGCTGCCCAGCTTGCACTTCATCAGGCAAAGGCCAGTTGTAATCAGATAATCACGTCGTGAGTAACGATAAGCCATTGGGCGGCAAGCGCGAAAATTTCTAAGTACAATCGAAGCCCTCTTAACCCATACCCCAACTCCCTCTTAACCCATACACAAAAACCCATATTTCTTGACAATTCATTGGACTTTCCAATCTGAAACTTAGTTGGCCTCTTGTTAGTGACCCTCAGAACCCATATGGCCTATAAGTTCGAACCTGAGACACCTAGATCTCTCCCAAGGGGTATGGGTTAAGAGGGAGGTGGGGGTATGGGTTAAGAGGGCTTCGACTGTAGTGCTTCGCTTCTCCATACCTTTGGTCCCTGTAACGTAAATTTGTCGTATGACAGAGCGCTGGGCAGCACGGGTCGGTCGGTCACGCTCATGAAACTGACCGATCGCAAGCCACGGACCTGGAGCAACGTCAAAATCAATCGAACGCCGGGGAAGGCCGTGTTGCGAGTCCCCAATAGCGATGGAGGTTTCACGAAATCGGCTGGTATGCCAGCACAAGTGCCTGGACTATCCCGCGGACTTTGGGGGGGCTTTTAGGTCGCTGGCACGCCTCGTCTCCAACATGCTCGGGCGACGCGACTCAGCGCCGCCGAAGTGTTACGTGACGCATTATGCCAAGTGACTATTGTATGAGAGGAAGATCTCTTTGACATGGGCTTATTGTCTCGCCACTGCTAGCCACCATTGGTCTGATGGGGGAAAATGATTGAGAGTGGTAGGGCGCCCGTCGTGAAGCGGCGGAGTGCATCGCATCACGACATCACCATGGACGTGGTAATAACTCGTGGGTTGAAAACCGGTGCTCGGCGTCAGCGTCACTTCTTTGCATCTCGCTCTTCGGTGTTACCTCAGCCATGGCCTCGGAGCCTTCCTAGCTGCTTGCTGCGGGTATGAAGGTGAGAGTGGGCTTCCAGCCCTCGAAATCCAATTTCATGGTATTAATAAGGGGGCTGTGATTTTCCATGTTAGATCAAGCCTTCGATCAAAGTGAGCCCCGAAAGATCATTCACGGAGGTTGTTCACTGCTACGTCTCTTTTGCCTCAGTCCTCCCCGTCCCTCAAAGCAATGGTAATCACATGATTCTGACTCGCTATACGGGACTAGGCTTCCCTCCATCCTTCACACAGCCGCCCTAAATCGTGTTGCATATTCGAGTGCGTTTCGTGAGGGAAATGAGTGCTTGTCAGCAAGCAGTACATTTCTGACCACGTTCTCTTATTCGAGTCGTGGCAGACCTTCCTACTAGTATAAATTGGATGGCCGGACTCGCACCAAGTCTCATCTCAATCACAACTACAAGGTACCCCACAAGCACTCCTCCACCGGTCACTACCACACCGTCGATGTCCGCAAATTTCAACCCGTACGTGCAAGGCTGGCGCGCTGGCAATGCGCCATCGAACGGTGCGCCCTGGGGAACCCCGTCGGGAGCGTCGCCGTCGATCTTCGGGGCCCTCCCTGGGGGCAGCCAGTCAGGCCACGGCAGCCAGCGCAGCCCCCCCGCGCCGGGCTCGGTGATGTTCTACATCACCGACTTGCGCCCGAACGTCCTGAACGCGTCGGTCGTCGACGCCCGCGGACGGCAGTGCTACAAGATCGTCACGGATCAGTCGCAGCCGCAGCGCACCGCATACTACGACGTCCACCGGCGCACCGTCGCAGTCGTCGACTGGGCGGGCTCAATGCCGGCGGTTGAGATGCCTGGTCTGCTGCCACGACAGCCCATCCGAACCTGGCTTCAGACAGCATCAGACCGCGCGTACGTCCCACTCCGCCCCCGCCCCCCTTTTGTCTCTCTAAAACCCCGCTTGGGCCCTTTCTGATATATGTTTCCCATATCACTAGATCGAGGATGATGGACATCAGAGGAATCCCTTACGTCTGGGTCCCTGATGGGGAATACATCTGTGTACGTTTTCATTGTGATTGACTGCGCTTCGCTTGTGGGTGAGTAACAGACTATTCAATTGTTGTGCAGCTCTATTATGGCCAGCGAGCGAACTCCGAGCGTCTCGGGCGTATATGCGTCACCCGAGACGCTGTCCAGATTGAGCTCAGTCAGCAGGCCATAGAAGCCCGCCTGGCAGAGGTCTGCATCCTAAGCGCCTCGATCTTCCTTTCCGGTTACAATATCGACTAATGGACACGATGTTGCGGGCCACGACCGCTGTCGTTAATCTATACATCACATTCGTATTCGTCGCAAGTTACACTCGTCGCAAACCAAACACGTCGTTCGGCTCACGGATCATTCCATGTTACACACCACCTACACGATTCACTTGACTAATGCCCGTTTAGACAGTGATTTTCGCCAGTGCCTTTCCTAATCTCACCATAATTCGCATATACGTATATTACTATGATTAATCACTAATTTCCGTCTAATAGATCTTAATAAGACCCATAATGTTATGTCGCTTCGAGCGCCCTCAGAAATTGAGAGTGCATGATGGATCGTGCGTGATGCAGCTTGGTCGCTTCGTCTACCGGTAGGCCGCGAAGTTGTTTGGGGCTCTGGGGCAGGCGTCAGGGGTGAGGCGAAGGGGAGGGCTCTCAAACACACCAGGGTGAGTGGCAACGCTTTGTCCAGTTGACGTGTCAATCCTGTGATCATGGTCGCCACAGCGACGCTTTGCCGCGCGTCTGTGGGATCTCGAACCATCGCAGGTAGGACCCCGATCAGCTTGGGAATACCACGCACAAGCTCCTCGAGCTCTGCGAGCTGCGAGTTATCTTGTGAAACTCGCAAGTCTTGTATTAACTCTGGTAGCCGCGTCATGGAATGGGCGTAATCAAGGAATGCCTGCGGCGCTTATCATGTCAGAATTTGGTTACGGTTCGGTCACATGCAATGTTACGGCACCTTTCCTCGCACGTGCCACTCGTCCACAGTGTGCCCAACAAATCTCTCAAAGAGAACCTTAACCAGCTCAAGGTCGTTCCTGATAACCGCTTCTGGCGCGAGTTCGAACACTGCAAGTTCGTGTGCTAGGCTGTGCAGCCCAGCCTGTAGATATAGATGGTACGCTTCAAAGATGTCGCCTCGGTTCAGGGCAAAAGTCGCCTAGAGACGTGCTGTTAGCTGCAGAGCAAGGTGTGGAACGTTTACCGAGTTACCTTTGCTTCATTGATCCACGATAATGGAACCTTCAGGCTCCCCGCCATACCCCGCGTCATCCAATCGTCAAGCTTGGGAGCGGACCGTACCAGCAGGTCTCTTATCGCCTTCTCTCTCCTGTGAAAAAATATTTTAAGAGTTGGCTTCTGGGTAGGAAGAAATGGACAAACCCAGAGGAGCTCTCTAGATGGAGTAAGACAAATGCAGCTTCTTGGATCAAGTCTTGTTGCTCCAGCTGCAACGCATATGTACTAGCCAACACATCTGCGTTTGGGCTGTGTCCTTCGACCTGTGCATCTCCATCATCGCCCTCTTGAGACCCTCTAGACACGCCAGGATCATCGCGATCCGAGAAGTCTCTTATCCGCATTGTCCGGGAGAGAACAATGTACAAGTGCCACAAGAGAGAGAAGTCTGCTGGCGAAGGACTGAAAGAAAGCGGGGAAAATATCGTCTCAAGGGAACAGCCCGGATCCGCATACAGTTTGATGAGAGAGTAAAACGCGTCTGGAGGATTTTCATCTCTGCGCAAGTGCCAATGTCTGGATTCGGAGGACTTATCCTCGAAGTACCATGGAATGGGAGCCGCGGCACGGTCTCGCGCGTTCCTCCAGTGGTCGTCGTAGTCATCAAACACCTCCGCTATTGAGGCATCTACGGGCTGTCCGAACCAAAGGTGTAACCCAAAGACACGCTTCCAGTCGAGCTTGTGAGATACGGGAAGGTCCGGACACCGTTCCACTCCAGAGCCATTCGAGCCCTCTAGTATGTCTACGATGCCACCTAGCAACGCGTAGATCTTGCGCACGTTTTGGTCGATGTGCGCATCGATGCGCTGTTCGCGCCATATCTGCAACTGGGCCCGAATGTCCCTTCGAAACTCTGCGTCACCCCCGGCCTGGGATATCAGCGTGGCGAGCTTCAAGTTCCCGCCGTCCATGGCAACTTCGCAGGCTTTGTCAATTTGATGGCCCGTGAGAAGGCTGAAAGCTGCCGAGGCAGAACCACCAGAAAAGTTGGCCTTTACTTCGGCGTCTACAGCGGTAGCAACGACACCTTCGAGCCACTTTGAGAGCGCCTCTTTTCGGCGCACTGCATGGACTCGGTTGCGGACGTCTATGTTGATAGAGTCATCGAGTCGGAGGTCTATTTCGTCAAATAGCGCGCTCCCGAGTCGGAAAAGACGGGCGGCAAACGACTGATCTGTAGGAGGGAAAAGAGTTGCAAAGGATCCAAAGGACAGGCTTTGAGACGGGTGAGCGAAGGGGACGCCGTCGGCATCAAGTTGAATGGGAGAGTTGGTAAGATGATGAGAGAGTAGTTTTGTGGACACATCGGTGTCTGTTCCTGGTTCGGAGAACGGCATCGCGGTTTTGGTGACAACAGACGAGTTCGCAGTGTGTTTTCTAAGATGGTTCAGCACAGCGAACGGAGGGACGCAGATAGGGTGCCTTACTGTGTCGATGATGGACCACATAGGTGTCCTAAGTGGACTAATGACCCGGAGGGTCCCCAACCAACTCGGAAGGACCGCCCGAATGCAAGGCCAGCATCGACCATGGCGTCTTCCACGCCGTTCACGATAGAGGCAGAACCCTCCACTCTAGCATATTTGCGAGAGGGACGGAAAGCGACAGGTTCGATATCATGAGCGAAGGACGCTCGCTGGCAGCGTGAAGGAGAAACGATGAAGGGACCCATTCTATGACATTTGACAAAAACGCTCAGACATACCTCCCGAGTTGCTGCCCTCAGACCCTCCCCTTCCGAGTCCCGACTATGTTTTCTGTGCAACTCATTGGGAGTTAGACGGGACCGATCGGTCTTTTCAGTGTTGAGTTGTTGTTTTGGCGCATCTGCAGATTCGGGCCCCGGGAACAACGACGCGTGCATGACGTGCATTTTTTGCGGGTCGATGCCTATTCGCTGCGCCCATGGGATGATGCTAGGATCCCCGCGCCGATGCTCCGGAAGCATCGCTTCCAAACTCGAACGAGACGACTCGCCAGATTCCTCGTCTTCTTCCTGCTCCTCGTTCGCGTAGGTTCCTCCACCCGCCCGGGCAGAGACGCGTGAGGAATCGCTGGGTGGGTCCTCCTCTTCCTCCCCATCTTCTTCGTCTGCTCGCGATGAACCAGAGTCGGAAATCATTTCGACATCCTCGCCTGATCGTTGAACGCGAGAGGGCGGAAACACGCCGCGAGTCCGTGGCTGGGGTGGCTTCCTTGGGGGTGAAGCGACATATTTTTCGTCGTCCTCGCTAGTATCACTAGGTAGGGCGGTAAAGCGAGCCATGGGTTATGGAAGTGCAGTCGGCAGTGGCTTGTCTTGTCTGACATGATACACCACGTGACAGACACGTTGAAGGGATCAAGGTTGATCAGGTGACTTCCACGTGGTCTGAGTTTGGTATCGCATAATTTTGACTGACTCGGACTTTACGATTAGGACAAACATCCAAGATTTGATCACTGCAAGAATTTCACAAATGCAACGATGATATTCATGACCGTATTGTAATCCATTCACCCCACCAGCCCGAGTTAATATCAATTTTGATGCCAGATCAACAAACAATAAGCCCTCTGACGCTTGAAATTTTCACCAGCGCTTTTTGCGATCTGAACAACTCCGGTTCGGAAAATAACTATGGGCATTCATAAACGCACAGCAAAAACAAAATAGGTGGCCGCGTAGCAATGCGGCTTTACCAAAGGTCGTGAAAAGCCGGTTGGCACCCGAACGTTGACCCTAACACTGACATGATGCCCGTATCAGCCACAGATCCGTAAAGATGAAAAGTACGTCTAGAATTTCTGAATCGACACGGATGAGATCTCTGCGACCCAGACTACTGTGCGCCTGTGATAAACTTCAGATCCATCGCAGCCTCAGAGACGGATCATTCCTGGAGGGTGACGCGGTGGCAGGGCACGGCTAGGTTTTCAGGTACTTGTGTATGTTGTCACGGAGGTGACTCGTCGGCCGAGTCTGACAGGTACCCCGAACGTGTGGATGATGAGGCTAACCGACAATCTCTGACCCCAACAACCTCTGCGATTGCCGAAGCGACAAACTGTACAGCACCATATAACGAATGTGAATTCACATAATCCTTCTCGGTAATTCCTTTTAGTACACAGACAAGAGTTCCTCCGTATTTGGAAAAGTGAAATGAATCACATCACAGAGACGTCTGTCCTCATCACTGGAAATCACTGAAACGTAAACTCGTAAATTAGCACTAGAAACCGGATCACGCCTGGACCTAGAGAGACAGACAGAAACGTATCAGGGGCTCACCATTCCACTCCACCCCATCCGATTCATTCTCACTTGGCCGCAGCGATTATTCCGCAAGCGGGGCAACGTCGGCTCTCCTCGTCGGCCATCCAGCGCTCTATCAGTGGCTTGAGTTGCGTGCCGAGGTCCGTCACGTGGAAGGACTCTTCGCGAATGACGGTCGGTATTTCGTGTACAGGAGCACGGCAGTACCACCGCAGGCGATCTATTTCATTTTTTTTTTCATACGAGGACCTCTAGTTAGAACCAACCACGCAACGGGGTATTTTTGCCCGGGGGGGGGGGAATCCATAATCGTACATACCGATGGCAGCTTCAGGGCGAACGCGCTCGATCACGATTCCGACCGTATCTACGAAGCGCACGGGATTGTGGGGCGTATTACCTGCGCGTACACAGCCCACGAACCATGCCCATGTAACCCGTGGGTCGGAAAAGAAGAATTGCCGTTTATGTCGGCGCGGTGCTGCCAGTTAAGCGCGCGGACGTACCCGGGAGCAGAAACATCTCGCCCTCCTTGATCTCGATGTCTCGAAAGGTCCCATCGTCTACGACACGAAGGAGCATGTCACCCCTGTATTGATAAAACCATTCCTGTGCGAGGTCAAGGTGTGAGCTCTGAGATACGCCTCGACAAATCTCGGGGCGTTTAAACACCTCAGTTTCATTCACGTGGTAGTCTGAGCGGGCATTTGGCCCGCCGACAGCCATGACCACAAAGTCCGTACCAGAGTAGAGGCAGAAGTTGTTTACTGGAGGTCTCAGGCGATCTGAATTCTCTCTGAGCCAACGAGGGAAATCAAGCGGTGATGAGAGGGGCATAACTCGTGATGGCTTCGTGTGGTTAACGCGTCGAAGTTACCATATTTCGCTGGACGGGTCAGCCCCGGAGATGGTTGCTAATCACTCATCAAACCACACCAGACAAACACTCTATCCGTCACGTCGTACGATCAATCCATAACGTCGATGTGGATTGCTCCTTACCAGTCCTCGATGTCATCGTCCTCCAAGTACCCAGAACCTGAAACTGGCTCATGAGCCCCATGTAACCGGCCGCTCTCGTCTTCTTCATGACTAACAACCCCTCCATCGTCATGCCCCTCATTAATAACCTCTGCGCCTATGAAATCCCTCCCAAACACAAGCTCCGAAAAAGCGCGGTGCCCATGCTGTCCATGGCGATCCATTATGCGCAGCACGACTCCCAGCTCTGTGACGATCGCCGCTCGCGACCAAAGCCCGGTCTATACGACATGAGTATTCGGCTGTCCAAAACAACGCATGCTACGTACACAGGACAGCCAAGATGAGGTGGCCTCCAAAGCATCCCGAGCGCTCCGTTCTCGCTGCAGTGCACCGAAGAATGCAGGTTTGAAGACACGTTGTCCTGTGCGCGGAACAGGGCTAGGCAGGGAATGAAGTGTTCCAAGTGACTGTATATGAAACGCATGCGGGTTTGCGTCGTACCACTGTTTCCATCATCAGCATTCATTAATGTTCGAGAAAAAGTTGATGACCAACATTCTCAGATCCATTGGCATCTGTCCAACTAAGGTCATCGATCAACGAGCTGCACTGTTCGAGGGTGGAACAGTATTGTATGTAGTTTTGGTGAATATAAAGCCCGAAAAGCGATGCATCAATCGGAGTGGACGCATATAGCATCTGCACGGGACATGAGGGTCAGGCGAACGTTTGGCATCGTCATCATGAGGGACCACGCACGTTGACATCTACCCGACTAGTTCGTCGCTCCTCTGCAGCCAGCCAAACGGGTAATGGTGGCGGATCTTCCAGCGACCGATCGAGCTCACGGTCTCGTGCGATGTCCTTCGCAGAAGCAGATCGATGTGGTGGGTCACCCTTCCCTGCATAAAATTTCCATTAGTTTCGTGGAATGCGGAAGCATGGAAGCAAACGAACGTTTATTGTACATTATCTTGCCCATCAAATGAAAGAGTAATAACGCATTCTCCTTCTGGGTCATGGATACTATAGAGGCGGCGCTGAGGTCGCTGCATCAGGACCCAAGAAAGTTATTCGAACTATCATGTACTCACGTGTCTTTACCTGGCTGTTTCCGCGATGTGGGACGCGCACAAGTAAATTCCAACGTCATGATCGCACTTCGCACATCTCCTCCGGCACTCTCCACGATCGAATGTAATGTACTCGGTGAGAGGCGCACATTGGCCAACGTCGTCACGCGCTTAATCGCCGGAGTGAGTAGCGTAGGCGCGATCGGATTGAATCTATCGCGCACCTGTCGGTCCCCATAAGAAACAAAGCAAAGTCGCGGAGACGAACGAACCTGATTTCCGAGAAGTGAGATGGGAACGAGAGTCCCGGCGGGACAACCGTGCGTGAGTCTACGACGAGATCACGTCCCCGACTCCCACCGTTTGAATCGCCCTCGGCGCATACGCCAGCATCGCTGACGACAAGCACAAGAGGTGCGACGTCTGACGCGCGTTCCACATGACCCCGCAGCGCATCATGGAATCGCGTGCGGACGGCGGGATGCAGGATGTTCGGGAGGTCTTCGAGGAGTACGACCTTCCTACGAGCAGACGCAAAAACCGACGTGTACGCGCCCGCACGCGGTAGGAAAGTCGCAAAGGCATGTGGTGTATCGGCTACGCCCCCAATTCAGCACCTAAAGAGACAATAGGATCTGCAAGACGCACACGATGAGGGCTCGTCCGAAAGGGCAGAAAACTGGGTCGTATTCGTGGTATCTTTGTACTCCACGATTTCAAAGTCCATTTCTCGTGCGAGCATGCGTAGAGTTGCCGTCTTTCCAGAACCGGTAGGCCCGGTGAGGATGAGCATACGCTGCAATATACCACATTGCCACCTACTTAAGTCTCTAAATGTAGGAGGACAAAACGGCGATGGGCTCACGCGGTGCTTGGAGCGACCCTTCTCAGTAAAGGCTTCCTCTAGCCACTTACGAACGTCGTCGACTTTGCGCTTGTGCACAGCGAGATCTTGCAAGGACCGAGGCGCGTATTTATCCACCCAGAGACGGTCGTCTTGAGAAGAGGCGTATCAGCTGGAAACGCAAGGAGAAGTGACTGCGACATGCCCATGGACTCCTCGTGCACGTCACGATAGGCCTTTCCCTTTCCCTTTCCCTTGGCATCTTTCGCAGGCACACCAATGACTGTTGGCAGTTGAGAGACGGCGGGATGTTGACTCGTAACATTGAGAGGTGGGCACTGAGAAAGCTGATGTGAATCAACCTAGGTCAGAAATGAATCCCTTGAAGTCGAAACATGTATTGTCTCACGGAGAGAATTGTGACACCTTTTGCGGTCCTTAATTTCTTGGGAGGAGGTACGGAGTCGAGCTTCAGTGTGCTCTTGTGCTTGATTCTGCCTGACGAAGCGGGCTTCGTAGGCATGTTGAGACTACAGGGATAGAAGATAGCAAGTTAGAGCTTGTGGCTATGAAACGCGCTGACGCGTGACGCAATCTAACAAAACCCACGTGACCAACTCATGGGCGGGGGACTATGATCGTATTTTGAATATACTGTAGGTACTAGTGAGCCATTCGAAAGGATAGTTCTACATAAGAAACCCAATGATGTACCCAATATAAAGGCTAATAAGATAAGCAAACGTGGGGCAGAGAAAAGCTGCTCAAAGAGCAACCAACTATGGCAACCCTGTCAGTCAGTCAGTAGAGATCACTCGATCACGACGATGTCAACATCGTAGTCCATCGGCCCATTCCTGTCCAACAAAATCAAACCGTCCTCTTCTAGACGCCGGGATGCGCTTGGAGAATGATTGGGGAGAGAGGTGATGGTTCGTGCGCGCTTTGTCGGTTGTGCCTCGTCCACGCTGTCCGGGGCTGGCCGCTTTTGCACGCGTAACGGCGTTGACGGAGGCGACGAAGCTTGAGGGATGACAGGCTTCGCCCTTTGTGATGGTTCTGGCAAGGGACTGGGAAGTATCACGGCAGGGCCGTCGATGGGATGATCGGGTCTTAAACGTGACAATTGGTAACTATGCTTGAGCAGAAAGAGTGGGAAGAAGAAAAGGAACTCACGGGAGAGCGCAGATGGCAAGAGTGATTGTCTCAAGCTCGTCATCTTCGTCCGCGATGCTGAGGAATTTCCCCTTAGTCACGCCAAGGCTCTCGAGCGTGCGGTCAAGGTTATCGTTGAAATCTGGGTCGCTGAGCATGCGCTTATCTTCGTACGTACTCACTTCCCGATCCGATCCGTCCAAGATGCCTTCGAGTAATTCAGCAAGGGTCACACGTGATGGGTCACAGTGAAGTAAGGCATAGGCATCGCGGCAAACACCGCAATGAGGATTCGGCAACGAGAGTTTAATGGCGCTCAGGGGCGCGGAAGGTTTGAATTGCGCATGTACGTTCCGCAAGGAAGCGAAAGCTGGACGCAACAGGTGCAAGGCCTGTAGCACAATCAGACCCGAGATGATTGCATTGGTTGTTGCAATTGCGGGTATGATGTTTCCTGCCATTTCTAAAACACGGATGTGTTTATCGACTTGCCGAAACCGAGACGTCGTAGTTCGCACCTTTGACTTCCCAACGGCTCTTCCCTGGAATTCTGTAAGCTGCAGATCGCAGATTTGCCGCAGCGGTGACGAAATCGAGCGTATCGTCATCGTCCTTGTCAAACGGTATGGTCTCCTCTTTGCCCGACATGAGGCGCGCTGAGAGACGGTCCGAACTTTGAATAGGTTACATGAGTGCACAATTTGAGGGGGGGGAAAGGGAGGACGCCAACCTTGAGACAAACAAAGCTAAGTTCTCGTGAAGCGACAGGGATCGTTGGTCTTTCAATCCGGGACTAGACTTGGCTGCGGACCCTTTCGGGGTTGAGCTTGCGCTGCCACCCCTACGACTGGCAATACTTCCATTTATGCGCATGTCGACACTACTATCCCCATTCACAGGGCGTACAATGCCATCAATGGAAGGGTGAACAACGTTGACTGCCTGCCCAGGCAAGACGAATTGGTCGCTTTGAATGAGGTCGAAGTCTAGTGGCACTGGTTTATCTCTGAAGCGCCACATATCTTCCATGGAGAGGAGGTTGCGAATGTCACTGTGGAATACCTGAGTAGGATGTGAGATTGCCATACCGCACCGGGCAACAAGGCCGTAATAAGGCACTGTACCTTCTGAAACACCATTTTCGCGGCATTGGAACTCGAATCCTTGGAACGCAACGCTGCTCGGACGGACTTGAATGCCTGCGCCTCCCTCCGCAGATTTGCGATTTCTTGGGCTGGGAGAAGTATGGGGTTTCCGAGTCAATGTCCGGAGTAACGGACGATCGAGAGAGATGCAGAGGTCTTAGGTCGGCTCACCGTTTTCGCCCTGCTTTTCGGCCTCGTCCAGTTCATCTGTCGAGTCCTCGTCTTCACCAAAGAGCTGCCTACATCAGGTCAGTCCGGTTGAACCCGCCTAAATAAGGTCGTCCAGAGGAAGAGCGGAGGTTGAGGAGCTTACGGCATCAAGTAGCTTTTTGCCCAAACGATGCAGTGTATGGGTTGAGTCGGCGTAGATCGAATGGTGCACACGGGGAAGGTCTTAGGTGTCGGTTTAGGAATGCAATCAAAGCATTCGGTTCGATCCTGCCAGCACAAAATTTGAGTAATGGACGGTTCAAGTTCGGTCCTAGCGTGCATACCTTCAATAAAGGTTGGACTTGGCCAAGATAGCCGGCTGTACCAGATTCTACGAGAGGGATATTTCCAGCCATGCACATTTTATTCACGTGTCGTCGGGCATCTGACGGGCGAGTGGCGTGAGTTTCCCCAAAGAACGCTACAAACATACGGCGTACCCAAATTATCTAGTGCGTTCAAAACGATGTCAAAGCCTTTGAACCATGCCAAGTCAAACCGTGTGTCCTTGATGTTTCCGTGAATGGGCGTGATATGAACATTAGGGTTAAATGCGGATGCTGTGCGCGCCGCCACCTGAAGGAAACGCGGGAACGCGATAGGATCGGGGTACAGACGATGGAGCACGGGGACGACGTACCAAGGCCTTACTCTGCTTCACGTCTTTCTTTCTGAACAGAAATTGACGGTTCAGATTGGAAAGGTCGATGGTGTCGAGATCGAGCAAGGTAATGTGACCGAATCCGGCAAGTACGACGTTCTTGACTGCAAAGAGCCGGAATCGCTTGTCGTGAGGAAGACCATGTGGAGTTAAAACAGGATAGGCGTACGAAGTTCGCAACCGATACCACCGGCCCCTACTATGAGGACCTTCACATCGGGTAGTCGGTCGTGCAACTTGGGACCGAGGATAGCCCGAGCATGAAAGCCTCGGGATTTTGAGGATGACAGGTGGTTGAAAGGAGCCATGGGGCACGGCCAGTGAGAAATGAGCTTCGCCTGTCAGAGTGGTGTCGAGAGGTGATGAGAAGAGGGGAAGATGGTGAGCGTCCGAGTATGTCTCGGTTCGGAAGTGAAGCGCTTCTCTGGGGCAGTGCGAGTGCCAGCGACTGCACCTCGATTCGACCCGAGCGAGCCGACGTTGTCTGGTCACATCTCGCGCACCGCAATTTTGAATTTTCGCGCTCGGTCACACCATGTGACGTGACTACTGACATACATCCATTGTAGAAATACAACCACCGAACTTCATCAACGTCAACCTATACCAATACTGAGCCGCGCTTAATTAACTGAACGGTACAGTACAATCCACTCAATATCCTTCACAGACATAAAAAAATAATGATCCAGTCCGCTCCAGTCCTAGATTATCAGGCGATGATGAATGACGGCTTTCAGTTGGCGGTGGTCTAGCATGTGGCCAGAAAAACGGCTTCCTTGATGACGTAGCTCACGCGCCTATGCACAAAGATTTCTTTGAACTTGACTCCCCGATGGGATCGCAATGTGACGTCTGACCCGTTGGAATAAGGCGCCAGCACTGAATTCGAACGCAGGTTGCACGTGCAACGTCGACGAGGCTTGGAAGCTGATGAAGCACCATTTACGGTGGCATGGGGAAGGCGGGTACGCGCAAAAGAGACCGGAAACCGAGACGTGACGTGTTCATCGGGCGACCGCTCGATCGGCTCGACTGCTTGCTCTGTTACAGTTCCCTGAGGAGGTGCGAGATCCTCTTGCCATATATCCCTTTCGTCATCGGCGCCATGCGTCCGGCGATTCAATGTCGATGACGAGAGACATGGACAGCGCGAATCTGCAACAGGCTCGGAAGGCGAAGTCGAAGAATTGACAATGCTTGGATTGTCCTGTTTGCGCGTGGTGCCCGTCCTGTTCTCGGTTACCTTCATACACCTGTCCTTCGAGGCTGTCGGCTTCGTCTGGTAGCCGTGCCTTCTCTGTCGATGACGTAACAATGCACTTTTGTCAAAAGTGGCATAATTGCAGGTCGAGTCGTCCGGGCAGTGGAGCCGCTGTCCGGTGCTACATGCAAGATGAGCGGTCAAGCGCATGTCCAAGACGACGACTGAATGTGGGTGGAAGGGGCGAGGACGATTACTCACTGCTTTCGAATGTGATTCCTCAGGTTTGAACGCTGCATGCTCCCGTAATCGCAGCCTGGTTCTGGACACCAATGCATCCTACAGAATGAACCTTTAGCGGTGGGCGCGACGCCACTCGACAATGCGGATCATTCTCTCCTCACCATCGATCAGGCTTGGGGTCGTGGAGACGTTTGTGCCGGGGCATGTCAGACTGGCGTGCCAGCCTCTTGCCACATATGTCGCATATCGCAAACGAGTTGGGTGACTTTGGAGGCTGCACATGCCATCTATCTGTGAGGGATAAAGTCCCCAGCGAGTGGAGACCACGGTGCTCACCGTGTCTTTATGTGTCCTCTCTGGTGACATATGAAAACAGGTGCTCTTTAAAAAGAAAGGTGTGATGGAAAACTATGATCCACGAGCGATAGAAAGGAGCGACTGAACACAGGCCAAAGAGATCGGAGGGAAGGAAGTAACCAAGAAAAAGCGTCTAAGGGAGGGGGGGAACAAAGGCAACCCACGCAAGATCAGATTTATGTGGACACCCCCCATTCCTCGGCAAATTAACCCATGCTTTTGTTGCTGGGACGGTGTTTAAACCAAAGCGAGGATCTCGGAGTTGCTGTGTCGCTTGACCCAAAGGGAGACGAGTGAGCCAAGACACACGACGATGCATCAATGCTGAGTTCCAAGAATTATGAACGCTCGTTTGTCACAAAGAAAAGACAAGCGCCGCCCGCCGGGTGGTGTCAAAGTGGCGCGTCCGTGCCGGAGAGTCAATCGAAGAACAAAGCGGCATGCACGCAATCAAGGGGGCGACAATGCCGAAGGACACCTGCCACGGCCAGTGGGTCTGGGTGACTACCTACTGTATTCCCCACTCAAAGAGACTCTACAGAGCTAAAGATAGACAACGAGCCGAACCATTCTCAACCTTATCGACCGCGGAGCAGAAATGGCAGTTCTGAAAGCATGTATGGATTCAGAGTATAGAGAGCATGCCGCTTGACGGGCAGTCGTAGTAGTTAGTACTTGGGTTCGGGTACCACGCCCGGGCCGTTATCGTCCGAATTTGGCAAGTGAATCGAAGTTTTGAGGATGACACCGCCACCGAGTCGAGCTCTTGCGCTTGAGGTACGCTTGGGCGAGTAGAGGCACTCCGACGCAGAAGGGAGGTATGTAACGCTCACCACGCAGACAATCCATTATCCTACCGCCTAGTGAACAGTAATTCACATTGGCCCAGACGAACAACACTATTAAAAGCCTCTCTTTATATTTCGAGTGTAGGCAGAGGATGAAAGCAGCAAATGTCTGTTATAACCATATTCCCGCAACCGAACAGCACCAAGTATGATACCATGTCTCGAAACCCATCGACCACTCAAAATAGCCCCGCAAGATCCGCAAACGGATCTTTCCCCTGTGAGGTAGAGGCCTGCGAAATGGGTAAAGACGAAGCTTGCGCTAGAGGTTGCTTTAAGGTGCTTGAGACGGCCAGGTTATTCGACGGAGACGCCCGCGTGGATCCTAGCGAGGAGCCTACGCTAGACGATCCTACACGCCCTGACGCTTGCAGCTGACTTTGTAATGGAGGGGTGGTCGGTAGTTTGATTTGTCCAAATTGGGACTGCGGGCGTGACGATGGTGTGGATGTCCCGGGAAGCGGGGACGAAATTTGAGGGGAGATTGCAGAGGTTGGTTGGCTGAGATTTGGTACCAGAGGTGAGATTCCAAGACCAGTAGAGGGTGCCGCTACATGGGGTGAGGTTGTAGGGCCGGAAGCTAACGAAGTTGACCCGAAGAGGGCCGCGAGGTCATCTGTTGCGTTGCTACTCGACCCGACGCCGCTGCGCGAACCGGGTTGCGAGGGGCCCTCGTCGAAATCTATGAGTGAGAGTGCTTCGTTTTTACCCGGAAGAAGTTCGGCCGGAATCGAAGCAGGAGGTGTCTCGCCTCGCTTGAATGCATCGTATCGTTCAAGGACGTTGTTAATCTGGTCGTTCGTTTGGAGATATGTATCTGGGGAATGAGGTATCAGAGGTGCTCATGGCGACGGATGGACACTCGTACCCAGTGACTCGGGATCATCTGATTCTGCGTCTGAGATCCATTTCTGGATCTTCGGTCTCGAGTTCAGTAAGATCGTAGCAACTTGCTAGTGGGCACGATCAGTCACCATATCGGACGTTAGGAGAGTAATCGAACAATCATACGTCATATACATCTCCTTTGGCAAACCTTTCCTCATCGTCTACGTTGTCCAGCATCTCGTGGAGCAGGATGACTTTCTGCTCTAGTTTATTCAGTTCGGTCAGCGCCTGCGTGCGGTAGTCCGGCTTGGCTTCTGGATTTGCCCCCGATAGCGACTTCATGAGTTCCTGCGCAGAGGCGAGGTCTCGCGGCGTCCCTCTCCGTATGAGTTCTTGGAGCTTGGCAGACTGCGCTTCACGATCCTCGTTCTCGAGTTCCTCCGCCGACTTGAGGTTCTGAGAGAACAGTAAGCATAGGTTATTTCGGTACTAGGAGGTGGGAACGCACAGATGTAGTGGGGGCGGATGGAGCAGTGCGGGAAATGTCGCGAAAACGATAGCCTTTGAACGTCAGCAGGCGATGCATATCGCGGATGTTCCCCAAATCATCGCGCCAACGTGATTCCACGCAGATCCCCTCCTTCCAGCCGTGAATAATCTCGAGGATGCGGGACATGACAGGGCCAGGGAACGGCGGTGGGCGTTCCGGAAACCGTCGAACGAGTTCGTTGAGGAACTCTTTTGTGGAAATTTGGAGGTGAAATGGATATCCGCACATTTGGACGAGGGTATCGAGCAATCCAAGGGCGAGGAGCGAGACATGCGGATTGCGATGGTTTACTGCTTGAACGATGAGCATCGCGGCCTCTCGCGGGCTGGGCGGAACTCGATAAGTTTTGATATACCAGCGTATTAAGAGAAGGGAATATACGTGTTGGCTTTCTTTTTATTGATGTACTCGGCAATTTCGATGTGGAGAGCATAGTTATTCTCTGGCTGGGCCGCGGTGGTAGCACGAGTGATGAGAAACTCGAGCTGAGATGATCTGGGCCAATTTCCAGGCGGGTTGTTCCACATTGTGTAGGATAGGGAAGGTAAATGGAGCAGGCTGTTGGGCGGCGGGGGACAGTTGAAGATCTCTTGGCCTCAAGCTGATCAAAACCAACGGCAGTGCCTTCGCGCGCCCAAAAGCCAAAGCGTGAGAATTCATGTTGTCCTACTGTGACTATTTCGGTTCCAATCCATCAACTCCTCAGCACAGTATCACAATGTCAATTGTGATGTTGAACGAGGCTTCCATAGACAAGTCTGATAGAAGTCAATAATTGGGCCTCACCATTACACGACCCTGCAAGCTTCTTCGGCATTGCATCACCATGACTTCGCTCGCCAGTAGTAGTAATGTATATTTGGCACTCATCCTCGGCGCTCATAGTCATTGGTCGGATCAGGTCCTCGAGCAACTTTCCAACCCCAACGATTCGCATGGGAAGCCTATCACTTGCATAGGCCATGGCACCCTGTGAACACAATAGTTCTTCGGGTAACCTCTCCCCCACATAGATTCTACGCCAAGGTAGGGTCATGACCTCATCCTACCCTGAGAATTTATTCGCCACAGGCATTCTTTAAACACGCCCTTGTATTCGTTGGTGTGATAGCCTGCTCTCTGGAGCGGCGACCTGTTTTCGATAATTTCCTCGTCGATCCGAACATCGGTCGTTTCTTGAAACACGATGGCTCCTCGCTACCCCAACGTTCAAGGTGATTTTTGCTCAGGCGAAGGAAATGACCCATTTTTTCCGGAAGAGAATGGCCGACTTGAGCACTGTGATGGGCTCAGAACCTCAGACAGTCCCCTATGAGGTTTTTCCAGGGAGCTGTGGTGGGTTCCTATGTTAAGGTGACCTGCCGTGCTGCCAGTGTATCACGGTACATGCGGTGTTGTACCGTACTACCCCAGTGATACTCATCTTACTCACTAGGTCTGTAGGCTGATCAGGCGCAGGGTGATCTAGCAAACCGACACCGCAGATGCACCAGGCCAATCAACAACCACTGGGACACGGCTTGTTGGCCTTGACGGTATTAGAAACTTCCTTGTTGCTGTATCATCGATCGAGCCCAAGGCAAGCAGGCAGGCGGAAAATTTGACCCAATCACTATGCTCACGATTGCTTGCACGCAGTCGTGCAAGGTTGCCCGGGTTGTTGCATTACTATATGTCGGTGACTAGTTGCTCAAGTGCTTTGCCCGAATTCCCTCTGGAAGGGGCCAATGTCGAATTAAACAGAGCAAGTACAACGATGCACGAAGCCCGCTTGCGAACGAGCTAAGAAGACGGAAGTTCCGCACTGATACTCAGTGGACATCTTTAGAGTACTCCTCATGAGAGGCGACCGCACAACCGGCGAGGACATTTCGAGTAAGCATTGCAGCAAATTCAACTTGAGCGCGCGGAGTGCTAAGCATCTTTTCTTTGGGGAAAAAGTTGTGAATTTTTTCACACATAAAACACGATTTTACAGTGAAGTGCGACAGTGCGCCACTGGACGTCGTAGTACGCGGTGCGGTGCGGTTGCGATGGATGACGAACTGGCGTCCGCTGGCGTCGATGAAGCGAGGTGAAGCTTTTTCTAGTCAGGCATTCTCAGGAGTGCTACTGCTACTGCGCTAGTAACACTGGCAGCCCAACATCCTGTACGTCCTTGCTATCGTGCCAGTGTGCCATGTGAATTTGACGGGGTGAATAACAAGATCATCAATTTAGACCCTAGAGAGCACACTCGTGTTAATTGCTGGAGTTCGAGGGCTGGGCTGTTGTCACTCCCGTTTTTCGTTGACGAGTTGCTACGAGTATTATATTGCCACCGTGGATTCGGCGCCACGGATACTGATAAGGAAAATATGGCTTTATTCGTCGCGCACTCTCGCAAGGCCTACCTTATATTCTCTCACCTCCCGTAAAATTCTGATAACATTCGATTTCTATAACTTACTAGGAAATCCGACACCTCTACAGCCGAGACTGGAGAATGGCTCGCTCAGATGCGCGATTGTTAATAATCCAAATATATTGTGTAGGGTGAAGGACTGACTACACGCAGAGGAGAGGATTTACAACGGAGGCATCATATCACAAAGGCGAGTCATAGGGCGAAAAGCAATCACAACATGAGACACGAGATGTAGGCGATGTACGGATAGCCAGCTAAGACAAGTATTCATAGTCTTACATATTTCAGGCGCGCGCATCAAGGCAATGCATACGCCCCTGAGGCGATGCCTGAGAGAAAAAAAACATCCCAACAGCGGACGGGCTCAGACGAAATCGGCCATCTCAAGTACAATCACCACCTTGTATCGACCAGGGGAGCCCGGTTCCATGCGAACCATATCAATCTGTGAATCTGGATGGTTCAGGTAACGGCTGGCGAGTCGGCGCAGGTTCTCTGCCGCTGGCTGGCCAACTTGAAGAGCGGGAGCCCGGTGGGCCGAGGGATCAGGAAGGGCGGCTCGGGTGGGGTCTGGTACAACTTGAACACCATGGAGAGCATTGCCGAAGGGATCACTTCCTTGGTTCTCCTGCAGCAAAAAGATTCAGTTAAGAATATATACGGGAAAGGTAAGTTGGCGCATACGGAACAAGGGATTTGCACGGGTCCAGGAACACCTTGAGCGAGTCCTACATTGGGATACGTGTATGGACCCGCAAGATCCTGGTGTCACCGGGAGGTCATTGGTTGATAAAATGAATAATAGCTTTTGCATAAGATTACTCACAGGCGGTTGTGAGTAGCCCGCTACGTGACAGTTCGCCGCACTGATCTGGTGCGAGTTCCTCAGCGTACCTTGCAGAGTGTCGTTCTCGACGAGTGGAGGTACAACCCCCCATTGGTCTTCGGTTTGGCCGGTACACGCTACGAGCGTGGTCTAGAGAGCACCGTGCATAGATAAGCGGGCATCCTCAAGGAAGAGTGTGACGATGTTCAAGCTGACCCTAGCATCACGCAACACGTGGTCCTGCCGCCAGGGTGGAACGGAACGAGTAAACGAATTCCCGGGCAGCTGATTGACTTGTTGCGGTTCGATATCAGCCATGTGATGCTGCAGATTCGATAGTGGGTGATGAGAATTAACGAAGGAAGGTGTCAGTGTTCAACCATGGGTAATATTATGTGGTTTTATAGTTGCTGGGAGTTAACGCCCACTAACAGTTGTCAGTCAAAGAGGTTGGGATACGTCGCACCTCAGGGTTAGGCAAGCATCCCGACGAATTGGTGCAGTAGCCGTAAAGTGCCATTGCCATTTTGCGGTGGTATGATGAACCAGTGAGAAGTTAACGAATCCTGGAAGCTGATTGGTGGATAAAGCCGGGCTGCATCCGACCGTCATTTACACAAACACACAAACAACGTGCGCCCACCAAGAACAAAAAAAAAAAAAAGAGGAAAAAAGAAAAGGGGCCTCTGTAGCTTGCGTTCGTTCCGCTCCACTCTTGTAGACCTTTCCTCTAATTTCTCAGGGACCCTCCGCCCGAACCTTTCCCTGAATTTTACGACGTGAAGCCTTCCCCATCAACCCCTCAAATTTTACAGGAAACCCTCCTCGCGAACCATTCCCCTTTTTTGTGAACTTCTTAAATCCAAATTGTACACCGCCTGAAACAGAGCACAGTCTCTCACGTACTACCATGACAGGAGAAGTTTAGTATAACAGGAGGGCTAGTCGTGCCAGTGCGAGTAGATGTACAGTAGTGGTGAGGGGACAGTTGGGTTATCAATACAGTATACGGGGGGAAGGGGAAGTCATTCCGGGGCAAAAGGCTTCTCCAACGGCTTGAAGAATGCCCTGATCACCTCCAGGAAGGTCAGGAAAGCTTTTGTCACCTTTAGTGCCGATGAGGTTGACAGGGATAGGGCAGGGACTCTCGGGAAATGTTTGGTAGCCCCGGCGCGCCCCAAGTGCGCTTAGTGCGGGCAGTGTGGATGACATGCACAGCGTTAGGGGTTGGTCCTGCAGTTTTTGTGGGTTTGCGTGGGTGGAGGCGAGCTGTGTTACTGTGTAAGACCCGACGAAGGCGTGGGCCTGTGATGAGGCAGACGGGCGTGACAAGCAGCGTGGATGTAGTCACCAGATGTAAAGGCACCTTTGATGACTGGCCCCTCATACTACCACTGTAGTAGTTCTCCAGTAATACTCCTCTCATTCCTCAACGACAACGTGGTCCTCGGAAAGCCGACGAGGCACAAGCGAGTTCACAGGGGGGCCGGTACGGTCAGCCCGGAGGGTGGTTTACCGTTGGACTTGATGCCACTTGGTTTGCCAAGCAGCGAGGGCTCGCTCTTTGGTGGAGATGGCTTGGAAGGAGACCGTGTGGGCTTCACGGTGGTTGAGAGGGATTAACCGCGTTGGCCCGTGCGAGTTGCTTCATTCATTAATATTGCCAGAGGACGGAGACTTGGCGGCATACCACTCCATTTCTAGTTGGAACTTGGCTTGTTTGAAAATCTGCATCTGCATGGCACAGAACTCTGGGGAGTTGGTCCACTTGATGGTGGCTTGGATGGCTGCCAGGTTGGGGGATAGATGGTGAGTGTTTTTTTTTGTGTTTTTGCGAACCCCTGGCTGGCCAATACTACCACTAGACCAAGCACGTGCCAGCTCAGTGAAAAAGCCTGGGTCCGGAATGAAATTTGACGGCGCTATCCGGGTACTGTATGGGAGCCTGGGAATACAGTACCTTAGTTCTGTATCATAATCAGGCTAAAGCGACTCCAATGGTTGACCAGCGCTGACCGCTGACACAGCGACATTCTTTCACCATCAGAAAGTGCAACGTCGGCGGCAAATTGTTTCCGTATACATCCCTTAATGGGTTACCAACTCTGACTGTATGCTTGCCTGTTTCTTCTTGCGTGAGTGTTGGCGCAGGGACCAGACAGGAAACCTATGATCAACGGCGGCCGGCGGCCGTTGAACTTTTCTGATTTGATTTAGAATTCATCGCCGATCGACGATTTTGTATCATGACCCCCATTACCATGACCTCCTCCAACGGAGTTACCTTTGCATCCTTGACTCAGAAACAATCTGGGAACGGTCCGAAAGTTGAACTCCGTCCTCTCTCCGATAAAATATACGTCATTTCCTCCGCCTAGCCAGCGTATCAATCGCACCTCCAGTTCACTACAACGACATACTCGTGGGGACAATATGCTGCGGGATCGAGGCAAAGGACAACGTCATCAACTCCCATGATGGACCGTCCCGTGGGCGTCCTCCCGATTCTTTGTGGATCTTTCCCACATCCCACTCACTCCTTGCCAAATTGAACACAACTCTGGTAGTTGTTCAAGATCTGTCACCTGCTCGCTGTGGTACTTGGGCTCTGTTTTCTGTCCTTGTTGCTGTCCCTACCATTGTCGCTCTCCTCTCCACTGTCCTCTCCTGATTGTCTAATTATTCATCAATGTTTATATTATCTCTCGTAGAATGCTCATATCCCACTACAGTGATTCCCTCCTAGACTGCAGAAGTGTCAGTGCTCTCGACATCCATTAATATTGTTGCCTACGGGCACTACCCCTCAGTAACGTGAGTACTGGGTACGGCATTGATGGACATGATGATAGTAAAAAAAACACTGTGTTTTGTGAGGCTCTGATAGCCCTGAGGTCGATAAAGCCCTGGCCCTTTCATGTAGGGGAATTCCAGTTCTTTGCTCGATGTCCCCTGATTACCTGGTCCAAATGAATCTAACCGCTGCGCAGATGGCATAAGGTATAAGCGCTCTATGCATAGAGAAGTTTATAAAGTTGCGGAAAGCGGCGAGAGGATTCCGTCGGCTCGGGGCGACAAAGATGAGGAGTTACTTGAGTGTAAGCGTATGTTTGGTTTCAATTGGTATGCTTAATTAATTCAAGACGCAGGTACACGAATAGGAGTCAGATACTAGGTCCGCTGATATCCTCCGCGCGCGCGCGAAGGGAGAGACTTGGAACGAGCAGTAGACTTCTCGTTCACGAATCACCGAGAAGGGGGCGGTTCTCGTCCCCGAATAAAATAAAAACAAGCGAAGTTTATGTGTTCCAAAATGAATTGCGCAGCCTTGGTTCTTTTGCGGATCAACGATGGACATGATTAACGTCGTTTTAAATCATAGTGCGAAGCTTCGCTTCTGCACGACCATGAGATTCAGATCGCCTGCCGTAAGCCCGTAACAAAAATTTCCTCTATACCGAAGTACACGCCATGGATCTACCATCATCGACCTGTGGGAGCACGAACCAAAATGTGAGGCTTCATCAAAGTAGGTTCTGGACCATCTGGAGAGAATGACGGACGAGCAGGGTGGGGATTTTACGTTCAAGTTGGGGGTTAGCCGCACTCTCGGCTAGGGCGTGCTGTACAAGTTATGAAGGGCCGGACAAACTGGGCGATTGCGAAGATGCCATGCCCTGATTGGTGGTGGGGCTGCTGGGGCCCTTGAGAGGTGGGGCAATGGTGCCAGATGCGTTGAGACGCCCTTCCGAGTACTGCACTTCAACGGATCCACGACACCACAAGCCAATGGGGGTATAACGCACTGGCAGCTCTTTCTGGCTGGAATGATATCAAAAGTAAAGGGATACTGTAGGAGGGCGTTAGACGTGTCGTTGAAGACTGGACCTGACTGGTGGTATACTTGGGTAAAAATGAGTGGATTCGGGGACAATGTACGAAAGATTGTTTCAGGCCTAAGCAGCGAGACATACAGTGCATCGAATATGACGAGTGAGGACAGATGCGGCTACGATGGGTGTCGAAAAAGCGGACGTGCATCCATACGTATGGCTGTGCCCTTCGTTTGATAAAGCTTGAATGATATCACAAGTCAATGAGCGTCTCTTGTCAACATACAATGTCAGCTATGACGTTAAGGTATACTGGGTGCCTCAGGCATCCGTGGATGTTGCATAGTCCGACGTGAAACCATTCTCCCAACTATCGGTGGACCCGCAAGTGAGCGCCCCGTCTGGTTGTAGAAAATTATTGGCTTTAGCCGCAGACTCGTCTGGCATCTTTCGTATCGTCTCTGGTTTCTCACAATGCTGCCGCAAGGCGCGCACGACCTCAGGAATCACGTCCACGTGGACGTTCTTGCCCCAAAGAACGTCGAGATGTTCATACCCCTTCAGGCGGCGAATGTCAAGATGGTGCTCGGGAAGCTCATGGCGCATCGCATTGATGTCGACGAGAGAATCGACGTCACCATAAAGGAGGACGATGTTCGTCGCGATATTGCGAGTGGGGAACTTGGCTGGGCGGTACCCCGCGCGGGGGCTTTGATTGCTGGGCCGAAGGGCGAGTGTGTAGAGGTCGTCGTCGTACATGACGAAACGTCCGGCGCGCATGATTTGAAACCAATGTACGACGGACTTTGTGCTGGCAAAGGAATAGAGGTGGGCGTAGGCCGCGAGCTTCTGGGTGAAGGTGATGTTATAGGAGTGCCACGAGAAGAGGAAGATGAGGGCGGCGTCGATGAGGCGAACAAAAATGGGTGGATAGAGAATGGATTGCCATAGGAGAGCAGAGGAGAGGATGGCACGACGACCGAAGATGAGGAAGAGGAGGGTGGGCCTGCGTATGAAATCACGAGGATGAAACGTGAACCTCAGGTGGAAAGGAAATGGGTAACACTCACGAGGCCTTCATGAGACCATCAACAATCGGGGCCGAAAGGCCCCTTGGTCGCATGGCGGGTGCAAGAGCGATAAAGACGTTGACCTTTTGATTCAGCTGAGGGTGAATGCTCAGAGCGGCAAACGCTTGAGCGGTCCCCTGACTGAAGCCGACGTAACTGAGACTGGATGCGCGGGTGATCTGGAGGATATATTCGATCGAGTCGGGGATATCATGCCATGCGAAATCATCGATGGAGAAGTTCCAAAACTTGGCCGAATTCGGATCATGATGGATTGACTTTTTGGAGTACTTGTTTCCACGATTGTTGCCAAGCCAAACATCGTAACCCAACTCTGCAAGGACGAAGGGGACAGAACGTTCAGGGTTTGTGAGACAAACCCAAACCTCTGAATTCATGAGAAGCCCATGGTGCAGGTAGACGACCGGTTTGCCCGCTGAGGTGCCGGGGACGGGACGGGGTTCACATTTGGGGCCAGGGATGCGATGGATACCGAGGAGATAACCATCCTTGGTGAGAACAACGTGCTCCTCAACGTTGTGATAACCGAATATGGCACAGAGGTCCTCGAAATCGTTGGCTTTGCGGATACGGTCGGCAAGGCGTCTAGCCTCTGGCCTTGCAGAATTGGCGCCGACAAAGTAGAGGAAGAGGGAACGCGATTTGTGGTAAAACCAATTGATGACGACTTTTGGGAGGAGTGAGACGATGATGTGAAGGGCGCCTTCAAAGACGATGAAGATAAGGCCGAGAAGGAGTGCGACATACTCGTGTGAGCGGAGGCGAGAGAGGAGGGGTAGAGCCATTTGGAAGTGAGACTAGAACCAGTGATGTAATGAGGGGCGAGTCGTGGTCAAAAAATCTCGGCTCGGCTCTGACCGAACGACTGATCCATGTGTTTGGGTCGTGGTCAGATGTGCGTGGCGTCGATGAGCGGTGTTTTATGGCTCCTCTTCCTACCTGCGCCCTTTGGCCTACCTCGTTGCCTTCACTTTCGTCTCATTCTCACCCTCCATCATCATGAGATCTGTCTCAACCCAACGAGCACCCTCTCCCACAAATACAACCTTCTCCGGAATTTCAAGTTATCGCACAGAGCCTTACAGGTCTCACAGAGACAAATCCTCCATCTCCTCCACCTCTCTCCAAGAGTTTTATCAAATCGCACGCACGCATTATGACGAGCTCAACAAATATCTCGCTTCCCATCTCGCCAAAGGTTCCATATCACATTCTATCACCTTTCACCTCATCTTACGTTCACAATCCTCGCTTCAGAACCAGCAAATTCTCGCACAACAGCACGACAGAAACTCACGAGGCTTACGCGCCAGCAATTCCAGGAACTATCTACAGACGTCTTTGATGAATTGATAAGGCGAAAGACACTGGATAACAACCAAGGTCCGTATTTTACCCTCCACAACCCTCCGTCTCACCCTCCGGTTTAGTTCCCTTTCTCCCCGTCCGTGAAGATTTTCATCCAAAGCGCAATCAAGCTCGTCAAAAGCTTGCCACTCTTCCGCTAAACCGCTTCAGGGACCTATCCAGCGATGTCTATTATGAGCTTATTCGCCGATACCCAGAGTTCAAGGAAGAGGCATGTCTAAAACTTTACTCTCATTGATTCTCCTTTCATGACCCCTCCCAGCCCTCCGATATCTCTATGACCTCTCTTAGCTCTGCCTACGATGATTTCCCTTCTCCCGATTTCCCCACTGCTCCGCGCGACCGTGACAGAGAACCGCCAGTACCACCCCGTTTCGCTCGCACCTCCGAAGACCGAGAACCGCCACCAAGTGGTGGATCGCGTCCACGTCGTAGCCAAGATGACTACAACCCACCTGTAGTAGGGCGCAGAGGCGACGACCCCTACGGCGAAGTAGGCACGAATGAACCTCTCTCCGAACGTGATCCCTATACGTCAAGGCGCAAAGCATCACAGGACACAACCGCCACATCTCGTTCCCAGCAGCAGGATCGTCGCCCTAGCGTTGCCAGTGGTACCGACTCGACCGGAACTACCAATGCGCAAAGCGCGACCGTTACCAGCGGCATCATCATTCCCAACAAGAGTACCATAGCCGAAGAGGACATTGAGGTTCCTTATGGTCGTAGTGAAAGCGCACCTGAAGATGGCGATGGCGAGAACGATGAAGTCGAGGGTGGCCTCGGGGCGCTGGTAAGACGGCTGGGTCAAGACCCTGACACCGATGGTGGTGCACGTAGCGATGACTACTACGATAAAATCTCCTTTGGGCGTGCCAGTGTCGCGAGCGACCGCTCAGCCCGAGTGGTCACGGGTAGAGCGAGCACCGCTCTCAACGAGGATGGCGAGAAGATGCGCCGCGATTACGAATTCCGTATCGCGAAGATGCAAAGCCGTATCGTTACCCTTGAACGCGAGATTGAGGATGGCGATGTCCGTGCGCGTCAACTCGAACAGTCCGATCAACGCATTAAGCAATTGGAAGATGAGCTTGACAAGTTCCGTCGTGTATGTCCCCTCATGACATTTTCTCCGATCCTGAGCTTAGCCTCGTACAGCGGGCAGAGGAACAAAGTACCGCAATGCTAGCTCTTCAGAAGGAGCTCAACGACTTGCGTGAAGAATCTCACCGCGCCAGAGATCGGGAAGCACGGCGCGTGCAACAAGATGAAGAGGAATTACAGATCCTTCGCGAACGTTGCGAGCGACTCGAAGAGGAACGTGCCTCGACGGTGCGCGCTCTCTTACTTCTGACATAGCGCTTGTGCTCAACATCTTGAAGGCCGACTCTGACGTTGTTGAACAACTACGCTCGGACATGGAGAACTTGATCGCTGAAGTGACGGACCTCTCTCGGCGGAACGATGAACTCATGACGTCCAAGGACTCTGATCTGGTTGTTATCCGAGACCTTGATACTCAACTCAAAGAATACAAGCGCAAGTATGAGCAAGCTAAGACCGAACTCCGCTCAGTAAAAGGCAAATATACGCACGTTTCCTCTCAAGTTCGCTTCGTATTTACATTCGATTCACAGCTACTTCGGCACTCTTCCTTCAGAAACCCAGATTCGATGATCAGCTTCCGATCTCTGCAGACGGCGCGATCCCAGACGTGCATCTAACTGCCTTCTTGACCGCCGTCGACTCACTCCTCTCTGCGGGTCGTTCCAATGCGCCAACCCGCGTGCTCACCCCGATGAAATCTGTTGTTAACGCCGTCACGAATATAATTGATGACGTGCGTACCCAATCACGGCGGCACTCGGACCCTGAGGGCGTGCGTGCGCTCGAAGAGCGTGTGGAAGCGACGTTGTCGAACCTTGTTGCGGCCTCCAAAACGCATGCGACAAGTTCTGGTCTCTCTCCCGTGAGCTTACTTGACGCTGCCGCAAGCCATGTCTCTGCGGCCGTTACAGAGCTTGGACGCGTCGTCCTCCTTCGGCGAGCGACCAAAGCTGAGCAGGAGCAGTTCGCGCCGTCGTCCTCCGGGACAGCCACTAATGGCTTTGCGCCTGGCCTGCGCACGGTCGAGGAGGTGCGACCGTCTGTCACGCATCAACGTGGCATGAGCGAGGCATCGTCGAGGAGGGGCGACTGGGAGCGGGAGCGGGAACCAACGCGTGACGAGCGGGAGCACCCGACGCACTCGGAGTCAAGTTCGGACGATAGCTCTGCTGTGCCAACAATATTTGATAAAGGCACAACGAGTGCTACGGGTATCACGAGTCCCGACTCTGCCGCCGCCGACGGATTAGAAGACGCGTGGACCGAAGTCAGGGTGGGTCCCCATACTTGTTTTGTCTTTTACTTGTTTGACTCACGACCCGTTGGTGCATTTTCTAGACATACTTAGAGGCACAGACCGAGTTGATCATCTACGCGATCCAAAGGGTGCTCTCCGGCATGCGCAGCCCCACGCCGTCGCCGACGTTGAACGAAGACCTGACGCAGATCATCACGATCGTGTCAAGCATCGTCGCGGTCTGTCACGATAATCTGCCCCCGAGTCATGCACGGCAGGGCGGAGATATCCTTCGCGAACTGAGCGACCATGCGAATAAGCTTAGCGAGATGCAGGCGCTGCCTGAGTTCACGAAGGAGAGTCGGCAGGTGATAGCCAAGTCGAGCTTTGCGATCGCCAATGCGATGAAGACGTTGCAGAAGTTGTAGGAGCTTCACATCGTCTCCTGTCTACCTACGACGTCGTGTCGTGCGGTGCAAGCTTGGAGTGGTGGGTGGGTGCGGCAGAGGAGAGGAGAGGAGAAGATCGTACGTGCGTTGCGAGAGAGAAGCAGACTCATGATTTTTTAACATTCTTTGCATGGGATTCGTTATTCGCATCTATCTAGTGCTTCCCTTTCTGCATTGCATCGTATTTATGGGGTTTGAAGTCCGTCCGTGGCAGTGGCAGCTTGTGGCGCCACGGAAGGGGGAAAACATTTGCAGTTCCTGGCTAACTGGAAGGGGTATTCCGATGTGCAGAACACCTGGGTACCCGAAGGAAACGTGCACCCTTCTAAGAAAATGCTTTGCCATGCACAAGGTATTGAAATCTAGCGGGAGTTCC